>ERZ842401.3949-NODE-3949-length-17806-cov-4.626669_pt1 | contig 17806 bp, 10 predicted proteins | sample MGYA00521270_ERZ842401 | MGnify/ENA primary metagenome ERZ842401 (study PRJEB31892, sample SAMEA3878208) | bioreactor metagenome | biome: Moose rumen | place: Sweden | collected 2011-10 | study: EMG produced TPA metagenomics assembly of the PRJEB12797 data set...
CTCCGCGAGACAAGCTGCTTGTCGTTTTCGCCTGAGCCAGTCTTGACGGCGTATTCGCAGGACTGCTTTATCCAGCCGGAAGCCCTGTCGTACTTATTATTATAGAAGACAATCGTGCTTTCTCCGCCCACGCTGTTGGAGTAGGCAAAGATGTTTTCGTTCACCACACCGTTTTCCCACACGTCGTAGAAGAGGAAGTTTTCCACGCCCGCAAAGAGGTAGCGCTTGTGCATGAGCGGGAAGATGTCGTGCCAGTGGCGGTCAACAAGATAGCCGTCAGGCTGCTCGTCGCGGTAGGCGCGGGTATACTCCATGCCGTACTTTTCCTCAAAGCCTTCTATTTGACCGTGACCGAACATGGGCAGACCGGGCATCGTCACCATGAGCGTGCAGACGCCGAAGTATTTGTCTCCCTTGCCGAACTGCGCGACGGCGGTTTCCTCGTCGGGGTTGTTCATGAAGTTCACAAAGCGCTTGAGCACCTGCGGGTCGAACTTTATTGTGTTCTTCACGGTGTCGCGGTACTTCTGGTTCTCTTCTTTCTTGAGCATATTCATAAATGCCGAGTTGTATACGCGGTGCATACCGAGTGTGCGCGTGAAGTAGCCTTCCATCATCCAGAATGCTTCCGCAAGGAGCAGGGTGTCCGGCATATCCTTTGCGCAGCGGTCCACCACCTCGCGCCAGAATTCATTGGGGATGGCAGCTTCAAACTGCTCTGTCGTGAGCGCGTACTGGCTTCTGGTGGCTATGTCTCCTCCGTGCCCCGGCTCCGGGTACCACAGTCGGCGGATGTGCTTCTTTGCAAGCACCATGGCGGCATCAAAGCGGATAATCGGGAAGTTCGCAGCTACCTTCATGATCTGCTGGATGACCGCTTCCCGTGCGGTGGGGTTCAGGAAGTCTATCTGGGCGGTATCGTTCCAGGGCATGCCCGTGCCGTCGTTGCCGTGGTAGATGTAGGTGACGTCTCCCGTCTGGTTGTCTATGCGCTTGAAGCACACGGCGCAGTCAGTCTTGGAGTAATAGTGGTCTTCAAGCTGTATTGTCACCCGCCCGTCCTGGCTCAGGTTCTCGCTGTTGAAGGAGTACTGGGGGAAGGGGCAGTCCTTGCGGTGGACAAAGTAGTCTGGGTGCTCTATGACCCACTTGCCGTCCATGCCGGTGTGGTTTGGCACCATGTCGCTCGCGAGCCTGATGCCCCTCTGCCAGCAGCGGCGGCGCAGGTTGTCAAGCGCGTCCCAGCCGCCGAGGTTCCAGGCAATCTCGTAGTCAAGAAGGCTGTATGCGCTTGCGGCTGCCTCGGGGTTGCCGTTTATCTGCTTGATGCGCTTGGAGGCATAGCTGCGCTCCCACAGGCCGATGAGCCACAAGCCGGTAAAGCCCTCGTTGCGGAGCAGGTCAAGCTCTTCATCGGGAATCTGGTCAAGGCGGGTGATTTCGCGGTTGTATTTCTTGCTCAGCTGGTAGAGCCAGACGAGCACAGTCTTTGCCATCAGCACCACTTTGGGCATCCAGTCGCGGTCAGGGCTGAATCGCTCGTATTCGCGCATGAGGTTTTCGTAGGAATACGGGGAAAGCTCCACGTCTCCGCCCGTCGTCGGGTGCCATGCCGCCTTTTCCTCTTCGCTCAGCGTGTCTATGCCTTCAAGCAGGCGGCGGAGCCAGTCGCCGAGCAGGTCTGCCCAGTACTTGCGGATGTAGTCAAGCTGCCCCTTGAGGGAGGTGGGGGCTGCGATGACCGGCTCTTTGAGCATGGTGATGAGGTCGTGGTTCTTGGGGCCGAATATGGGCAGCGTCTGGAAATACGCCTTTATCTGGTTCCAGGTCTTGATGTAGTTGGGGTTTACCGAGAGCTTCGTGTCGTCAAAGAGGAGCTGGAAGGGGTGGAACGCAGGGTTCTCGTTTGCGAGGTGGAGCAGGACAAGTTCTTCAAGCACCTGCTCGCGGTTTGAGCGCTCCTTCTTTGTGCCCTCGTCGAAGCAGAGCTTTGCAAGGAAAGCCTCTTTGGAAATCTTTCCCTGATACACTTCCGTCGGCGGGAATTCTTCCATAAATTGCAAAAGCAGTTCATCTATCTTGTCCTTGCCAAAATAGGTGTCCAGATCCGCCAGCAGGTTTTTGAATGCGTCAGGAGCCTTGTCGCGGCGGTAGAGCATACAGACGTAATGGAAGATTTCGTCAATGAGCCCCATCGCGTTGAGGCTGCCTGCGGAAACCTTGTGCTCGCTCTGGCCGCGCTCGTCGAAAAGCGCATTGAGCTTTGTCTGGAACGTCTGCACTGCCTTGAAGTTTGCAAAGATAACGTTGCCGCTTGATGAGTAAAGTGACTGGTCAAAGCGGCAGGCATCCCTGACTTCCCGATTGATATGGAACTCATTGTAAGATATGTCCATCTCAATACCTCCGTTTAGTGTGTTTCGCCGTCATGTATGGCGGTGATTGTCTTTATTTTTTCTTGTAATGCTTTGTTTTTCAGCAAATCCTCGACAGAGACGGGGATGCGGTAGGTCCAGTTGAAGCTGTTCACGCTTCCGGGCACGTTTATGCGCTCCTCGTCGGGGTTTTCAAGGTAGTAGCTCTGCTCAAGGAAGAGATAATCCTGCAACGGATTGATGAGCCACGCGCTCTTTGTACGCGCCGCCGTTTTCAGGCAGAATGCAGCGATGTCTGCGGAGAAAGCCGCATCCTTTTCCGGTGCCTCTGCGCCGCCGCACATGGCAAGGTACGCCTCCACAGACTGCTTTTCCGTGTTCCACCACTGGCGGAGCGTGGAGCTGTCGTGCACGGAGGTGGTGGAAACGCTGAGTTCGGGGAAGTCCTCGAAGGGCACGTAGGGCTGGCCGCCTTTTTCCCATTCCCTGTTCCACCGTATGACCTTGAGCGAGAGTATGGAAAGCTTTGAAAGCACTTCGGGCATACAGGCGAGGTTCACGCCCAGATCTTCCGCACATGCCGTCATGCCTGTCGCCGTGCAGATGGGGGTGAGCACGTCGAGCGCCTGCTTGCGCCAGAGCTCGTTTTCCTTCTGTTTGGTCTCATCAAAGAGCTTTTCGAGCTTCTGCTGTTCTTCCCAGCTGAGGCTCTTCCATGCCGTGGAGTTGCCGTGGCTGTAGACGGGGATGAACGTGCCTTTTTCCATCTCGATGAGGGTGCGGTCGCGCCAGGCAAGGGCGAGCGCCTGCTTTACGGCGTTGTCCTTCCGCTCGTCGTCGGAAAAATGCGCTGCGTAGATGTCTCCGTCAGCGCGGACGGCTTTCTTGAAGTTCCACAGCTCCTCGTTGCCGACGCGCTCGCAGACTTTGCCGAGCATGGCGGTGGCTTCATCGTGATTCCACGTAATATCTTCTATTAACTTGGTGGGAATGTGGGGCTCTGAAAGCCAGTGGATCCTGCCCTCGTCAAAGCCGATTGCCTCCAGGTCTCCGCGCGTAAAGCTTGCGTAGGGCATGGTGTGGCCGAGGAATGCCGTGCTTTCCCGCGAGCTGACCGCCCAGATTCTGAAAAAGCCGAGCACGTGGTCAATGCGGAAGGCATCATAGTAGTTTGCTGCGCACTTTACGCGGTTCTTCCACCAAGTGTACTGGTCTGCGGCAATCCTGTCCCAGCTGTAGGTGGGGAAGCCCCAGTTCTGCCCGAGCGGATTTTCTCCGTCTGGCGGGGAGCCTGCGCGCAGCTCTTGGTTGAAGAACTCTGGCCATGCCCAGCAGTCTGCGCTGTCTTCGTTCATCAGGATGGGGATGTCTCCTTTCAGCGTGATGTTTTTGGAGCGCACGTAGTCCGCGGATGCCTTGAACTGTTCCGCAGCCCGCAGCTGGCACCACACGAAGAAGTTGTGGCTGGACTTGAGCGCGCGGTTGTCCCAGCGCAGCTCTATCTGCTTGCGGCTGAGCGTGCGCAGGTTTTCGTCCCACTGCTTCCACGATGCCTGCATGGCGGAATCCTTGAGGTTCTTGAACACGGCATAGTAGATGACCCAGCTGTTGCCGCGTACAAACCTGTCGAGCTCCGCGGTGAATTTGTCTTTGAAGCCTGTGCCGTCCTTTGCGCTCACCACGTTAGGGCCTGCTGCGGGGCTTTTGCCCTTTTCCTCCGCCGCAATGCGCTTTTCTATGTGCGCGTAGAGCAGGTGGAGCAGCTTTGTCTTTTCTGCGAGGACTTTCTCATAGTCAAAGCGGCGCTGATAGCCGAATTCCTTCACAAAGGCGCGGTAGGCGCTTGCAAATGTCCTGTTGCCCTTGTAGGCTTCCTCGAATTCCGGCAACGCGCTGATCCTGATGTACAGGGGATGGAGGGCGAATGCAGAGAGACCTGAATAGGGGGAGGAGTGCGTCCCCGAATCATTTACCGGAAGAAGTTGGATTACACTGAAAGCGCACTGCTCGCAGAAGTCCGCGAAATCTTTCAGAGCCAAAAAATCACCAACCGCCACGCAGTCTTTTGTATATAACGCGGAGAGCGGGACCACAACGCCTGTTTTTCTTTCCATATTAAGCCTAGTTTATTTTTATTATATCACAGATTATAGATAAATAAAGCGTTTTTTTCGGAAAATAGAAAAAAATATAGATTTCGGAACCGTGACTCGACGAGTATCAGAACGCGACTCGGCGTGTATTGAACCGTGACTCGGCGAGTCTTGAATTGCGACTCGACGAGGCGTGAAATGTGACACGGGCGAGGCGGGGGCAGGAGGGATTTTTGTGGGACTTTTAAAAAAACATAAATTTTAGACTTTTCTTTATTTCAATACGGGTATATACTGGAGTAGTATGGATAACGTAGATATTTTAGGCCGCAAGGTGTTTTTTGTGACGCCGCCAAATTCTCTGGTGACGGAAGAATTTCTGGAAACTTTCTTTGCCCATGGATATGAGGTGTATGTTGTTGAAAATGACGACGGTCATTCGATGAAGGACAAGATAGAGCATATCGTCCGGCTGTATCCGGGTTCCATGATATTTTGCTATATCGACAGGGAAGTGGCTGGCGTGGACTGGAAGGGCTTTATCTCTGACCTGCAGCGCGCGCATGGAGCCGACTGTCTCTTCGGCGTGGTGCACGACAAGCGGGCTGACGAACGAGAGGACAGGAAGATCAAAGAGTACTATCAGTTTGAAGCAGGGGTGCGCTGTGGCTGTGTTCCGTTGGAGAAAGATAACAAGGTGAACTTTGACCGCTTTGAGCAGATTTTCGAGCTCAACGGCGCTCTCGGACGCCGCAAGCTCATCCGTGTTATCTGCGATGAGTCTAGCTTTGCCACGCTGCGCATCGGCAGCATGACGGTGCGGGCTAAAGTGCTCGACGTGAATATGAGCCACTTCTCCTGCGACCTGACGGGGAAAAACATAGACTTTTCCATCTACGACAAGGTTCTCGGTGCCTCGCTCATCATCAACGGTATGCACTTTGAGACAGACACGGTGCTTATCATGAAGCGCGACAAGAGCGGGGTGAATATGCACATCTTTATGTTTACCCAGCCAGACGGCACTCCTGAGCTTGTTGGCGAAAAGCGGGCAAATCTGAACCATAAGCTGTATCAGGTGATAGCGAGAAAATTCAAAATTCAGCTGCGTTCATCGTTCGACTAAGGAGGAATACCGTTATGTTCGGTTTAAAAGCAAAGATCAACGGGGCTGTTCTTGCTGTAATCGTGCTCACCTGTGCCATCGTTGTGATTTTTTCATATCACAAATCAAAGCAGGAGCTGACGCAGTCAGTAGCGGCAGGCAACAAGAGCCTTGCGCTTGCCACTGCGGAGCAGATCCACACCATCAATGCCCGCGAGTTCAAGATGCTTGAATCTCTTGCCAAGCTGTCCACCATCCGCGACCGCACGGTGGATATGCATGACAAGTGGAAGCTGGTGAACAATGCCGCCGACGATGACAGCAGGTATCTGGGGCTTGGCTTTTTCAACGAGCAGGGGCAGGGCTACCCGACGACGGGCAAGTGGAGTGACCTGCATGACCGCGAATATCTGCGCATTTCCATGAACGGCAGCCGCGCCCTCATGGATCCTGACTACAGCGCGGTGAACGGGCATCTCTGCACGTATTATGCGGTGCCGGTCTATGCCGGAGACGGCAGGCAGATTGCGGAGGTTTCTGCGGTGGTCGATGCGTCAGACCTGTGCCGCACTGTATCGAACATCACGGTTGGCAGGAATTCCCATCCTTTCGTCATCAGTTCCACGACGGGGCGCTACGTTGCGCACACTGACGAGGAGCTTGTAAAGGACGGTGTTACCATTGAAAACAACTATACCTCGAAGAACTTCCAGCCCCTCATCCAGCGCATCCGCTCCGGCGTGGCAGATACGGCGGTGTATTATGATGAAACAACCAGGCAGAAGTATTCGGTTGCCTTCCAGCCCATTGAGGAAAGCAGCTGGGTTGTCGTCATGATTGCGCCGTACAAGGATTTCTACAGCGGCATCAGCTCTCTTTTACGGATGATGATCTTCATCAGCGTTGTCGCGGTTGCCATCGCTATGGTGGTTGGCTTCAGCGTGGTTGGCAGCGCCATCCGCCCGCTCAAAAACATCGGTGATTCTATTGAAGGAATTGCCACGGGCAATGCGGACCTTACGCGCCGCCTGACCGTGACCTCCAACGACGAAATTGGCGAGCTTGCAAAGGCGTTCAACTTCTTTACGGAGCGCCTGCAGAATTTGGTGCGGGACCTCAAGCACTCAAAAGAGGACTTGCAGACCTATGGCGAGCGCCTTGGCGCTATGGTGCAGCAGAACGCCTCCTTCCTTGGCCAGATGCTCGGCGATATCAGGGATGTGAACGGCGAGGTTACAAACCAGCACGAAAGGGTTGACAGCACCATAACCGCAGTGGACAAGATTTCCCAGTCGGTGGAGATGCTGCGTGATGTCATCGGCAAGCAGACCGAGGGCGTGGACAGGGCTTCTTCCATCGTTACGCAGATGATAGATAGCATCAGCTCTGTGTCCCGCTCTGTGGAGCAGATGGCGGATGAATTTGACATCCTCCAGCGCGATGTCAACGACGGTATCACCCGTCAGCGCGAGGTGAATGTCCAGATTCAGCAAATCGAACAGCAGTCAAAGATGCTGAAAGAGGCAAACAGCGTCATTTCTTCCATCGCATCCCAGACAAACCTGCTCGCTATGAATGCCGCCATTGAGGCTGCCCATGCAGGTGAGGCAGGACAGGGATTCGCAGTCGTTGCTGACGAAATCAGGAAGCTTTCAGAAAACTCGTCCGGCCAGTCAAAGAATATCGGTGCGCAGATTAAGCGCATACTTTCTTCTATTAATAAGGTGGTGCAGTCCTCCGATATGTCGGACAAGGTCTTCTCCTCTGTGGCGGACAAGATTCAGGACACCGGCTCCCTTGTGCACGAGATCAAGGTTGCCATGGAAGAGCAGTCTTCCAATTCCAAGGAAATCAGCAGCGCTCTTGGCTATATGAACGAGGCGACGGGGCGTGTGCGCACTTCTTCGGAAGACGTGGACAGGGCGCGTCGTGGCATCGTGGGCGATGTCCAGAGCCTGGGTCAGTCTTCGGATTCCGTGAAGGTGTCCATCGGCAAGATGGAAGGCAGCGTGAAGCACATCGAGGAAGACGATGATTCTCTGATGAACATCGCAACTTCCATCAACGGCTCCATCTACCGCATCGGTACGCAGATAGACCAGTTCAAAGTTTAAAAAATATTTGCTGTTACTGAACGCCGGATGAGCATAGCGGCTTGTCCGGCGTTTTTTTGTGTCTTGATGTTTGCACACAGACGACGCAGATTTCTTTACGTTGAAAGCCCTCCGTGCGTCAGAATGTCCCTGTTTTTGTGTCTTTGCCGTGTCCTGCGGGACAGGAGGGCGTAAAGGGGAGGAATTTTCCCTGTTTTTGCGTTTTTTTCTCGTTTTTCTTGATTGGCACGGAAAATGCTTTATAGTAAGTGTACCGAAGAAACGAACAGGGCTTGAACAAGTACCGCTTGTGAAACCCCGTCAGCAACCAAGGTACGTGGAGACCGTAGGGCCGCCAGATCAAAACATTTCGAGGTATTTGTATGAACGAACTTTCACTTTTCAATTCGCTTTTTGATGATGGCACATTCGGATTTGATTTCCCCGTACTGAAGACGCGCAATTATGGCATTCCGAAGGTGGACGTAAAGGAAGATGAAAAAGCCTACACGCTTGAGATGGATTTGCCCGGACGCAGCGAAAAGGATGTTGACATCAACCTGAAAGACAAGGTGCTCACCATCTCTTCCGTACAGGAAGCGAAGACTGAGAAAAACGCCAAAGAGGACGGCGCATGGCTCATCCACGAGCGCATTGCGACATCCTTCTCCCGCAGCTTCACCCTCCCCGATGACGTGGAATGCGGCGGCGTAAACGCCACGTTCAAGAACGGCGTCCTCACCATCACTATGCCGCGCAACAAGTCAGCGACCGAGGCAAAGAAAATCGCTATCACCGCTGCGTAACACCTTTCCCCATAGCCACTGAATAAAAATGCCCACTGGAAGAATATATCTTCTAGTGGGCATTTTTCATCCTAGCAATTTTTTCAACGTATCCCAATCTCCCCCTCTGACGCTGGTCTGTATGGCCTTAAACCGTGGCGCAAAGTCTGGCGGCAGCTCGTAGCTGTCCAGTTCGACAAGGAGCGCGTCCGCCGTGGCGGTATCAAAGACGCTTGCGGCTTCCCGCAGCACCGAGAGCGCGTCTTCGAGCATGGCGGGGGTAATGCTTTCCTTTGCCTGCCGTTCCACCGTGCCGCCGCAGAGGGGCGCGAGCTTTGCCGTGTATGAGCGGTAGTCTGAAAGCAGCTTCGGTGTTTTCCGCTCGATTTCGAGCTTTGTTTCGCCGTTTTCCTCTTCCATCGTGCGGAGCATGATGTCGCCGCACTGCTCGAGATATGCCGCCTGATCGCCAAGTTCCTCTGCACCGATGAGCCGTGCGCTGCTTTTGAGCGCATGGACGAGCACCGTGTAGTTCTTCCAGTCCTCCTCTGCCGCATAGCGCTCGATTAAGTCTGATTTTTCCGCAATGGCATCCCAGAAACCGTGGAGCGCTTCCATAAACGTTTCTTTGCCGCCGCAGTTTTTGATTGCCACGCTTATGTCGATGTCGAACAGCTCTTCAATGAGCGCGTCTCCCGCACTGCCGTTGATTTTTCTCCGCTCAATGCCGTTCCATTTTCCGCTCTTTGTTTCTATGAATCCCTTGTCGCCCTTGTGCAGCAGCAGTTCCTTGGGCAGGTAGGTCTGCAACGCTGTTTCAAGCTTCTTTGAGTCAATCGGCTTGGAAAGGTAGTCCGCAAAGCCCGCCTTCAGGTACATCTCCCGTGCCCCGCTTACGGCATTCGCGGTGAGCACAAGGCTCGTCGTGTGCTGATTTTGCGAGGTGCTGTCCGCGCGGAGTGCGGCGAGCATTTCAAGTCCGTCCATATTGGGCATACGGTGGTCGATGAGCAGCAGGTGGTAGGCGCGGTGGCGAGCCATCTCCAGCGCGGTGGCGGCATCTGCGGCGGTATCAACCTGTATGCGCGTCATCTTGAGCAGGCCGCAGATGACGGTCAGGTTCATAGGCGTGTCGTCTACGGCAAGAATCTTCACATCCGGCGCTTGGAAGCTTTCCTCGTAACCGCCCGTGCCGGAGCTGTTTTCCTCGTGGGTTTTCTCCCAGCCGCCTATCTCCGTCCATTCGGAAACTTCCTGCCTGATGCGGAACGAGAAATTCGAGCCTTTGCCGTACTCGCTTTCCACTTCGAGCTGTGTGCCCATTGCGGAAAGCAGATTCTTGACTATGCTCATGCCGAGCCCCGTCCCTTCGATTGTACGGTTGCGGTTTTCTTCAATGCGCTCAAAGGGGGCGTAGAGCTTTTTCAGGTCGTTGTCCTTGATGCCTATGCCGGTGTCAATCACCTGTACGGTCATCGTGATATGGCTGTCGTCCTCTTTTTTATAGCTGAAATCAAGCGTTACGCCGCCCTCTTGTGTGTATTTGACGGCGTTGGTGAGGAGGTTCAAGATGCACTGCTTTATGCGCGTGTCGTCGCCAACGAGGCGGTAAGGCATGGCGGGGTCTACGTTTACCGTAAAGTCAAGCCCCTTGCTTTCCGCGCGGGTTGAAATCATATTCACCAGATCGCTTATGAGCGCGCTTGCATCGTAGTTGGTGGGGATGATTTCCATTTTTCCCGCTTCAATCTTGGAGAAGTCAAGTATGTCGTTGATGATGGAAAGCAGCATCCTGCCGCTGGATTTTATGTCTCCCGCATAGCTCCTGATGGTGGCATCGCTGCATTCGCGCAAAATCATCTCGTCAAGGCCGAGCACCGCGTTTATAGGCGTGCGGATTTCGTGGCTCATATTGCTCAGGAATTCGCCCTTCGCCCTGCTTGCCATATCTGCAATCATTTTCTGCGTCTTGAGTTCTTCCATATAGTGGAAGTGCTCGGTTTCGTCGGTTATGATGTAGACTGATCCCGCTTTCTGGCAGTCGCGGTACAGCAAGTTCTCCTGAGCGGAAAAAATCTTGTCCTCATGGTAAAGCGGCTTGTTCTGTTTGATGAGTGATTGCAGGTCCGCTATGACCACATCTGCGTGCTCTTCAAGGTTGGGGAAGAGCTTTGCCGCCGGATTGTTGTAGTAGCCGAGCCGTCCATCCGTGTTCACCGCGATGATTGCTTCGGAGAGGCGGTTGACCACAAAGTTCCGCGCCAGCTCCTTGGTGTCCAGCAGGTCGTAGCGGAAGATTGCGATGTAGAGAAAGATGGAGGATGTTGAATAGCCGAGCACGGTCATATCGTATTCTGCTGCCACGCCCGCGATTTCCAGAATGAAGAAGATGCCCGTGCTGACGATTGCCGCAATGAAACAGAAAATTCGTTTCCTGTCGTTGGGGGCTTTCATCTTTTGCAGCGTCCTGGCGAGAGTAATGAGGCCATAGACGATGTAGAACAGGAGGAGCACGTTGAACATCTTGTGCCATGCGCCGTAGCTGTATTCCAGATGGGGAAAGAGCCCGCTCCTGACGAAGCGCAGATTAATATAGTAGAGTTTGTGATGCTTTGTTGAGAGCACTATCAGGTAGGTCAGTATGTGGATGCTGGCAAGGGGAAGGCAAATGCGGGAGAAGAATTTTTCCTCGCACAAAAGCATGCCGAACCGCATGAGCGCGTAAGAAATCCACACGCGTCCGAGGTAGGAGAACTGCTTTGCAAGCAATGCTTCTCCTTCCGTCTGCGCGAACATTACCGCGAGGTAGCCTGCGTTGTTTACAAGCGCGGCTATGCAGTAGAGAAAGAGATAGCCGTGGAGCGGCTTTGTCCATTTCCTCAGAATGTACACGGCCTCAAGCAACGTAAAAATAATGGTGCCGTATTGGATAAAAAGTAATACAGTGTACACCCATAAATTATAAATCAGCTTGGGCGGATATGCAAGAAATTTGTCCGTACTTACTGCATTAGTATTATTCGTAAGGAAATTTGTCCGTACTTACTGCATTAGCCCTCTGTAGTTTTTTCTTAGTCGAAAATATTCTGCCAGAAGCTGTCTTTTTGCATGAGTTTAAAGTGTTTGGGCAGACTGCTGGCGGTATTCCTTGGGGCTGAGGGTGGTGTATGCCTTGAATGCCTTGGAAAAGTAGTTGCTGTCGTTGTAGCCTGTTTCCTGAGCTATCTGCTGGATTTGGAGGGAGGAGCCGGAAAGCAGTTCTTTCGCTTTCTCCATCCTGATTTTTAAAAGATACTCGTATATGCCGGAACCGTAAGTCCTCTTGAAAAGCTTGGACAGGTACTCTTTGGTAAAGCAGAACCTGCTGCCCAGAGAGTCAAGCGTTATGTCTTCGGCAAGGTGGCAGTCAAGGAATTGCTTTATCACCGCAGGAAGCTCCGAAGCGGAAAAAAGCGTGGTGCTGTCCTCTTCTTCCCGTGGAGCCGCATCCTGCCTGAGGAGCAGCACGGCTTTCTGTATGACGCTGTTTATCTCCGCGGGGACGATGGGCTTCAGGATGTAGTCTATGGCATTTGCCTGTATGGCTGCCTTTGCATAGCGGAAGTCATCATAACCGCTCACAACGATAAATTTGGATCGGGGAAACTCTCTGGAAGCCTCTATGAGGAAGGCGCTGCCATCCATCTCCGGCATATTCATATCCACAAAGAGTATGTCCGCGGCTTTTTCGCGGAGCAGGGCAAGCGCCTCCTTTCCGTTGCGGACGGAAAGCGGCTCCGCAATGCCGAATTTCTTCCAGTCCACCACCTTCCTGAGGACGGTGTGGACAGCCTTCTCGTCATCAATTATCATCGCGCTATACATCTGGAATCTCCATGACAATGCTTGTCCCTGTGTATTCTATGCTGTAGATGTTCAGCCCTGCGTCATCCCCGTACATAAGGCGGAGGCGGTTTGCAAGGTTTTTCAATCCTATGTGCTTTCCCTTCGGAACATCCTCGGGGCTGCGTATGGACCTCATTATCTCTTCAAGCCTGTCGGCGGGAATGCCCGTGCCGTCATCGGTGACGGTGATGTGGCATTTGCCTTCTGCGAGGGAGGCGCTGATGTCTATGCGGACAGAGCGGGAAACCTTTTCCATGCTGTGGGTGATGGCGTTTTCGACAAGGTTTATGATGCTTATTTTCGGTATGGTGCGCATGAGCAGCTCGTCCGGTATGTGGATTTCATAGCTCAGCCGTTCTTCAAAACGCACTTTCTGCAGGAAGAGGTAGTCTTCCACATGGCTCAGTTCTGTTCTGACGGAAACTTCATCTCCGTCCTGAATCGTATATTTGAGCATAGAGGAGAGCGCTATCACCATATCGTTTATTTTCATCTGGTCATTTTCAATGGCCTCTGAGCTGAGCGCCTGCAGGGTGTTGTTCAAGAAATGCGGATTTATCTGCGCTTTCAGGGCGAGGAGCTGCGCGTCCCGCCTGTTTAGCTCTATGATATAGTTTTTCTTGATGAGCGCGTCTATCTGCATGAGCATCTGGTTGTCCGCATGCGCGAGTTCCTGTATCTCCGTGCTTGCCCCCGGGAACGCGGCAAGCTCCGTGAAGTTTCCTCCTCCCGCGCTCTTAAGCTTGCGGCTCAATGCCTTGAGTGGCTTGGTAAAGAAGCGCACGAGCAAAATGATGAGGAAGGACGTGGCTGCGGCAGATAAAATGCCGAACAGGAATGCGACAGCCTGCGTGCGGTGGCTCTTCCTGCCAAGGTAGTGGCGGGGGATGAGCGTGAAAAGCTGCCAGCCGTCTTCCGCCGTGTTCCCGATGAAAAGATAGCGTTCGTTCTTGAACTTTACATAGCATAAATCGTCTTCATCAGAATCCTGTGCAGAGTCCTGCCTTTCTCTGAGCACTGCCTCCAGTGCGGCGTAGTCAGATTTGGGAATGCCTTCCGCAAAGAAGACGGTGCCGTCCTCCCCCGCAAGCACGTTGATTTCTCCCGCTTCCAGATAGGGGCTGAGCGCCTGCTTAAAATAGGAGTCATCCACCTCCATGACGACATAGGCAAGGGGGCGCTGGTCCTGTATGCGTATGATTGTCCGGTAATAGGTGAGCAGCTCCCCTTCCTTTTCGCTTGCCGCAAAGGCGCGGTAGTACCTGCCGCTGGAGAAGCTTTCGTATTCTTTCTTTGTCCTGATGTCGCTGCCGTCCCTGACGCTTATGTTCCTGTTTTCCTGTGAAATCTCATAGCAGGTGTTTTTGTTTGCAATGTAGAGCTGGTAGCTGAGCATATCTTCCCGCGAATAATAGCTGTTTTTCACCAGATTTTGGATGTAATTCTTCTCCTCGTAAGTATATTCCTCGGCAGAGGCAAGCAGGCGCAGGAATTTGTCATCGTTCCGCAGATGCAGGGAATAGGCGTTCAAGCCGTCAAAATAGCGGCGCGTGTTCTGGAGCCGCAGTTCCAGCAGCATCTTCTGGTCGTCAAAGATGAGCCTTGTCTGCGTGCGTATGGCGCTGAACGTCATATAGCTTATGACGGAAAAGAGGATGAGTATTATAGAAAAAGCAATAAACAGGGAAAGCTGCTTTTCCAACGAAAGCGAAGAAAGAAAACGTCTGTTTTTCATAATGCACGCTTTGCCTTGCATAGATTATACAACTGCTTCTGCCGCTTGTGTTTGTTTTTTTACCCTTTTTTGTCTTGTTTTCTCCATTTTCTTTTCGATTGGACGGCTTTATACTCAGATTATCAATTTATCAGTGAAAAGGAGGATACGTGTATATGAAAAAAATCGTATCAACAGTGGTGGCTTTGATGGCTGCTTCTGCAATGCTCTTTGCATTGCCCGGAAAGAAGGCTAAGACGAAGGCAAAGAAGGGCAAGACGGTGACGCTGAACTTCATGCTCAATAGCCCGGAGCTGACGGAATTCTACAAGGACTGCTTTGAAAAATACAAGGAAGAAACCGGTGTAGAAATTGAAGCGGAAATACTCCAGAACGACTACCAGACGGTCCTGAAGACGAGGATCAATTCCGGCGATGTCCCTGATCTGTTCCTGACGAGCGCGTACAACGACAACAAGGTGTACCATGATTACTCGTATGCGCTGAACAAAGAGGCATTTATGAAGGAGGTCTCTCCCGCCATCCTTACGAGCGTCACGCTTAATGGCGAGATTACGGGCTATCCCTTCGTGGTTCAGTCCCACTCCTTTATCTACAACAAGGAGCTGTTCAGGAAAGCCGGCATTACGAAGCTGCCGACCACGCTTTCCGAGTATGAAGCTGCCTGCGAAAAGCTCGTGGCTATCGGCGTTCAGCCTTTTGGCAGCGGCTTTGCGGAGTGGTGGGTGCTTCCCCAGACAACCTATCCTTCAATGAGCGATGCGTACAATGGCGATTTTGAAAAGCTCTTTGCCGATGTTGAAAAGGGAACGCTCAAGTTCGGCGATTTGCCGCAGGTGGACTTCGCGCTTGACCTCATTGACTTGATAAAGAAATACAGCGGCAACAAGCCCATGGAGTGCACTGCCGATATGCAGGTGAGCGATTTTGCCAACGGCAAGGTTGCCATGATTCATCAGGGCTCCTGGTCAGAGAGCGGCATCCGTGCCATCAATCCCAACATAGACCTCGGCTATCTGCGGGCACCGCGGCTTGACGGCAAGAGCGTGATTGCAGTGGAGTCAAACCTGACGTTCCGCGTGTACAAGGGCTCAAAGCGGCGCAAGGAAACGCTCGCCTTCCTGAACTGGCTCACCACCTCCGAATATGGCAAGAAGTGGATTCCCGAAGTCATCAAGCAGATTTCTCCCCTCAACGGAGCTTCTGCCCCTGACACCCAGCTTGCCAAGGAAACGGCAAACGCGCAGTCTCAGAAAATCACCTGTCCGTGGTGGATTTTCAAGGGACCGGACGGCATAGAGCAGCCGTTTGGCACTGCCTTCCAGAACTATGCCGCAGGAACGGCAAGCCGGGCGCAGACCAAGGCGGCGCTTACAAGGCTTTTCGTCGATGCCTATGACGCAGAGTAAGCTGCCTTAAAACATTACGAAGGGCACCGCCAGAGCCTTTGCCTGCGGTGCCCTTTTTATACCTACTGATATTCATGGGAGTCTTTATGGCCAGAGCGGTAAAAAAATATAATAAGGCACGTGCGCAGCTTTTCCAGTTTACGGCTTATGTAGCCCCTGCCTTTGTCTTTATCACGGTGTTTGTCGGCATACCCTTTTTAATGTGCGTGTATAATTCATTCAGAAAATGGAATGGCATTTCAAAAAGCACGAAATTTGTCGGTATGAAAAACTATATCAAGCTCTTTACGGATGATCCTGTCTTTATTGAGTCGCTTCGCTTTACCTTTCTCTACACGGTGTGCGTCGTGCTGCTCATCAATGTCCTCGCGCTGCTCATCACCGTGCTTCTTGAAGGAAAGATCAAGGGCAAGGGCTTTTTCCGCGCTGCCTTTTATATTCCGAACATCGTGAGCATGGTCATCATAGGCTTTATCTGGAAGTTCATCTGCACGAGGGTCTTTGAGGCTGTGGAACAGGCAACGGGGCTGGGAATTTTCGCGCTGAGCTGGCTGGGCGATTCAAAGCTTGCCGTGGTGACGACCATTCTGGTATCTGTCTGGCAGGCGTTGGGATTTTACATCGTCATCTACATTGCGGGGATGCAGTCTGTTCCCGATGAGCTAGAGGAGGCTGCCATCATCGACGGTGCGGGGAGCGTAAGGCGCTTTTTCTCTGTTACCCTGCCGATGATTATGCCGTCGATTTCCTTCTGTATGTTTTATTCGGTGGCTAACTCGCTCAAAATGTGCGAGTTGATTTTCAGCCTTACGGGCGGGGGACCGGGTTCTGCGACAACCCCCATCGCGCTGGATATCTACAATACGGCGTTCAACAACAATAATTTTGGATACGGCAGCGCGAAGAGCGTTGTGCTTTTCATCATTGTCTGTGTGATTTCCGTCATACAGGTGAATTTCTTCAAAAGCAAGGAGGTTGAGGCATGAGGCACAGCTCGCAAAAACTTATCTTTGGCATTCTGGTATTCATCATCGTTATCTATCTGCTTCCCTTTGCATTGATGATACTGAATTCGGTAAAGGCGTATGATGAGATTATGACGGATGTCCTTGCGCTGCCGAAGCACTTTTCCCTGAAGAACTATGCGGTGGTCTTCAAGGATATGAAGTATCCCCGTTCTTTCCTCAATACGCTGTTTGTCACTGTGGTGGGTGTTGCGGGCATCGTCGTGCTTGGCTCTATGGCGGGGTACAAGATGTCCCGCACGAAGACGCGGTACAGCAAGCTCTGCTTTCTGTACTGCATTATGCCGATGATGGTTCCCTTCCAGTCCTTTATGATTACGCTTGTGGTCATAGCGCGGAGGTTGCACTTTACGAACAACCTTCTGGGGCTTGCCCTTATCTACTGGGGGCTTGGCGTTCCTATGGCGCTCTTCCTCTACCACGGCTTTGCAAAGACAATTCCCGGCGAGCTTGAGGAATGCGCCCTCATGGAAGGCTGCGGGCAGTTCTACTTCTTTACGCGGGTCATATTCCCCCTGCTGAAGTCCGTGACGGCGAGCGTCATCGTGGTAAACGCCATGTGGCTCTGGAATGATTTTTTGCTCCCCCTGCTCATCATCGGCGGCAGCAAGACAAAGAAGACGTTACAGCTCGCTGCCTATGCGTTCATGGGGCAGTATAAGTCTGAGTGGCAGAACATCATGGCAGCCGCAATCCTCATCATCATCCCCGCTATGGCAATTTACCTCGCTTTCCAGAAGCATATCATAAAGGGCATGGTCGCAGGAGCTGTCAAGGGCTAGGAGCAAATTGTGAGCTTGACGGCGTACAGGGCTCCGGGGTATACTTTATGGCATGCCCCGCCTGGTATGCGGGAAAATCTTTTTTATGGAGGATGAATGCCGTATGGATAATTTTACCTTTTATTCGCCAACCTTTTTTGCATTCGGTAAAGATACGGAGAATGAGGCAGGTGCCTATGTGAGGCGCTTTGGGGGGAACGAAAGTGCTCATCCATTACGGGGGAGGCAGCGTAGTTCGTTCCGGCCTGCTAGACAGGGTAAAGGCTGCCCTTGAAAAAGAAGGTTTACCAGCTATTAAGGTATTGAAAGATTTCAGATTTCGTAAGTGGATTGAGCTCGACAAAAAGGGTCAAAACCCTGAAATACGAGTGAAAGGCGTAAAAAAACGCATGATTAAAATACTTGTGAAGAATTTGACTGATGAAATAACCGAAGTGTCGCAAAAAAAATCTGACGTCGAGACCAAATTTGCGACAAATGACTAAAATTATATTTTGAAAATGGCGTTAAATCAACATC
>ERZ842401.3951-NODE-3951-length-17804-cov-7.289256_pt1 | contig 17804 bp, 7 predicted proteins | sample MGYA00521270_ERZ842401 | MGnify/ENA primary metagenome ERZ842401 (study PRJEB31892, sample SAMEA3878208) | bioreactor metagenome | biome: Moose rumen | place: Sweden | collected 2011-10 | study: EMG produced TPA metagenomics assembly of the PRJEB12797 data set...
CTCTTTCCCTACACGACGCTCTTCCGATCTGCTATGTTTGCTAACGAAGCAGGATTGGGTACTGCTCCCATTGCTTTTTCTGCCGTCAAAACATCGTGGCTTGAAAACATAAAGAACTTTGCAAGCGATATTGAAAATTATGTGCAGAACGCGCTTACAATCGCGGGGCAAGCAATAAAACCGATTCGTATGCCGTCAAAAGTGGTTGCCAGTGTGCTGGCAAAAATAGAGGGTTACGCAAGCGTTGCGAATGCGCTGATAAAGAATTTTACCCGCGACCCCATAGGATTGAACAACTTAAAAAATCAGTATGCGGCGACAAAACTCCAGCTGCAATCACTGACCGTTTCCATAGCAAGCGGTATTGCGGCAACGGCGGAACTTTCAGAATCAGACGGCGGGTTTGCAAGCCGTGAAGATGCTGTAAATGCCGCGCTGCAAATTGCCGAACTTTCCGATGCCGTACAGGAATACTGCGACATAAAAATTGAAACGATACAGACAGCACAAAACGATGTGCGCTATCTGACCTACGACAACATTCAGCGCTATCGTCGCTTTGGCTTTGAGCAATATATACAATGGCGACCATTTGACGGAACGACCATTGTCATCAACAACAATCTGCACTATGACCACTATGAGAATCCCAACCTGGGCTATCGAACCTTCGGGTGGTCAGACAATTATTATGCGAATGTGACGCAGAAGCTGCCCTGGAAACTGCAACTCTATCTGAGTTCCTATGGCAAGATAGGACGCAGTCCCAGCAGCGTTTATTTTATGCAGCATTCCTGGTTTGGATACTACTTCTCGTTGCAGCGTTCTTTCCTAAAGGACGACAGACTGACAGTACGATTGGGTGCCAATGCACCTTTCAACAAACATTGGACGATGGAGGCTGAGGCTGTCAACGGCGACTATCGTGACAATCAGAAGTCTTGGAATCGCGCCCAATCGTTTAGTCTGTCATTGACTTGGCGCTTTGGCTCTCTCAAAGCTAGCGTGAAGAAAACAGAGCACAGCATTGAGAATGATGACGTTGTAGGTGGAATTACCAAAGGACAATGAGAACGTCCGCATTTTGCCATTGAAAAGTTATGAGTCCTTAAATAATCAGCAAATCTTAATCCTATGACAGGCAAGTGGACCACCGAGCCTATTGTCAACCCCTATATCAAGATAGGTGACTCTAAAATCGAGTTCCCCCTTGGCAGCCTGCTGAAAGTGATTCCTGCCCCACTGAAATAAGGCTGGGTTATTGAGCAATAAGCGTACCTTAAAATGCTAAGAAGGGACGCAAGGTACCATTGGCGGTAGAAGACAATTCCTTGCCTATGTAGAATACCGTAGCCTGACTGCTGCCAGGAAATTGTATATAGACAGCCCTTTCGGTATCGTACTCCGTACTGGTCCAAAGGATTTCATTGGGCGAAAAGTTATTGATAGACGAAAAGTCATTGCTGAGTGTGAAGGGTGCATTCTCCCAAGTATTGTCGGTTGTGATACCAGCGCCATTGTCATTGAGCAACAACACCCACTGCCCACAGCTGGCTATGAACCAGTCGCTGGTGCCTTCAGGATGCGGATTCGAGGAGCGGAATTCAAGCAGTATTCGGGCGACGTAATTCTCTTTCGTGCCATACACTTCCACCAGTTTGGAGGTATTTCTGATGCCTGCCATATCTGTCTGGGCACTGGCCAGTTTTGTGTGTTCAGAAATGTCAACTGCTTCCGCCTGGTGGCCCCATTTCTCTACAGTACTACCTGAAGTACCTTCAAGAGCCATAGCCAGTCCTTTATAAGTGTCACTGCTGGCATCGACAGCCCCTGCACTGCCGACATAGACGATGGTTGCACAGGCGGTAGTTCCAAAATATGAGGCTTCGTCCTTCGACTCATAGATGTGGCCGTCGGTACCAATAAACTTGTTCTTGTCCTCAACTGCAGCCTGACTCACATTCTTCAAAGGCGACACAGTGACATTGATGCGATAATACTTGCCGCTTTCAAACGTGACGTTCTCTTTCGTGAACTTATAGTCATTGCCGTTCAACGTCGCCAGTAAACTGATGCGCCTGCCGCTGAAGCCTGGTATAGCCACATACAGCACACTACTGGCAAAGGACTCATCTTTCTGCGTAGTATAGGTTTTGCCGTCGACAATAACCTTCATCTGCGAAACACGTGGACCGTATACACCGGTAGCATTGAAGGTAAAGCGTACAATAGCCTGCTGACTGACAAACTCCACGTTGTTGGAATTCAAGTTCAGCACACCGGCATCAATAGCGGTGACGGTGGCTTCAACGAGAGCATAGTCGCAATTGTCTGCAATATACTGCAATGTCGGTCGTTGATTGTCGTAGGCTGGACTCTTGTAAGAGAAACGCAGCACATCACCAACATTGATGCTGCCCGTCAGTTTGCCCTTCAGCGTAGTGGACAGATTGCCTCCATCTTGTGCCGTCAGTTTTCCGTCGAGAACTTGGCCTTTTGTGGCGTTATACACGCTGACCTCGTCACCTTCGGACCACGTGACATCAATCACATTCCCATTCACCGACAAGGCTCGGTGCATGGCTGCTGACAGGGAGTCATTATCCACCCTTTTGACGGCTTCTATGGTGAGCTCATAGGTCTGAGGCTGCAGAGTCTCTGGATTAGCAGACCATTCTGGCCCGCCAGTATCATCACCGGTACAGGCTGTCAGCAAAATGCTTACTGTCAAGAGGACGGTAAAAGACATGACATTGATGTCCTTCGTTTTCATCACGTTGTTCGTTTTATGTTCAGTACCAGTTTTCCTCACCGCCGTCTCCGTAGGTTTGGCGTGCGCCTGTTGCATTGTACGTATTGCTACCTGCCAACAGTTGTTGTCCGGCACGTAGCATGACTACCCTTAGCCGGGGGCTGCTGTATTTCTTTTTCTTCATAGTTGGTTATTTGTTCATGTATTTTTTGCCTTTATAGATGTAGATGCCTTTATCGGGCTTGTTTTGTATTTCGCGACCACTCATGTCGAAGTAGCGGTCGCCATGCAGATGATCAACAACATGCATATAAGGAGTGCTGATACCTGTCGCTTCCTCCATGTCGCCCCCGAAGGAGATGCTGTCGCCGGCACCATTGATGACAGTCTTGCTGCCATTGCCCTTATAGCCAGTGGCAGCGAAGTAGGCATGGAACGATGGCAGTTCAGAGAAATTGCTGTCGGCATTGACGGCCTTGCCCCATGTGCCGTTGTCCATCATCAGAAAGGCGTTTTCCTCCGCCAGCTGCTGGCGACTGATTGGTCTGAAGTTGCCCTTCCATAACCCCATCACAGCATCTGGAACATAATCGTTATCGACGGTCTGCTCCCGTGTCTTGCTGACCACATTGGCATTGTCTGCCTGTAGGGTAAAGTGCCCCTTACCGACAATGATTAGATAAGGCTTGCCTGCCTCTAAGGTCGCTGTAGGCTCGTCGAAGAGGAACTCCTGTTTGTCGGTGATGCAGACCAGTTGGTAGGCCATCACGTCGTTGTCCTTGTTGGCCTGCTTCGACAGGTCGATGTCGAATGGCAGACAGAGGGTATAGGCTTTGGACGTATAGGTATAGAACAGGCCTTCCCCTGTCTGTGTGGTATTGCCAGCGTTTCCGTTCTCGTAGATGCTCCGTCGTGGAGCCAGTGCCTCTTCGGTACCCTGAGTGCGGTCGATGTCCAAGCCCTGGTCTACCTTGCCCTCTGTATCTTTAGCCGTTATCGTTGCCCATAGCTCACTATCGTAGGTCACCTTGCTGGCCGTAAAGTCACAAGGAGCAAAGAATTCGCTGCCTGCATTCAACGACAGCCAGCTGCACTGGTTACCAATGACAACGTTTGGCTGATCACTGGCATACTTGTGTCCACGATTGGCAGGCATATAAATCAGCACGTCGTTGCTGAGTCCGGAGAATGGGCTGGTGGTTAGCGTACCACGTGACACAGTGACGGCATCCATATTGGTGCAGGCAGACAAATCGATGCTCTTGAGATTGTCGATGTCTCGGAAGATACCACGGCTCATCTCCGTGACAGGCACCTCTTGCTGGCTGCCTTCAACGGAAGCGGTTACAGTGTTGGGCACTTTCAAGTGGTTTGTACTGCCGATGTAGCCGGTCAGGACGGCATAGTACTTACGGCTCCAGAATGTTCTCTTGATTTCGTATGTGAAGCCATCAACCATGCCGTTGCAATAGGCACGATTGCTGGCTGACTCATCGAAGACGGCAGCACGGTTGGTAATGCTGTTGACGTTGAGGTAGGCTTTGTAGGGCGGCACGGTGCCGTTGGCATTCTTGTAGTAGTAGAAGCCTAACGCGCCGTTAGTGTTGTGGCCCAGTGTCAGCAGGTTGCCCTCCGAGGCATCCGACTGATAGACGGGTTTCCCATCTCGTCCTGTACCGATGAGTTTGTTCAGATAGAGGGGGATGGCCTCCACATTTCCTTCGTAGGGCTCCAGGATATAGGTGCCAGCCTGTTCAGCCTTGATGACAACAGGTGTTTCCTTGGGCAGTTTGTTGTCGGTGATGACCAAAGTCACCAGTTCTTCAGATGTGTACTTGGCATGGGCTATGAAGGGTTTCAATGCAGCAGGCAGCTTCGTGTTGAAGCCGATGTATAGGGTGGCGTACAGGGCATTGGTGACGTTGAGCGGATAATATCGTTTGAGGCATCCTTTCTCTTGGTAGTCGGCCCATTCGCTATCCTGTTGGTACTGCTTGAAAAGCACACCGTCAGTGGTGGCGTCGTTGACGTAGATGACCATCTCGGCGCTCTCCGTTTCTGACGTTGCCTTTGAGTGGACGATGCCGCCAGGAGCCAGCTGGGTGAAGTCCAGGTAGGTAGGCGCATTGATGTAGACGGTATCAAGCCCCTCCACACGGTAGATGGCTCCCCTCAGAATCTTGTTGACCTTGCCCGACAGCGTCATCGAACGGCCATTGGCGTACGTAGTCTTCAAGGCGTTGGGGTAGGCTACGAGATTGTCGTTGGCATCGAAGAGCATGTTCTCGCGTACCTTATAATAACAATCAATAGAGTCGCTGGACACATCGATAATGTTACTGCCGTAGAACGGATGCGGGTCGATGGTGGTCAGACTGTTGGGCAGTGTGATGGCAGACAGGGCAGTACAGCCCTTGAAGGCATCTGAGCCCAGGCGGGTCAGGCCTGCCGGCAGGCGCACATCCCATAGTTCCGTCAGCCCCTGTAATTCGTCGGTGAGCTGCGTGATGCCTTTAAAGTATTTCAGTTCCGGAAAGCGGTCGCATCTGTTGCCCATCATCTTGAGAACCGATTTCAGTTTGTCGTTGTTGACGGCGGCAATCTCGCTGAGCGACAACCTGCCGTCCTTGTCGATGTCGAAATAGTTGGTACAATAGTTGCCCACTGTAGAACTGGCAAAGCGGATGCCCTTTGTGAAGTTACTGCTCAGTTTGATGGGAACCAGCACTCTGTCATCGCCAGCGGTAGCCATCATGAACTTGTCGCCCGAGGAACCCGTCTGTATGGGAGCAATCACCTCTAGCTCGTTAGACACGTCGAAGCAGTCGCTGTGAGAGGTTGTCCAGTCAGCACCACCGTTGACAAACTCGATGTGCGATTTGATATCGTAGAGCGGGTTTTCCTTGGTGGCCTTCACTGGTAAGGAGAGCAGCAGGCCATAGCCTGACGTTTCAAAGGATTTCAGCATGGGGTAGCGCCCATGTTTGGAGGTCCAGCGGTCAGCATTGCCCAGACCGGTACCCAGTGTCATATCCTCTTGTGTGGTATTGTAGTTTGACAGGAAACCTTCGGGGTAGATACATTCAGTGCCTTCCTGCTGCGTGTTCTGCGGAGCATTGCTTATGACCGACAGGCTCAGGCAGCGGCGGCAATTGGTGGCTGACAGCGCGCTAGGCGTAGTGAAGCTGTAGGCTTGCTTCACATTGCGGAATACGACTGAGGCGATGCAGTCTTCCACAACTCCGCCAGCCGTCAGTGTGCCACAGATGCCTGCAGCAGTAGTACGCTGTCCCGTCACAACGCCTTGTACAATACAATTACGGATGGTACCTTCGTTTGTGCCTGCCAGCAGCGAGGCACTGGCAGCATCGCAGTTGTCGTCGACCATCATATAGGCGTCTACCACAGCGAGGTTCTCTATCGTACCCTTGTTGACAGCCACGAGACCGGTACGCACCTGGGTTTGGTCTTTGCCGCCCAGGTTTATGTTCATTCCACGTATGAAGTGACTGTCGCCGTCAAGGTGAGCATTCCACGTAAAGCGGTATTCGTCGAGAGCCTGGTTCAAGACTTTGGCATCGTTGCGCGTGCCGTTGATGCTCACCAGATGATGGTTCAACCAGATGTCTTGAGTCAGTTTGTAGTATTCGTTTGCCTTATTGCTGCGCAAGGCTTGCTCCAGTTGGCGGGCAGTACGGATGAGGTAGGGTGTCGACTGGGCTCCTGTACCCTCAAAGGATACATTGTAGTCCTTTCCCCACTCATAGGTGGAGCCTACGACGACATTCAGGCATAGGCGCTTCGAGAGGGAGCCGCACTTGACTTCAATCTGTTCCAGCCCGGGTGAAAGCAGCTGCAGCTTACCCTCGGAAACGGACATATTCCCGACAGCGTCGGGCAGGATATAGGAGAACGTCTTCCCGTCCACTTCAACATGATCAATAGGAAATGGATAGTCCAGTCGGTAGACTTTGCAGAGGTTATCGACCATCTTGCGGAGCAGCAGGGGTACGGAGGCCAGCCGGGCATAGTCTGGGAAGAGTATTGGTGCCCCCACAGTGCTGCCGGGGAAATAGCTGGAGATAGAGCGGATGCCATCGTCGGTGTTAGCCTTGAGATAGGCATCGTTCAGCGTAAGGCGGGGATAGAAACCATCCCGGTACTCCCACTTAAAGCCATCGTAGTAGCCTGCCAACGAACAATCCGTCCTGACACCGCTGGTCATCCTCGTATGCGCCAGAGCCTGGTCGCCATTGAAGTCTGCCATATTGTTGTCGACATAACTGTCCTTTGTCTTGATAGATGTGGGATTCACAAAGGCCTGCGTCCAGTCGGCATCGGCATGCTTTACGAAGGTTCCTGTAACGAGGTTGCCCTGATAGACATTGTTGTTGGTGGCATCCTTGCACAGACCGACGATACCGCCCGAACGGTCAGATTTGCGTCCGTCGATATGCCCGCTGAAGATGTTGTTGACAACAGTCTCTTTGTCACGGTCGTTACCCACGATGCCGCCCAGATACTGACCGCCGCTAAGTTCCATCATACAGATGTTGGCTGCCACACGGTTGGCAGTAAACTGACCGACGATACCGCCGAGGTAAGTAACGCCGCTGCCCACGATTTTACCCGTTGTGGCGCAGGCGACGATATTCATGTAGGCCTGGCCGACTATGCCACCGACAAAGCCGTTCTTCCGTGTCGACACTACCATGTCACCATGGGCTGCACAGTCGTAGAGCAGATACTTGTTAGCCTCCGAGCGACCGATGATGCCGCCGACAAACGTTTGGTTCTCCCAACACTCCGACTTGACGTTGATTTTGACATTCGTCTGGCACTGAGCCATGGCAGTGCGTTGTGTCATATTGCCAATAAGACCGCCGATGTAGTTATTGTTTTTGCGACTGTCAATGCTGTTAACAACATTGATGACGCCTTGGGCAGAGCATTGGAAGATAGCATTATTGTTGTTATCGCTTTTCGACGGGTTGCAGTTGCCAGCCAGCACTCCGACAGACATACTGCCCTTGACAGACGAAGAGACTTCTATATAGGCATTCGCGATGTTGAGCGAAGACACAGTACCATAGAGCGTGCCGAAGAGTCCGAAGTTGTGACTACCGTCGTTGGTTGTTGCCGAACTGACGATGCGCATGTTCTTGATGGTATGACCCTTACCCGAAAGGTAGCAATAGGCAGAGCGCTGCAAGTGGCCGATGGGTACCCAGCAGACATCCTTTCCGTCCACCTTGTCAGCCAGGTCAATATCGGCTGTCAGTACGCAATACACGTACTGGCCCGACTTCATTGAGCCGTCATTGAACATCTTAGCCAGGCGAGCCAGTTGCTGTGACGTAGCTATTTGGTAAGGGTTTCCCTTGGTGCCATCGCCGCTGGCAAAGCTGGTAGCGGCATAGTCTTGCCATGTGGGACCGTCAATGGCCGTTATATTGTTCCATGCCGCAGCGTTCAGCGATAGTGCCAGCAGGCAGAGTGCCAGACTGCAGCGGATGATATACTTTCTCATACCTTTTTATAAATTAGGTTACTAAAACATAAACTTAAACACTTCGCCGCTAGCACTTAGGATGTAGGTGCCATGCTGGCTGAAAGGAATAAACAGGCTCTCTGTGGCAGTACGCTGCTTGAAGACCATTTTGCCATCGATATGGAAGATGCGAACAGTCTCACCAGTCTCCAGCCTGGAGAGGCGGATGCCGCCAGCCTCCTTGCTTACCGTCACCTTATGCTCCGGCTTTTGCTTGATCTGCTGTACAGCGGTGGGGTCCTCTTCATCGTCTGGCGTAGCGTAGAGATTCACCACATGAAGGTTTTCGGTATAGAGGTTCTCCACGTCAATGACGTCGGCTTCAGCCAGATTGTCGGGGTCGTCGGGATCAATCTTGACACCTGTTACAAACAGGTTCAGGTAAGCGGGAATGTCGTCCTTGACATTCTCGACCAGCACGGTTGTCCAGGCTTTGCGCTCGTCGCCCACTTGCTCGAAGTCACCGCTGAAGAGTTCCACTTCAGCACCATAAGTGATGCTTTCTGCAGAGCCGGCATCAGGGTAGATGCCCACCCATATCTTATGCATGTCGAGCAGACCAGCATCGGAGTGGTCGGTCACCTCTACTTCGAAGGCGTTAATCAATTTGCCGTCCTCGTCGTAGTAGACCGACTGGCCCAGCAACTTACACTCTACATTCTCAGGAACATCCAGGATTCCTTTTCCTTCCTTGCTGGTGCTCTCCAGGCTCACCTCCTCGCCGTTGGCGCGGCGAGCAGTCTTGGCCTGATACTGGTTGAAGTAGTCGACCGTGACATTGGCCGTCAGATAGCCATCAAACTTATCAGGCACCTGATAGTCCCAGGTAAGGGTCTCTGTCTCGAAGGGCGGAACGTTCAAGCCGTCAAAACTGAAACTCTGTCCGTTGAGCGTACCTGTCACCTTGGTGATAGGCGACGTTCCGGTGTTGCTGATGTTGATGTTGACAGGCAGCACCTTGTTGCTCTGCAATGGCCGACGAGTGTAGCTGATGTTGTATGCAAAATCGTTGTAGAAGGACTGATTGTACATCACCACCTGTGTCTGGTCGGTACGCTCGTTAGTCAAGGCATAGACCGACGAAATTTGGGCGTCGTCCATGAAGGCATCGTATCCCGTGATGTCAAGGTTACCGTTGGATATGCCTAACGAGAGGTAGGGCATCATCTCCAGACTCTGTCGTTTGAACACTCTTGCAGCATTAAGCACAGTCTGCACGCGGTTGGTTCCCTTGCGGGCGACCTTCTCCCCTTGGGAAGCCGTGCGTACGGTAGTTCCTGACTCTGTCCACAGTATTGCGAAGTCATTCCAACGGTCTATCTTCTTGTCGCTGACTATCTTCACCGTATTAGGTCTGTTGGTGCGCAGCCCCAGCGAAGCCTCGCCCTGCTCGCCGATTGTGCCGTCCATGTTGAGTGTCTTCACATGGATGTCGCGCGTGCTGTCTGGGTTCTCATAGATGTATGCAAGTATAGGATTCTCGCCTACACGAGCCAGCGAGAAGCCCTGCGTAGGAGCAGACTCTGTAACGGTATTCACTACACTGCCGTTCTTTTGCGAGATGAGTGTCAGTGTCTGTTGCTGCACCTCCGCCTCATTTATGGTCGCTTTCTGGCAATTTACGGCCACGAGCATCGTATGGTCTTTCATTACCACGTCGTAGTCGGTGGCTATATGGTCGCTGTCGAGTGTCATCACAGCTGTGGGCGTGCTCCATTGGGCTGTCTGCGGGTTGTAAACGGAACTCATCAGCGATCCATCGAAGAAGCGGTAGAACACTTCATTAGTGCCGTTGCCGAGCGTATAGCTGTAGTTGCCGCGCTTCCAGACGCAGCTGATGCTGCCGTCTTCCTGCTGTGCCACCTTGGGATTGGACTTCACATAGCCTTCAGCATCGTCAACAACGGTTTGCTTCCACGTACCGTCCGCTTGGCGGATGCTGGCCACTATCTGTGTATTCTTCTCTGCCTCGTTGCTGTGCAACAGGTTCTCCCAGTTGTCATCCTTGATTTCGCTGTCCTCGATTTTGCGCTTCATCTGTTCGAAGGCGACCACCTCGTGACCACCCCGATGGTCGCTGTCATGGTGAGCGGCAGCCAGCCCTGGGGTGGAGAGTTCTTGTACATCGGCGGCATTCTTCAGCGAATGCACCTGGATGGTGTTGTCGTTGCGGTCGGCAGTGGTGCCTTCGTTGCTCACCACCATACGATAATCAGACAGTAGCTGGGGGTGGGCTTCGCTCATGAGTCCCGTCACCATAGGCTGTCCCATGGTGATGACCATCTCTTCTTCTGCCTCTTCTTTCTGGTCGCTGTCAGCTTGTGCCGAAAGCATAGCCGGATTGAATAACAGAGCCCTGTTGTTCTTGTCACTGGATACCCAGTAAGGATAGCTGGGGTGCAGTGGGTTTGTATTATTGTCGGGCCAGTAATATTTGCCTCCTTTTGCCCAGGTACCGGCCTTACGGATACTGAATAAACATGACTTGAACTCGACGGAGTAGCCGACACCTGCAAAGAGCAGCCCCATGGCTCCTATGCTGGCAGTGGAAAAGTCGAGAGGACCGCCTGTGCCAAACTGGAGACTGGCTTTCAGACCGGCACGTCCCTTGATGGCAAAGCTGAACATGCTGTTAGGATTTATCTCCACTGCACGTCGTGGTGTATGGGTCGTGAAATTTTTCGGACTGTTGAGCAGACTGATATTATGGTCCTTGGCCTCATCCTTTTTTTCGGTAGACTGGTCAGCAGGCTGGTCCTTAGCCTTGGAGAACTTTTGGAAGTCTAAAGCACTAAACAGTTCCATACCCACCTTGCCTGTCAGTTCGCCATTCAACAGCCAGCCCATTCTGCTCTCCGTTTTACTATTGCGCAGGTACTGGTAGCGCTTGAGGCCTATCGTCAGTTGAGCATAGAGTGCCGCATTGGCAGTAAGACCGAAATTAATCCATTGGGGCACCCAGCCTAACAGATCGGGCATTTTCTCTACAATCTGATCACGGCCTATTGTTGCTGCAGCGAAGAAACCGTAGCCGAAGGTGGCATCGATATTCTTGAAGGTAAAGGCACTCTCGTTGTTGTTGCTCTTAAAGAGGTTACAAGATAATCCTATCTTGGCATTGCCGTACCAGCCAAGTCCGAAAGCAAACTTGTCGACCTTCATGATGTCGTCCAGTTCGTTGACCTCCCATTGCTTGCTCTTAAGACCAGCGTTGTTATTGGAATAGGTGGTGCCGTCATCAAACTTTGTGACACCGTTGACATTCTTCTTCGTATAGTCGTCGCGAAGACTGTTGGCATATTTCTGCCGGTCAGTCAGGGGAACTTCGTTGCCATCCTTATCTTTTCCTGGCTTGGACTGACGGTTGTCGTTGAACGAGGCTTCTATGTCGAGGTCGACCACACCACGTATAAAGTCTATCGTCGGCTTGAAGCTGAGACGCAACTTCTCGCTGAACGAGAACGTGGTATTTGAGGTACGGCCCAACATCCAATCAAAGCCGCTGTCGGTAAAGGGCTTCGACATAGGCGATGGCTGGGGGTCGAGGGCCTTCTTGGTATTCTCTCCGCCTTGTTTCTTGATTTTCTCGCGGTCAATCTCTTGACGGAGTATCTTGGGGAAATCTTTATATTCTTTTGTGCCCAGTTTGAGCAGGGGCTGGCAGACCTCATTCTTGGGCAGTACACCCACCAACTCGAAGCGCATGCCGTAGTAGTCGCGCTCGAACTTGGGAAAGTCCTTCGAAAGCAGGTTGTCGTAAGCCAGCATCTTGGCAGCATAACTCTTGCTGTCCTTTGTGCTGAGCATGGTCAGCGAGGGCTGCCCGCTCAGTGCGTTTCCCTTAGGCACCGACATGGACAAACGCATCTGGCCGAACTTCTCCACAGGCTCTTCGTTCATGATTTTCTTACCTTGATAGCCGCCGTCCTCGCAGAACAGGAGGGTGTCTTTCGTCAGGTGTGCCGCCATGTCCATCAGTTTCTCATCGAACACACTGTAGAGTTCTCCATTGCGCGGAACGAATGCCTTGCGCTCATGCTGATAGGCTATCTCTTGGTTCGACAGTGCCATAGCCTCAGCGCGGAAGTCGCCGCGCTTCAGTTGTACCTGACCGGTGCAGTTCTTGGCGGTCAGTTCGTTGGTCTTGAAGTCGATAGCACCGCTGTATTTATACACCATAGGGAAGTAGCCCTCGGCTATCACCTCGATGTAGCAGGGTTGTCCCTTGGTATAGACCTTGTAGCTCTGCGTCTTACTGTCGTAGCCTTGTAGACCGACTTCATCATCTGCAATACGCTTGCCGTTGGTATCGACGCGCTCCACATTCATGTGCACACCCATTACAGGACGACTGCGCTTGCCCAAGACCTTCAGGCTCAAGTAGTCGTACTGCGCCATCAGCCCCGAGCCCAGCATGTTGAACGAGCAGAGATCGCGGTTCTCGTGCTTGTCCAGTTTGAAGGCCGTCGACAGTTGCGGACGGCTGAAATGGTCGGCGAGGTCGGCACCGCGCCAGAACTTCGAGGTGTTCAAGCGCAGACGGGGTGCATCGCTGCCCTTGCCGTCGCGCAGCCATGCACCCGTCAACACATAGCCGGCAGGTACGTAGAAACTCTGGAACTTGTCGTTCTGCAAGTCCAGCAAATAGGTTGTCGGCTTGGTATTCTCGTCTGCCTCGAAAGGCAACAGCTGATACTCCAGTTGGTAAGTCTTGTTGATGGCTTGCCGCTTCTGGTCCAGCTGGAAGGTGTAAAGACTCTCGTTTCCCCAGTCGTATATATAATAGGTAAAGACTATCTTCTTTGTCACGTCCGTCAGTTTGGCAACTTCTATCTTCGCCTCGCCGATTTCGAAGGGGACATTGACAAAGAAGTAGGCACTGGCAGTCACCGTCCTTTTCTCCGCTCCTGCCGTCATGGTGACAGCATAGGCACCAGTGGTGCCCGCTCCATCGTTGATACGGAAACAAAGCAGTGTGTTGTCTCGCATGCGCCATAAGCGTTCCTGCTCCAGCCGACCTTTCATCGTGGTGGCATTGAACATCTTGAAAATGCCGTCCACCTCTATCTGATTGCCTGCGATGTCGCCACTCTTCACTTCGCGCCAAGTCAAGCCAGAATTGGGCTGGGTGATTTCCGACAGATCTGCAACATCACGGATGTTGTTGGCATAATAGAGCTGAAAGTCTTGTGCATGAAGACCGATTACCGCCCATAAGAGTACTAACTGGATAAAGAGTCTTTTCATGTCGTCAAATTACATTATTCTGATTTACCAGTTGGCTGTGGCAACGTGGAGGAGGAACTGCACGCATGAGGGCAGATGGTCGTCAGCTCCCCACAGTTTGGTGGAACTGTAGAGCGTCACCTTGTCGGGGAACGCCTCCTTGACAGCCTCAGAATTGGCGTAGGGTACCACGGTATCGCCTTCACCATGGAACAGGTAGATAGGACGGGTGGGCGTCCATCCCTTGGTCAGGTCGTTCTTGTCGAAGCACTCGAAGAGTTTCTTGCACATTTCCGACTCCTTGTTCATGGCCTCGGGGCTGAGCAGTTCCTTCAGAGCCACAGCCGTTGCGCCGGTCTTAGCATGCTTGGTGGTGGGGAAATGCTCGAAGATGAACTTGTTGATTTGACCGGCGCCATACAACTTGCTGGTCACCATTTCGTCAATCTCCTTCTTATACTGATTGTATTTGTCGCTGAAGAAGTCCTCCTCCTTATAGTCTTTCAGGATGTTCTCACCGTTGGCGTCCTTTACGTGCATCATCGACTTGATGACGATAGGGAACACGACGGGGTAGGTGATGACTTCCTGCTTGAAGTATTCGTTGAACGTGACGCTGGGGCTGTGTGGGCCGGAGCCGCAATAGCTGTAGGCGAAGCGCCACGACTTGGCGAAGTCCTCGTGGGTATCGAGCCATTTGTGGCAGGCCAGCGAGTTGCCACCGCCCTGCGAACAACCGGCCACGTAGAGTTTCCAGTTGTACTCCATCTTCACGTTGGCCACGTCGGCAAAGAGCTTGTAGCCGGCCTTGAGGGCATCGATGCACTGCCGGGCGCATACTTCGTGGTTGATGTATGCCTGGTGCTTCTCACCTGCCGTGATGCCGAAGCCCTGATAGTCGGGCTGGATGAGCAGCAGACAACCCGACATGAACGGTATCTCGTAGGCATTGCCTGAATAGGGCGACGACGACTGGTTGGTGATGGTGAAGTGGGGGTTCAGAATGATGTAGTTAGGACGTACCTCGTAGAAGCTGCCAAGACTGAAGAGCCTTCTTCCTCCCCAAGACACACGTGCCGAGAGGGTGATGGGATTGCCGTCGTCGTCAATGCTCTGGTACTGAATCTTGTACCAGCGGTAGTAGTTGGTGGGCACCTTGATGCCGTAGGCACGTCGGCTGTTGGCTTCGGCCTCCGGCTCTTCTATCGGACCCGTGTAGACCGACTTAAGCAGAGCAGTCATGTCGTCTTCAGGATTGCTGCGGAATACCTGGTAGGCAATGGAACCGATCCACGAGATGCCTTTATCGATAACATCATATGTCACGCCTGACAGGTCGTCGGGCGTAGCAGGGTCATCCTGTTTTGTGCTCCACTGATCGAACAAGGCTTCAACTTCCTCGTCGGCATGAGTCAGCGTTCTGGTAGATGCCGCCCGCCTCGAGGGAGGAATTAAGTCACCGCCCTCATAGGTCAGCGTGCCGTTCGCCTTGTCGAAAGACAGAGCCAACTCGTCGGGGAAGTAGAGACTTCCCTGATGATCCAAGCGAATGACGATGTTGCCGTCGGCAGTACTGGTATAATGGAAGGAACCATCTTCCTTATCGTATGCCACTCTGAGTTCCATCGCCTCGTCATGGTCTTCGTCGCTGAAGAAATAACTACAGTAACTGCCAGTTCCGTCTACGTTGAACCTAATGGTAGTGATCGTCCTGCCGTCCTTCTGTTCAATCAGCTTGTTGTCTTCATCGTAGACACTCCAGTCTGATTCATACTCATCATACCACCTGCCTGCCAAGAGGCTGTTCAGTGCCTTGGTGTCGGGTTGGGTAGCATTGTCTTTGTTGTCGTCTGTCGCGCATGCAGCGAACGTTAGGCCGCAGAATAGGATGGCGACAATCATCCATAAATTCATTCTTTTCATCTCTGATATTATGTTTTAGTGAATAATTATGACGGATCTATTTTTTTCACGATACTCGCTGGGCGACATGCCGAAGTGTTTGCGGAAGAGTCGACGGAATGTGGCATCGCTCATGATGCCTGCCTCACGACCTATGGCATCGATGTTCCAGTTGGGCTTTTCTTTCAGCAACTGGCTGGCATAGGTCATTCGTTTGTGCGCAATATATTCTGTAAAGGTAGGAGAACCCTCGCTGTCCTTCAGCAGCTGGAGGATGCTGCGCTGGGTGAGTCCCAACGTCTGGCTGGTGGTCTTCAGGTCAATATCGGGCTGACAGTAGAGCCTATGCTCATCCATCTGCCGGTCGAAGAGGCTGAATTGGTCGCCATTCTGCTGAGCAGTAGCGGTCGACTCTGCTGTTCCCAGCTTCTGAGGCTCCTCCTGCCTGCGGGCCGACTGTGATAATTGAGCCATCTCGTCAATCAAGCGAGCATTATTGTTGGTTACCTTTGTGGAAATGCGCAGCATGACAACCAGTGATATCAGCAAAGCTATTATTACGACTGTCAACAGGATTCCTACAGGTGTGAAAATCGACATCATGCGTTTTAGCGTTCAGTTACTATTAGACTACAAAGTTATAGATTTAAATACAGTTTTGAGATTGTTAGCGCAAAATTTTCGAAAATTGTTCGCTCAAATCGAAGATTTTTCGCTCAAATCCGCGACATCACAGGCTCTACTTTCAACAATTTCCGAACTAAAAGGGTGCGTTTGACGGAAATTTCGTACCTTTGTGAAGTTAAATCGAAAAGCTGATATGGAAGAGAAACAAACAGAAGTATTGAATAGTGGGCTGCCTCGCTGGTTGATAGAGGTGGCTACAGTTGTCATGGTGTTGTCGGCCATCTGTGGGTGGCACGACCTGCAGGTGTGGTTCAATGCCCATTGTCCGTTCGCCCTTGCTTTGGCTCAGAACGCGGGCATGGTAGTGGTGTATTATGCCATCATGATGGGTATGCGCCCGCTGCGCCATCCGTTGACGTGGCTTTGGTGGTTGTCCATAGCGCTATGTGTGGCTGGTTTTGTCACGGTAGCCCTCGGTCCTGCCTGTGCCTTATATAATTTCTATGTGGCTTCGCTGTTCTCGCTGGTCTATCTGCCCTTGGGTACGCTTCTTGTGGTTTGGCATCCAGGCAGACTTCGTGCCGTGGGTTACTGGATGATATTGCGCATCTTGGTGATGACGTTAATCCCAGTGCTACTCTATGTGGTTTTAAACATTGAGACCGATTCGACCTTCGACCTGAGCTTTGAAGTAATCTGTCTCTGCATCGAGGTGGTTTATGCCTTGCTACTCCGCCGTGCGTTGCTTAATTAGTTTATACTAAGGAAACGTTTACGTTAATTTTTCTTCAAAAATGACTGAATGTTGCACTAATATGAATTTATTTCGCTACCTTTGCATCCAATTGAACAATTAAACTAAAACAAACCAATCATTTATGAAGCAATTTAACGACAAGAACTTCGTGCTCGAGAATGAGGTAGCACAGGACCTGTTCCACAATCATGCGGCTAAGATGCCTATCATTGACTATCACTGTCATTTGATTCCTGAGATGGTGGCTAATGACCACAAGTTTAAGAGCATTACCGAGTTGTGGCTGGGTGGTGACCATTACAAGTGGCGCGCTATGCGTACCAATGGTGTAGACGAGCGTTACTGCACAGGTAAGGATACTACCGACTGGGAGAAATTCGAGAAGTGGGCAGAGACTGTACCTTATACGTTGCGTAACCCATTGTATCACTGGACACACCTGGAGCTGAAGACCGCTTTCGGTATTGAGAAGCTGTTGTCGCCCAAGACTGCCCGCGAGATTTTCGACGAGTGCAACGAGAAACTGAAGAAGCCTGAGTTCTCTGCTCGTGGTCTGATGAAGCACTACAACGTGGAGTGTGTCTGCACCACCGATGATCCTGTAGACGATTTGCACAACCATATTGAGTATGCACGCAACAAGGCTCAGGACGACCCCATGATGATTCCCGCATGGCGTCCTGACAAGGCGATGAACATCGAGGCTCCTGAGTTTGCTTCCTATGTCCATCAGCTGGAGCAGGTGAGCGGCGTGACCATCACCAAGTTTGCTGACATGGTTGATGCGCTGAAGAAGCGTCACGACTTCTTTCAGGCTAACGGCTGTAAGCTGAGCGACCATGGTATCGAGGAGTTCTATGATGAGGAGTATACCGACTCGCAGATTGAGACCATCTTCGAGAAGGCTATGCGTGGTCAGCAGTTGTCTAACTTCGAGATTCGTCAGTATAAGAACTGCTTCCTGACCGTGATGGCTGAGATGGATGCTG
>ERZ842401.3952-NODE-3952-length-17796-cov-5.902599_pt1 | contig 17796 bp, 18 predicted proteins | sample MGYA00521270_ERZ842401 | MGnify/ENA primary metagenome ERZ842401 (study PRJEB31892, sample SAMEA3878208) | bioreactor metagenome | biome: Moose rumen | place: Sweden | collected 2011-10 | study: EMG produced TPA metagenomics assembly of the PRJEB12797 data set...
TTTAATTTGAGAACAGTATCAATCGTTCAGTCCGGCCAGAGAGTTTATCACGTCTGTCTCCGAGACGGACGCCCGTTCTATGGAAACGGCAATTCTGTCGAATACCGCCGTACCGGGCTCAAGGCTTGCAACTCCCCGCTACGTCCCGCCGTCTCCGGAGCCGGCGTAGGTGTTGAAAGGTATGATCGTCTTTCCATTGAAGTCATGCTGTCGTAGAAGCTCTTCATGATCATCGGCAGATGGCAGAACCACACCGGATAGCCGACAAAGATCACGTTGTTCTGCTATATGTTGCGGTAATTGCTGTTCTGGCCCTTCCGATCATTGCAGCGCTTGCTGTTGCAATGCCAGTCCTCAATCCGACGAACGGATAAGTATTTCTCGCTCTCCGCTGCCGCCCGTATATCCGCGGGCGGCAGTTTTTTGCGCCTATTGCAGCCGAAACGCTTTTCCTTTATGTGTGTCAAAACGCAGAATGTGAAGCTGCTCGACGCGTTGCAGGCCTAAAGCGCGCTTACTATACATGCGAGTTATAGCAGCTTCCACTTTTGGCATTGTACATCTTCTGATTGAACCGGTATACTGAGATCACAAAGAAAAAACAACATCACCGGAAAACATAAGGAGGAACATCATGGAATACTTCAAGCTCAATAACGGAATCGAAATGCCCATGGCGGGGATCGGCGTGTTTATGATGACACCGGATCAGGCGGAGGCTGCGGTGGAGAGCGCGCTGAGAAGCGGCATTCGGCTCATCGACACAGCCAACGGCTATATGAACGAGAGCGGCACCGGCCGCGGCATCAAGAAGAGCGGCGTCGCGCGGGAAGAAATTTTCCTTGTGACCAAGCTCTGGCCCACCGTGTATGAGAAAGAGACCGCTGTGGATGAGACGCTGGGGCGCCTCGGCACGGATTATATCGACCTTCTGCTCCTCCATCAACCCGCGGGCAACTGGAAGGCCGGGTATCGCGCAATGGAGAAGGCATACAAAGAGGGCAAGGTGAAGGCCATCGGCCTTTCCAACTTCCCGGAGGAGCTGATTCGGGAGGTGTTGGAAACCGCGGAGATCAAGCCCCAGATCGTGCAGGTGGAGGCGCATCCCTACTATCCCCAGAATGAGCTCAAAGCGCTCCTGCGCGAAACCGGCATGGGCATGATGGCCTGGTATCCCCTGGGCCACGGCGACAAGAATCTGGTGAACGAGCCTGTATTTACAAAGCTCGCGGAGAAATACGGAAAGAGTAACGTACAGATTATCCTGCGCTGGCACGTACAGAGCGGCAATGTGATCTTCCCGGGCTCCAAGAATCCCGATCACATTCGTGACAATCTCGACATCTTTGATTTTGAGCTGACAGATGAGGATATGGCGGAGATCGCAAAGGTCAACAAGGGCGTGCGCTACTACAACGCGACGCCGGAGATGGTCGCAGCCTACGCCACCATGGAACTCCAGCCGGATCTTTAAGGAGGATATCCCCATGAGCAAAGCACTGGTCGTATATTTTTCCGTGTACGGAACGGCGAAGAAAACCGCCGAAGAGATCGCCCTGCAGACGGGCGCGGATCTTATGGAGATCGAACCGGCTGTTCCCTACGACAGCAACCGGGATCACTACAACGCGCTTGCCAAACTGGCAAAGCTTGAGCACGATACCAATGCCCGCCCAGCTATCCGAAACGAGATCCCCGTCCGGGACTACGACACCATCTTCGTGGGCTACCCCATGTGGTGGTACACCTTCCCGATGATCATGTACACCTTCTTCGATAAATACGATTTCTCCGGCAAGACCATCGTTCCTTTTAACACCCACATGGGCTCCGGGGATGGCGGCACCTACCGCACGATCAAGGAGTTAGAGCCGGACGCAAACGTTCTTGCCGGCCTGCCTCTGGAGATGAGCGACGCCGAGCGCGGCAACTCTAAGGCGGTCAGCCAGTGGCTTCAAAAGTTGGGGCTGAAATAAGGAGGGTTGGACGATGGCAAATCCTTTCGGACTGGTCTATGGCGAGGCGATCGAAACAAACGAACCCGGCAAGGTGAACATCCGTCCGGTGCGCTACACAGTGGACGGGATCGAGGTCGCGGCGAATCTCTATCTGCCCGCGGATTATGACGAGGAAAGCCAGAAAACCTATCCTGCTGTTACGGTGGCCCACCCCAACGGCGGCTGCAAGGAGCAGGTGGCGGGACTCTACGCCCAGCGTCTTGCTGAGCTCGGCTATATCACCCTGGCCTGCGACGCCCGTTATCAGGGCGAGAGCGGCGGTGAGCCCCGGCTGCGGGACTATCCTGCCAACCGCATCGGCGACGTGAGCGGCATGGTGGATTATCTGTCCCAGCTTCCCAAGGTGGACGAAAACCGCATCGGTTCCCTCGGCATCTGCGGAGGCGGTGGCTACACCCTGGCCTGCGCCCAGACGGACAAGCGCATCAAGGCCGTGGCGACCCTCTCCATGTTTAACTCCGGCCGTGTCCGCCGCAACGGCTTCCACGATGCGGACAAGGCCGGGGCACAGAAGCGCCTGCAGCAGGCCGCCGCGGCGAGAGCGAAGGAACTGCGGGGCGAGGTGGAATACATCGGCTTCCTGCCTCCCGACAAGACCGACGACGAACTGCGCGCGCAGATGCTGACCCTGCCGGAGAACACCCTCTACCGGGACGGCATCGAGTACTACGGCCTGACCCACAAGCATCCCAATGCCACAGGCAGCTACACGGCGGAGTCCTTCATGAAGCTGATCGCTTTTGATGTGGAGGACCGCATGGATCTCATCGACCAGCCGCTGCTGATGATCTGCGGCGAGAAGGCCGACACGCTGTACATGAGCGCCGACGCTTTCGTCAAGGCGGTCAACGCCAGTGACAAGGAGCTCTACACCATCCCCGGCGCCAGCCACATCCGCACCTACTGGGTGGAGGAATACGTGCGTCAGACGGTGGACAAGCTTGCGGCCTTCTTTGGCAGCAGACTTTAAAGAAAGCTAACACACATAATCATTTGACAGGAGGAACCATGAAAACGTGGTTGATTACAGGCTGTTCCAGCGGTATTGGCCATGGAATCGCCAGCGCAGTGCTGGACAGCGGAGAATGCGCCGTCATTACGGCAAGAAATACCGACAGGCTGAAAGCTTTTGAAGATCGTTATGGAGAGCGTGTGTTGCCTGTCGCCATGGATCTTTCAGATAAGGAAAGCATAGCGGAAGCCGTCGCATTGGCAAAAGCGCACTTTGGACAGATTGACGTGCTCGTCAACAATGCGGGATACGGTTACCGTGCAGCGGTAGAGGAAAGTACGGAAGAAGAGATCTATAGGCTGTTTCAAATCAACGTCTTTGGGCCGGCTGTGTTGATGAATCTGGTGCTTCCGGAGATGCGGGAACGAAAGCAGGGAACCATTGTGAATGTGGCGTCGATCGGAGCGGTCCGCGCTGCCATCTGTAATGGGTGGTATTCTGCTTCGAAAGCCGCGCTGGAACTGATTAGCGACGCCATTTATAAAGAGGCTGGTCCTCTGGGTGTGCGCGTGATGATCGTGGAACCCGGTGCCTTCCGAACAGGGTTTTATGATGCGCTTCACGGCACAGATTTGAGAATCAGCGACTATGATGATATCTCCGGCAAGTGGAGGATTGAAAATGCGGTTAACAAATCAGATCAACCTGGGGATCCGATACGGGCAGGAAAAGTCATTGTAGATCTGGTGAACAGTGATGTTATGCCGGAGAGGTTGCCTCTTGGGAGTGATGCAGTGAAAATCATTTCCTCCGAACTGGAACGGCGTCTTGATGAGGTAAATGCCTGGCAACATATCAGCAGTAAAGCTGATTATGATTAAGTCAGCAAAATGCAGCGACCTCTCTCAGCTATAAGCTGAGAGAGGCCGTTTATGTGCATATTTGCTTGAACAGTGGGGCGAAGCGCTTCTTATCGCTCGTTTTACAGGCCAGATAGTACCGGACATGCGCCTCGTCATCCAAAATGGGGATCACGACACGGCTGTCGTCATGCGGGATGTTGGGGTTTTGCAGGAAGTGGCTGGAGGTAAACACCGGCAGGTTGGAGGCCTGAACCAGCGTTCCGAAGGCCTGGTAGTCGTTTTGCAGCAGGAACTGGGGATTCGGGATCTTCTCAACGCACAGCTCGTACCAGAAGCCGATCTGGGAAAACAGCAGGATGTTCATATTGGCAAGCTCCTTGAGCCAGATACCCTCCCGCCCTGCCATCGGGTGAGCCTTCGGCAGCGTGATGTACAGCTGTTCCTCGCCGCAGGGCACCCAGTACAGAGCCTCATCTGTTGGCTCCTCATGCAGTACGATCAGCTGATAGGTGCCATCCCGCAGTCCCTCCAGCAGTGGCGCGTCAGGCCGGAGCTCCTGGGAGACTGTCATTCCCTCATAGAGTGAAGTCACCTGCGGCACGATCTGCTCCAGAGGCACAGGAGCACATGCCCCGATGCTGATGGTATGGTTGGCCCGGTCAAAGGCGCGCACGCGCTCGACGATCTCACGGTCCTGCTCCAGAACACGTCGAGCATATTCGGCGGCAAGCTTCCCATTGTCGTTGAGCGAGAGCTTGTTCTTCCCACGTTCAAAGAGCGTAACGCCGATCACATCCTCCAGCTTCTTCATGGAACGGGTCAGGGCGGGCTGGCTCAGGTGCAGCTCCTCCGCTGCGGCGGACAGTGTTCCGCAGCGGGCGAAGGCCTCCAACTGCTCCAGAAGATAGATTTCAATCATATGGATCACCTCGGTATGCGTTTTGTTAATACCTATTATACAGGGTGAGCGCATATGAGACAAGCATTTTTCTTTTAACAAGGACTGATATTACTTGAAAAACGCCATTATTATGTTTAGTTTACTTACCATGTTAAGCCTTTCCGCCTGCGCAGGCGGTATCAGCCGTGCGCATGCCGAGACGACGCAGCCGCTCGTCTCTACACAGGGCGCAACGGCCATTCCTCAGACCGGCTATACCGCAGCCGTGCCTGCGACCTATCAAGCGGCGTCCGCACAGCCCGGAACAGTCACGCGGCTGGATTATGAATCCAGGGATTACGTCCGCGACAGCGCCCCCATTACCAAGACGGCCTATGTCTATACGCCCTACGGTTACGACGAAAATGACACGGAAACGCGCTACAACATCCTCTATCTGATGCACGGCTGGGGCGGCCGCGCCGGGGAATACTTCGAATTTACCGAGACAAAAAACGTCTTTGACAACCTGATCGCAAGCGGCGATATTCCGCCGATCATTATTGTCTCGGCCACCTTCTACAATGTCAACAGCAATACGGATTTCTCCAGCTCCATCCAGGAGTTTCGCGCCTTCCATCTGGATTTTGAAAACCACCTGATGCCCGCCGTGGAGGGGCGGTTCCACACCTTCGCAGTCTCCACATCGGACGAGGATTTGAAGGCCTCCCGCGACCACCGGGCCTTTGGCGGCTTCTCCCTGGGCTCCGTCACCACCTGGCTGGAATTCTGCCACGACACGGATTACATCCGCTACTTCCTGCCCATGAGCGGCTCCAGCTGGTATTATGGGACTTATGGGGATTTCCAGATCGAGAAGAACGTGGACTTCATCGAGCAGCTGGTCCGGGACAACGATCTGGACGAGCGCGGCTACTTCATCTACCACGCGGTGGGCACCAATGACGCGGTCAAAAGTCAGAGTATCGATATGGCGGACGAGATGCTCACGCGGGAGATCTTCACGCCGGAGCACTATGTTTTCTATCTGAAGGACGGCGGCTACCATGACTTCAACGCCGTGCAGGAATACCTGTACAACGCCCTGCCGCTGTTCTTCCGGGAGGAAGGGGGCGAGAGCATGGACTATACCTCGACAAGCAAAATCGGCGAGGTCATGAACGACCCCGCCTTTGGAGACTATGGCCGCCTGCTTTTCCCCGTGGAGGACTATTACTACAGCGGAGACACTCTGGGCAACTTGCACCTGACCTGGTATAATTATATCGACGCCGACACCACCGTGGAGATCGTGAACACGCTCAAGCATCGCGCCGCATCCGGCGAGACGATCTTTTATGACATCTACACCGACGCGGAAAAGGCTGCCGATCCCGACAAGGCGGACACCGGCCTGTTCTTTTTCCGGGGTGAACCGGGTGCCAAAGTGGCCATTTGCAACGCAGGAGGCGGCTTTGCCTACGTGGGCGCTATGCACGACAGCTTTCCCCATGCGCTGGAGCTGAGCAGGAAAGGCTACAATGCCTTTGCGCTGATCTATCGTCCCGGGGCGCAGACCGCCTGTGAGGATCTGGCACGGGCCATCGCTTTTCTCCATCAGCACGCGGGCGAACTGGAAATCGACATGACGGATTACTCTCTCTGGGGCGGCAGCGCGGGCGCGCGGATGGCGGCCTGGCTGGGCTCCTATGGGACGGAGGCCTTTGGCGAAGCTGCCTGGCCTCGGCCGGCGGCAGTCATCGTCAATTACACCGGGCTCTCCGAGGTGACCGGGACGGAGCCGCCCACCTACAGCGCGGTGGGCACTTCGGACGGGATCGCAAGCTACAGGACCATGGAGCGGCGCATCCAGGCTATCCGAGCAAACGGAACGGACGCGGAGATCGAGATCTTCAGCGGCCTGTCCCACGGCTTTGGGCTGGGCATCGGCACGGCGGCCGAAGGCTGGCTCGACAACGCGGTCGCATTCTGGGAAAGAAATATGAGTTGAAAAGGAGAATAAAATGATGAGTATTCTATTTTTGAACGGCAGCCCCGACCGGGACGGTACCACGGCCAGCCTGGCCGCAACGCTGCTGGCGGGCAGGGACTATGAGACCATCCAGCTTCCGGAGCACCGGATCTACCCCTACGGCTCCACGCTGGAGGGCGATGAGTTTGATTGGGTACTGGACAAGATGAAAGCCGCCGATACCATCGTGATCGGCTCCCCGGTCTACTGGCACAACCTCTGCGGCGCGGTGAGGAATCTCCTGGATCGCTTCTACGGCGCCGTCGCCCCGGGCGAGCTTGCCGGGCGGAAGCTGGCCTTCCTCTATCAGGGTGAAGCCCCGGAGAAGTGGATGCTGGACGCGGGCGAGTACACCATCAGCCGCTTTGCCCGGCTCTACGGCCTGGACTATCTCGGCATGGCGGTAACGCAGAAGGACGCCAAGGCGCTGGCTAAAAAACTGTGAGGGCAATACGATGACCAACAAATTCTTCTCTGAAATCCATGGCAAATTCGGCTTTGGCTGCATGCGCCTGCCGATGATAAACGGCGAGGTGGACATGCCCCAGTTTTGCGAAATGGTGGACGCCTTTCTCGCCTCCGGCCTCAACTATTTTGACACCGCTCACGGCTATCTCGGCGGCAAGAGCGAGCTGGCTCTTCGCGATGGCCTGACCTCCCGCTATCCCCGGGACAAGTACATTCTCACCAACAAGCTCTCCACCCATTTCTTCACCAGGGAGGATCAGATCCGCCCGCTGTTTGAGCAGCAGCTGGAAGCCTGCGGCGTGGAGTGTTTTGACTTCTACCTGATGCACGCCCAGGACGGTGCAATCTATGAGAAGTTCAAAAAGTGCCGCGCCTATGAGACAGCGCTGGAGTTGAAAGCAGAGGGAAAGATCCGTCACTTCGGCATCTCCTTCCACGACAAGGCCGACGTGCTGGACCGCATCCTCACCGAGTACCCGGAAATTGAGGCGGTGCAGATGCAGTTTAACTATGTGGACTACGAGGATCCCTCGGTGGAAAGCCGTAAGGTCTACGAAATGGCGGTGAAGCATGGCAAGCCGGTCATCGTGATGGAACCGGTAAAGGGCGGGTGCCTGGTCAAGCTTCCGGAGGAAGCGCAGAAGGTGTTCGACGCACTGCACGGCGGCAGCAATGCCAGCTACGCTCTGCGCTTTGCGGCAGGTTTTGATGATATGATGATGGTGCTCTCCGGTATGTCCACCATTGAACAGCTCAAAGAAAACGTCAGCTTCATGGCTGATCCCAAGAAGCTGACGGAGGAAGAAAACGCTGCGGTCAACAAGGTGCGGGAAATCTTTGCCTCCATGGGCATGATCCCCTGTACGGCCTGTCACTACTGTGTGCTGGATAACGACTGCCCCAAGAAGATCCAGATCCCGGAGCTCTTCTCCTGTTACAATCTGAAAACCACATTCCACAGCTGGAATACAGATTACTATTACAAGAACATCCTGACCCGCGACCATGGCAAGGCGTCAGACTGCCTCAAGTGCGGCAAGTGTGAGAGGATCTGTCCCCAGCATCTGCCCATCCGCAAACTGCTGGAGCAGGTGGCGGGTGAGTTCGAGCAGGCATGAGGAAGCAATTTGTTTTTCTGTGTTTTACAACGAACAAAAAACCTGGTACAAGCCGACTAATTTGAAAACAGCAGAGTTCTTATTGCCCTCCGCTGTATTTGACAACACAAAAAGCCCGGTGACTTGCTGTTATCATTCCAGTAAGCCACCGGGCTTCATCAATGCAGAACCTTAGCAATAATATCTTTCTGCGAGACAAAAGGGGAGGGCCAGAAGCGGGAGTCATAGGAGTTGTCTGCGTTGTCTCCCAAGACATAGTAATGATCGTCGGTAACAATATGTTCTTCGTCGTGAATGGAAACAGTATCGCCTCCAGTCGCGGCAACGCGCTTCACCAGCAGCTTTCTGTCATGGACAAAGACGATAATGTCTCCGACCTGAATGTCCTTGTACAGACGAATTCCGAGAATCACACTGCCCTGCTTGAGCGTGGGCTCCATGGATTCGCTGGGTATGTACCCGATAAACAGCACAGAGCGAAAGATCCCCAGCGTGACAGCAACACAGAGCAGAGGGATCAGGAGCTTCATATATCTCTTCAATAGAGTTCCACCTCCCGTAAGGCACAGAAATCTGGCTGAGCCCGTAGATAGGCGCGGGCCTTGGAAGCAAGCGCACGGACGGAGTTTGCCGGAAGACCGAGGACATGTCCGGCGTCTGAGCTTGAATAGCCGGCTTCCATCAGGAGGAGCGCGCGGATCCCTTTCTTGATTCCGTTCGGGGCAGTGTCAAAAGCATGTCCCAGCGCAGACTGCACATCCAGGCGATCGATCGAACTGGAGACTTCCTCCGAGTGCGAAGGGCAGGGGAGTTCCTCATCCGTCAGGATCTCATGGGCCTGGCGCCTGTTGCCGGATATCAGAGCGTCGCAGATCTCGTTCCAGATCAGCCTATAAGCGTAGGTGGAAAAGCTGCCGGTTCCGCGATCCGTCGCCGCGGCCTTGCACAGCCCGATACAACCGATCTGATATAAGTCCTCATAGGTGAAGATCCCGTTCCGGTCGAGCCCATGGACTTTATCCTTGATCACCTTGCCCACGAGGCCCATATTCTCTTCCACTTTTTTCTGCTGTTCTTGATCAAGTTTCAATCTGACTCACCTCCAATTCCGGTAAAGCGACATAGGGAATAGCCTGCTGCTCCAGCAGCCTCCGACTCTCCTCGATAATGATCCTGCAGTTATATTCGCCCATGCATGCGATATGGGCGCGGCTTTGCGGCGTGCAGGTGATCTGAGCAAGCCACAGATACGCCTCCTGCTTGCTCATCAGACCGGAAAGATAGATTTGATCGAAATAGTGATGAGCCTGCCGCCGAAGCGTCCGCAGAGGCTGATTGGCGAGCTCCCCCACGGGGATCTTCGTGCCGGCGTGGACACGCACGTAGGAGTCGCACGCCGGATACCGCGAGCAGACATAGAGCATGGTGTGCTTCGGATTGTCCCGGTAGATCCCGTCAGCCGACCGATAAATCACCGAGCTGCCGCAGTACGGACAGCGCAGCTTGCTGTAGTTGATTCCCTTTCTTTTCTTGCTTTGTCTATTCATAAAACCTCCGTTTGCAGAAATGAAAAAGCCGGAAGGCTGCCAAAATGCAAACAGAGCCAGGACCGGGAATGATCAGATCCCAGTCCGTGACTCTGTAAGCGATATGGCAGCCTTCCGGCTGTATCAATCAGGCGCTTGCGTCATTGTGGACGTCATGATGCGTCCGTAACGATTCCTTCTCCCGCCTGGAGAAGTCTGACTCCGGGAGCTCTTCCGAAGTATCGAGAGCCTGGACGCAAGCTCCTTACAGGCTCATAATACCGCGAAAAGGGGAAATAGTCAACGAATTTGTTGAGATTACAAACAAAATCGGCGGTTTCCACAGAAAAAAGTTCCCATCTCAGTCTGAGGAAGCCTTATTCGTCATAATCGTCAAAATCCTCATCTTCGTCATCTTCACGGTTGACAGCGGCAAGCTTCAACCCGACGAGGACCGTGACGCAGATCAGGATGCCGACGCCGAAAAAGATCACATGCTTCACCGGGATGCCGGCCACGGTCTTGACCGGATGGGGTGTCTCCTGAACAGTGGAGGGCGTTTCTTCGGCCGGGGCTTCCGTGACTTCAGGTGTTGCGGGATCCGTTTCCTTAATGTCGCTCCCGGCAGCTTCCGGCGTCGTTTCGGGGAACTCCACGGTTGCAAGCTCACCGTAGTTTTCCGGCTCCACCATGGGGATCGCGTTGGAAAGTCCCATGCAGGAGAGAATGTAGCTGCTGCTTCCGCCGATCTCCAGACGGAGGACGCCGTCCTCACCGACCGGTATGGGATCGGGATAGAGCCCGCTGTCAGTCCGGAGCTGGAACTCCACGCCGGCCCAGGCGGTGCCAAGCTGGATCTCCAGCCGCTCCGGCTGCAGGACCTGGATCTCTGTTCCGTCCGTGTCGGCATGGGCCATGGGAGGGGAGAGGAAGGTCAAGGCAAAGAGAAGCGTAAAAGCAAAGAGAATACGCTGCAGAGTTTTCGTTTTCATAGGAACCTCCTAAAACGTTAAAATTGGAATTAGCAAAATAAACATTGCTATTTACTCAAAATAATGCTAAACTAATGCCGTGAAGGGAGGTGGCAGCAATGCCCAGTATTCGTCCGATCTCAGATTTGAGAAACAGCGCCAACGAGATCTCGGATTTTTGCCGCCAGACAAGAGAGCCCGTGTTTATTACAAGAAACGGAACAGGCGATATGGTTGTTATGAACCTGGAGGAGTATGAGCGGCAGATGGCCTTGATCGATCTTTACGGAAAGCTTGCCGTTGCAGAACAGCAAATTGCTGACGGAGCCGAGGGGAAGGACTTTTCTTCCGTAGCCAAACAGATGCGGGAGCGGATTCATGGCAGCGTATAAAGTGAAAATCTTTCCTGCTGCCGAGCAGGATCTTGAGGAACTGGTGGCGTATCTGAACACGCTATCCCACGAAGCGGCGATTCGCTATTTTGATAAGCTCACGGAAGAAATCTCCAGCCTTTCTGAGATGCCTCAACGCTGCCCGCGCCCGAGGGATTTGGCCTTGGCTGCGAAGGGTTACCGCTATTTGATCGTTGGAAACTATCTCGTTTTCTATGTCGTTGAGGGGGACACCGTGCAGATTCGCAGGATCCTGTACGGCCGCAGAGATTACAAACAGCTATTATGAGACCGAAGCGGCGCTCACATCGGTGGGCGCCGTTTCGTCTGCCCTCTCGCAGAAAACAAGATAGCGGTATTTGCCGCCGGAGCCGTAGGGATGGCAGGTGAGCAGCGTGACCATGTCCCGATCCCGCTGGATCAGGATCGCCTGGATATCATTCGGATTGATGATCTTGATCTCCGTGACCTTATAGGTGAGCGTCTCCCAGATGTTCGTTATGGTTACCTCATCGCCGAGCTCCAGCAGCTCGATATCCAGAAAATATTTGTATCCGTTCCAGGAGCGGTGCCCGGCAATGACGGCGTTGGTGCTGCTGCCGCCGATGGGGATGCTGGTCTGCGCCAGGACCGCCGCGCCGTTGGACATGTTTTCATCGCTGGCGCCCAGGTACAGCGGCATCTCCAGTTCCATCTTCGGGATCTTGATGACGCCGAAAACCTGGTCCTCGAGCCCGTAGGCTGTCAGATCGAAGCCTGACGCCTGATAGGCCTCTCTGCCGTTCAGACTGACCTGCCGGGTGGCGTACAGCTGCCGGTTATACTCCCGCATTGCCAGGAACAGATCCTCATGGGGAATGGGGATATGCTGCTCCTCGGCCTCCTTTTGTATGACTTCCGCCTCCTCATAGAAGGTCTGGGAGTCTTTTTTCATCTGTTGGGTTTTCTGCACGCTGTATACCAGGGGCTTCATGGCCATATAGGCGCTGAGACCGGCGGCGATGATCAGCAGAAACAGAAGAAAGAGTTTAACGCGCTTCATGCTTTCCTCGCTTTCTCCGCCATGGCCAGCGGATCGGGGCATAATGTCTGGCGCGATGTCTGCGCCTCCGTCTGGGCTTGTGGCAGCGCTTATACAGGAGAAGACCGCCGCCAATGCCGGAAACGGCGAGAAGGCCGTAGAGCAGGCCGCGCAGATAGGCGTCCGTCCAGGTGGAAGGGACGGCCTCCGGGACGTCTGTGTATTCCGCACTCTCCACCAATTCAGTCGCGGCGGTATATTCCACCCGCTCGCCGCGGATGAGCAGGCGGTGGGTGTTGACTCCGAAGGGCGTACAGGTGATAAGAGTGCAGTAATCGTGCTGCCCTTCGATCATGAGGTGAGACGTATCCTCCGGGAGCACGGTATACATATCCTGCACCATGTAGGCCAGAGTCTCATTCAGAACATGGAGAAAAAAGATATCGCCCTTTTCAAGCTGATCCAGATCGGAGAACATCTTCTCTCTGGCGAGGCCCGAATGCCCGGTGAGGATACAGTGGGTGGCGCTGCCGCCGACAGGCAGGGAGGAGCCCAGCAGGTGCCCGATGCCCCGGCCCAGCGAATCCTCACCGGTCCCGTGGTAGATCGGGAGATTGACGGAAATCTTCGGGATCTCCACATAGCCCATCAGACCGTCGCCGCGGATGTTGAGCAGCGTGTCATAGCTCTCAGACGCCCGGATGAGCGCCTCCTTGGAGAAGGCCTTGTCCGTGACGTTTACCAGTGTGGTGTTGTATTCGTGCGCCGCTTCTCTGGCTGCGATCAGCTCGGATTCATCCAGCTGCTGGATCGCCTCGGTATACTGAGTCTCAATGAGGCTCTTGGTTTTTTCGGCATATCGGTTGCTCAAGAGCGGATAGAGGGTCACGCCGGCGGCGATGAGCACAGCGAGGGCGCACAGGATGATTTTGACTGTTCGAGTCATGCGATCCTCCAAAGGCCTGCGGGGAGGCAGGAATGCCTCCCCGCAGGGGATAAGTTAGTCTTTGACAGCCTTCTTTTTCGTGAGAAGCACAATGCCGAGAATGGCAAGCGCCAGTCCGGTGAGGCCGAAGACCGGGAACATCCAGGTCCCGGCCGCGCCGGTCTGAGGCAGGTCAAAGCCGCGGGTGTTCACGATCGTGAAGGGCACAAAGGCGTGGTCGGACTCGCCGTCCTTGGTCATGGTCACCTTGTTCTCATCCACCGTGGCGGAGGCGGAGAGCAGATGGTGCTCCAGATGCTTCTGGGGCATGTTGTGATATCTTCCGGGATCCACATTGGCATAGCGCGGATCGTTCTGCAGAAGACCCAGCGCGTCGGTGCCGTAGATATCACAGAGCTTCTCGATCTCGCCCTTGGTAATGACGATCTTGATGCTGTTTTTCAGCAGCGTGTAGCCGTTGCTGGTTTTGACCTCGGTCATGGTGTAGCTGTCATCCTCCACGCCCTTGATCACCAGCTTGCCGGATTCTACCGGGATGAAGTGGGTAGCGTCCTTTTCCTCAGCCGTGTGGCCGGTGACGTAGTACACGCCCTCATCCTTGTTGAGGGAGGCCACAAGGTAGTAATCGTCGGTGTCGTTGTGAACCACGAACTCCACCTTGGAGAAGTCGCCCTTGCCGTCGGCAAACTGCTTGGTCACGTCAATGCCGAACACGTAGAGGTGGCAATCGTCAACCAGCGTATCGTAATAGCTGGTGTTGCTGCGCTTCCACTGCAGGACGACGTCGTTGTCGTTGCCCTGATCACCGTAGACGACGGAGCCGTCGGAATTGACCCGGGCCTGGTAGGAGATGCGCACGGTGCAGTCGCTGTAGCCGGAGTTGACCATCTCGGAACCGGTATAGACGGCCTTACTGGTGTTGATCTCGTTGAGGCCGGAGGCGGTCATCTCGATGGTCATCACGCTGTCGCCGTTGGAGGCGGTGTTATAGCTCACGAGGAAGCGGTCGCTGGGTTCGGTCCAGGTCGTGATCCAGTCGGTGCATGCTTCATCTTTGTAGAACTCCAGCACCACATCGCCCTTCAGGTAGCTGATGCCCTTGCTCAGGGTATCCACAAAGGTATAGTCGGTCAGATAGCTGGAAGCGGAGGTAATGCTGGGCAAAGTGGAGATGATCTGATAGTCGATCAGATCGCCTGCAGAGGCGGTGTCGGTATGGGAATACTCGTGGGCCTTTACGGAAGTGCTGCTGCGCAGCTTCACCATCTCCTCCGGAGGGGTCTGAAAATCCGGGGCTTCGCGCAGGGTCTTCTCCAGACTGGGGATACCGGTCAGGTTTTTGGGATAGAGGGTGACGTCATAGATCCAGCGCTCACCGCCGTCGTCGGCGTTATTGCCGTTGACGCTGGTCATCGGGAGAGAGACCAGGAAGGGATCGGTGGTATCCACAACCATTTCGGGAACACGGGTCTCCACCAGCAGGTACAGACCGAGGGGGAGATCGCCTGCGGAGGTGTGGCCGTAGGCGTCGGTCTCCGTCATGGCGATGCCGTGGTTGTCATGGATGAATTTCTCCAGAGCATTCTTGGTGACGGTGGAGTTGGCTGCCAGAGCGTCATGCAGGCCGTCGATCAGCTTGTCCGACCGGTAGTAATACATGGTCAGACCGTCGACAGTGTCGTCGGCCGGGGCATAGCGATCGCTCGTCGTCAGACCGAGAGCTGCGAGAAAGGCGTTGTTGTTTTCTGTGGGCTGCATGCCATAAAGCACCTCCACATGCTCAACGCCTTCTTCAGACTCGGTATAGGTGCGGATGTCGGCGACCTTGAGATACGTAAACTCCACGCCCTTCACGGCGTAGCCGTAAGCGTTGCCGTTGGCGTTGAGCGGGGAGACGCGCTCGGGGTTGCCGAGCACGGCCTCCACGCCGTTTTCGTCCTTGACGCCGGTGCTGACATAGGAGGAATCCCAGATCCCGTCCTTCTCCGCGGAGGTCAGATCGTATTTGTACAGATCCAGATTCCCGGTGCGGCTGGTGTCGATAGTAGCCTCGTCCACAGGAGCGGCCGAGGCGGTGATCGGAAGGGCGCAGATCACAGTGAGCGCCAGAATAAGTGCGAGGGCTTTTTTCAGTTTATTCATGCAAAGACTCCTTTTTCAGTTTGATGGCAAAGAGCGGTGCCGCCAGAAGCAGCAGCGCGAAGGGGAGCAGGGAAAAACCGTTTCCGCCGGCCTCGGGCAGACGGAAGACCGGATTATCTGTGGCGGTGACATACAGGCTGTAGGTATAGGTCGTGCCGTCCACAGTCTCTCCGTCGGCAATGTTGGGATCGTTCACAGTGACCGGCAGCGTGCCCACATAGAGCGGATCGCCCATCAGGGAGTACCCGGGCGGACAGGCGGTCTCGGTCAGACGGTAGAGGATCTCCCCGTCGGCGCGAAGCCCGGTAAACACGGCAAGGCCGTCAGCGCCGGTAGTGAGCTGACCATAGCTCAGCCCCGCGCTGGTGCAGCCGCCGAAGCTCACGTTGGTGCCTGCCTCGCGATAGCTCACGGGCGACCAGGTGTTTCCGTTATCCGAGGAGTACTCCAGCAGGAAGGTCGTGCCGCTGAGCGGGTTGCCCTGATGATCCTGCTTGAGGACCTGCAGCGTAGCCTCGCGACGGAAGTTTTCGTGCTCCCTGGTGACGGTCACCTTGTTTTCGGTAATGGAGAGGGGGTAGACGTTCTGATCCAGGACGAAGCCCTTGGGCACGGATACCTCCTGATAGCTGTAGCCGGTACCGTAGAGCAGATCCTCAAACAGCAGCTCGCCGTTTTGATCCGTCACACCCTCGGCTACGATGCTGCCGTCCTCCGCGAGAACGCGAAAGCCCGCGCCGGGCAGGGGCTGCTCCTCATGCCCGATCTTCTTCACGATCTTCAGGCTGCCGCGGATCGGATCGTTTTCCCGGGAGATCTCGATCGTCTGCCCGTCTTCGGTAATGGAGACCGGGATCTCAGTCTCATCCAGGACGTGATCGATGACCGTAGCGGTCTCTTTGAGGATATAGTCCCCGTAGAGGATGTCCTGGAAGTTGAGCGTGCCGTCAGCGCCGGAATCACCCTCAGCGATCACATTGCGTGCGATGTCATAGAGCACGAAGTGAACGCCCGGGAGCGCCTGACCGGTGAGCGTACTGGTTTTGAGCACCTTAATGCTGCCGCGGACGAATTTGTTGACGGCCTGCTTGGCAACGGTCTGTCCACCCTCAGTGACGGAAACTGGATAGAATGTCGGGTCAAGTACCAGGTGGGGAAGCGTGGCCTTCTCGGCGTAGAAGTAGTCGCCCAGAGGGATGTCCGAAAACAGGATCTTCCCGTTGCCGTCCGACACACCGCTGGTGATCTCATTCTTCGCGCTGTCATATAGGCCGAAAGAGATGCCTTCCACGGGATGGCCGTCTTCGTCCACCTTGCTCAGCTCAATGTTTCCGGTGCGAACCGGCGCCTTTGGCGTGTGAACCGTCATGCTTGCGTCCACGTAGGTGCACATCATGTCGATGGTGCAGGTGACCACGCGCTGCTGGCCGTAGGTGGTCGGCGCATAGAAAAACAGCACCGCCTCGGTGCTGTCATAGATGCCGGAGGCATAGAGAGGATAAGACTTTTCCTCGTATTCCTCCGGGATGGAGATATGCAGCGTGTCGCCGCTGCTGCCGGTATAGCCCGTGATGCTCGTCCCTGCGGGGAAAGCGGAGCTGTCCAGCGTGTAGCCTCCGGTCAGCCCGGTAAAGGTCACTCGCACGTCGCCCTCAAAGCTGTAATTCTGTTCATCGGCTTCCAGCGTCAGATCCGTGCGGGAGAACGTAATGGAATGATTGGTGTCCGGGTGTCTGCCGTATTCCAGAAGCTCCAGGCACCACGCAAACAGCGCCTCATACCCCGGCTTTGCGCGGGCGTTGCTGGTATCCTGCAGATAATAAGGCATTTCCTGTATTCCGTTTTCCGCAAGGAAAAAGCGGATCGCGTTTGCCGTTGCGTACTGCGCCTCGTTGTCTGTAAACCCGCCTGTCGAGGCCGGATAGCCGTGTGCGAGGATCGCTTTCAGTCCGTTCAGAATGGTCGGGGTGTAATACTGCGAGCCGTCCGTCGCGTCATAGCCGTCTCCGTAAGGGCTTTCCATGCTCATTTGCAGACAGTAGGCAGGCTGGCCGGTTTCCACGACAGAGTGAGGCGGCGTGCCGAGATCGCCCCATACACCGTCATATTTTTCAAAGTACATGAACGGCTGGTAGGCGGTGAAGATATGCACGTCGTCGGCAAAGGCGCATACAGGTAAAGCCGCGCACAAGAGAAGCATGGTACAAAGCGTCACGGCCAGCCGCTTTGTCCATTTCGTTTTTACAATAGGCATGATTCCTCCTTGTTTTGGTTTTGCTGGATTAAGTAGATGCTGGGGCGGCCTCACCTCCATTCCCCGGCGGATTGCCCTTGTTGATGGCGGTCACGCGGCCTGGGGTGTAGGGACATTCAGCGTACTTGCAGTACCGATCCTTGCGGTACGGTCTGTGGCAGCGGCAGCTCCGGCACTCTGGGAAAGGGCCGTCCGTGCCGCTGTCGTAGTGGT
>ERZ842401.3953-NODE-3953-length-17795-cov-7.529763_pt1 | contig 17795 bp, 14 predicted proteins | sample MGYA00521270_ERZ842401 | MGnify/ENA primary metagenome ERZ842401 (study PRJEB31892, sample SAMEA3878208) | bioreactor metagenome | biome: Moose rumen | place: Sweden | collected 2011-10 | study: EMG produced TPA metagenomics assembly of the PRJEB12797 data set...
TCAAACATCTGCTCCCTCTCCTAAATCTTTCAGGAGAGGGGTAAAATTTTTATTTTTGGCTAATTAAGTATATACATACCTTAAATAATTAAGCAAGGTATTCTCTGTAATCAATGTCTTGCGGACGGATTTTTTGTCTTGTCTGTCCGTCTGCAAATCTGCTATTCCCAACAACAGTCGAAGTCGCAGATGCAGAAGCGGTACTCATGTTTTTATTTAGCATTGCAAAGTATCTGTCATCTCCGGGTACCGGTGTAGTTGATGCGGATGCTGTCTGTTCTCTTGTTTCGCCGAGAGCCTCGTAAAATTGTCTTAATTGTTCGGTATTTCCAACTTTTGACAGATTGTATAATACTGTAGATAATAGGCGAGAATCAGCATATTTAATGATATCTGTTTTCGCAAGTCCGCAGGATATGAGTAAATCAGCGTCTAATGATTTAATTAATCCCGGATTAAGTCTGCATAATTCTTTTATCAGGGCTTTGTCTGTTGAACGGTTTCTTATAAAACCTATAATTGTTGCAGTGTCTTTGCGCGAAATTATCTGAATAAATTTCTTTTGTGCATCAGCACTAATTGAACCCAGTTTTGTATAAATAGCATTTAAATCACCTTGTCGGTGTGCTTCTTTAAGTGCTTTTACGTCATCAATCGAAATATTAAATTTCTTTGCAACGTTTTCTGCTTTTGGGGTTTCGACTACTTCATTTAGTTCTTTGAATGAGCTTTTTGTTTCTTCAACAATTTTTGCTTCATCACTTTTTTGTTTATCAGCAGATTTTGTTTCGGCTTCTTTTATCGCTGATGCAATTTCTTCGTCTGTTTTTGCTTCTTTTGCTTTTAATTCTGCTTGTTTTTGAGCTCGAACTTCCTGATCGTTTTGGATTTTATCAATAATATTTTGCAAATCTTGCATTGCTTTTTCTTTTTTAGCAACTGAAGATTCATATTGCAGTTGAGCTAAAGTCTGTCGCATTTGTTGTACTGAATTTGAATTAGCAGCAGAAAGTTTAACGGTTGATTTATTAGAGTTTGTTTGTGCAGTTGAAGGGTTTGTTGCAGTAGTTTGAGATTGTGTATTTTGTTGAGTTGAAGTCTTTGTTTTCGCTTTTGACTGTGCAGAATCAGCCGCAGATGATTCTGTACTTCTTTCATAAGAAGTTTGACCTGTTTGTCTTGCTGTATTTATATTATTAATTTCAGATTGAGAATAGCCGTTGTTTTTAATTGCATAATCTACGGCAGAGTTTATAATTGAGGCATTTGTCGCATTTGTTGTATTATGTGCGGCCGCAGCCATCCCTTCTGTAACCGCAGGACTTTCAATTGTTTTATAAGATTCTGTGTATGCTTTTATTCGTTCTGTATCATTTGTCGTTGTTAATGAATATTGTACGATAGATGTTTTCTTCGCATCTGTTGTTGCATTATTTGCAATAAATGAAAATATCTGGGTCGCAGTTTCTGTATTTAAATTATTATTAATACCTGTTGTGAATGCCTCGTCATATTTTGTTGTTTGAACATTAGCACCATAATATTGCAGCCATTCAGGAGGTCTTACTTCTGCCAATGCTTCATTTGCCGCGTTTGCGGTTTCATCCATTGCAGGATTATCAAATGATGCAATAATATCTGTTGCAGCTGCAGCCTGAACCTTGTCAGGATGTGCTATGGCTCCAACTGCAATTGATTGTGCCAAATCTTCAGGAAGAAGTTTCATGATTTCTTCAGGTTTCATTCCTTTTTCCATTAGAACTTTGCGTAATGCTTCCAATTGAATTACTTTATCAAAGTCGTTGTTGGTGCCGTTAGCAATATCGGTTACAATTTTTTGAATTTCTTTTTGATCTGTTACTCCATCTAATTGATGCTTGAACTGCGTTTCGTATGACATACCTGTAACCATTATTTTAGTGGTGTTAGATGTCATATCAGCTCTGCCTTTTAAGAAATCTTTGCCTTTATTTTTGCCCGCCGCGTCCATTACTTTGTATGAATCAAGCATCATTTTTTCTTGCTCTGTTAATTGTCCGCTTTGTTCTTTTTTTTGTAATAATTCAAATATTTCGCGTTCTGTAGGATCTTCTTTACCTGTTTCTTGTATCAAGCTAGTTTTAGCTTTTAATATTTCAAATGATTTTTTTGTTTGAGGCATTAATTTGTCAAAAGTTCCAGGATGCTCTATTTCATACTTTTCAAGCGATTTTACAAGAAATTTGGATTGCTTGCTGGCAGACATTTTGGTCAAATCCTTAATCGTCATATCATTATTTGATAATTCCGTAAGGATTCCTTTCATTATATTGGCAGCATTTGTTTTTGCTTCCGGCGGGATTGCTTTTACATCTTTAATTCCAAAAATATTTAATAGTTTATTAGAATGTGTTTTAAGATATTGTTGTTTTTGGTTTCCTTCTAATAATAAATATTCCGGTTCTGTAAATGTATAATATAATTCTGCAATGTCTTTTAAGGCTTTATCAGGATTTGTCGTATCTATATTTTCAATTAAATTATTGAATAATGCTTTGTCGCCATTATCAATAAGACTTTTCATTTCTCGTGGATTTTGACTAAGTTGTTTTAATGATAGTCCTTTACTTTCTATTGTAATTAATAATATAGCAAGGTCCCTTGTCGCTGTTTTTCTTTCTTGCTGATTGATATTTTCTTTTCCTGCCAAAGTTCTGAATATTTTACGCATCTCAGAATCTCTGAGATTTTTTTTCTTTTCTGCAGACATTTTGGCGTACTGCGGGTATTCTTCAGGATGGTTAGTAATGTATTCGTCTAATATGGCAGATGTTTTCTCATAAATGGTTTTATCTTTTTCTGCAAGGTGTGCTGCATAATTTTTAGCTTTGCTGGACTGCTTAAATTCTTCATTTAAAGAATTATTCTTTGTTTCTGTGGCTTGTTTAACTATTTGTTCTTCAACGACTGCGTTATTGCCTGCTTTCACTGCAGTTGAAAGGATTTCTTCCGTTTGTTCACTATCTTGAGCCTGAGCCAGCGCTGCAGCCTTTGTCATCGCAATTTCTTTGTTTGCACTCTCATTTGCAGCCGCATTCCTTGCCCTTGCATCTGCAGCAATATTTTCTTGTTGTTCCGTATGCTGCGAGGTTTCGTTTCTGGAAGGCTGATAATATAGTCCTTTTATTTTTACGGGTTCTGAGGGGTGAGGTGCTTCTGTTGGGGCTGGAGAAACTGAAGGGGTTGTTGTTATCTCTGCCATACCTGTGTTATTTAGTTTGTTTTTGTCAAAATTATAAGCCATATTACTTCATCTCATAAGTGCACAAATATATAAAAAAAAGTCAGAGTAAAATTATTCACCCGAGTCGAATAATTTTACATTTATTTACAATTAATAAACATTTCTCTTTGAAAGGTTATTTTCGAATTGTAATTACAGGCTTTTTTATATTTGCGTCGTAAACTTCATGAAATTTTATAAATGTTTCATTTTTCCATTTTGTTTTCCCCATGAGTAAATCCACTATTTTTTGTCCTTCTGGTTCCTCAATCATGATTTCTCTCATCATTGTTCCTTTTTCTGTGCCGTCTGGACCAAGCATACTCTCTAATGTAATAACTGAACCAAAATTTTCATTGTCATCACCTAAGTTATGGAATCTAAATTCTATAACTTCAGGGGGATGGTCTCCCATTCTCTTAGAACCAGGACGTCCATCTTTTATCAGATATACATTATCAATTCGATCATTAACATTTTTTGGTGCAGTAAATACCAGATGATATGGTGCTCCGTTGCCTGTTGCACGCATCGAAAATTTGATGTCTTCTAATTTACTGTTAAATATTTCCCACCCAAACGGAGCATCGGATTGTTGAGTAGATTCAACTTGCGGATATGTTGCATATGTTGATTCAGCTTTTTCAGATTCAGATGCAACCATAACTATATGGTTCGGTGTATCCGCTTCAGGTTGAGTCGGAATTGCACTGTTTAAAGTCGCCGGATTCATTGCGAGTAAAACTATTACCGGTACTTTTTGCAGAGTTTTAAGCTGCGATGATGCCGTATTTTCATAATTCTTATGTTCGTTATCTGTTTTAATTCTTTCCCCAAATGCGAAATTACTTCTGTAATTTGCACCATTAATTGCTTCTACTTTCATAATTTAACCCCTTTATCTTAATTTTCCCTATTATATCAATATTTTTACTATTTGTAAATACATTAAGATATCTAATATATATCTTAAAACATGAAAATTTATTTTTTGCTAGTATGTTTAAGAATTAATTAATCGGGTGCATTCTTCTTTTAGAAAATCTTTGCCCGGATTTCTTTCTATAAAATCCCATGGTAGATCTTTGTTATAATCATAGTTTTCTGTTGCATAGTAGTCTGCATTAATATTTAATTCTTTTGCTGCTTTTTTAAATGCACCAAGTTTGCCGCCATTTTTGTAAACTTCAATGATAAAATCTGTAAGTTTGCCATCCCCTCTTGATAACAATGCCTGCCAGTAATCCCATTTTGCACTCGAAATTATTGCCTTTATCCCGAGTTTGTGAAGTTCTTTTCTCAAATAATTAGATTTTTTCTCAAGTTCTTTTTCGTTTTCTCTGCCAAACCATTGGAACGGGGTATTTGCTTTTGGTACGAAAGTAGAAAATCCAAATGATATATCAAAATTTTTATATTTATCTTTTATTTTTTTTGATAATTTGACTAATTCTTCTATATCATCCCATGTTTCAGTCGGAAGCCCTATCATTCCGTAAAATTTTATACCTTGCAATCCGCAATCTTTTGCGACTTCAATTGCTTTAAAAATTTGTTCTTCGGTAAGATGTTTGTTAATTACACGTCTAAGTCTTTCACTGCCTGCTTCAATCGCCAGTGTTAAATTCTTTTGGCCTGCATTAACCAGAGTTTGTACGATTTCCTGAGTAAATGAATCGACTCTTAATGAAGATATTCCCATTTCGATTTTTTCGCCGTTTTGAATTTTGTCCCCTATATACTTACAAATTTTATTGAAATCCGGATGAGCCGTAATTTGCGCTCCGAGTAATGCAATTTTATTTGTATATTTAAGTCCGAAATCTATTGTTTCTACTATTTGCTTGTAATCAACGAATCTTATAGGTAAATTCATATATGAAGCAAGGCAGAATCCGCATCTGTTTGCACATCCTCTTTCGACTTCAAGAATAAATGTGTTTTTAAAGAAAGCTTTTTCGCTGATGATTGGAGTGTAAATACATTCAGAGAGCTTTTTTGTAACCTTTTTTACTTTTTTATTTACTGACGGGACATAAATTCCTTCAACTTTTGATAAAATATTTAGCTTTTCTTTTTTTGAAAGTTTTTTATTTTCAACGCATATTCTTACAACTTCAAGGTTTAAGTCTTCACCATCACCAATTATCATAAAATCAAAAATATCTTTGTACGGTTCGGGATTGGATGTTATAACAGGCCCGCCTGCAAATATTAATGGTGTATTTTCTCCTCTTTCTTTTGCTTTTAGTGCAAATTTATTTCTCTCAAGCATTGAAAATATGTGCATAAAATCCATATCAAATGTAAATGAAAAACCTATCAAATCCACCTTTTCACTCATTATATGAGTGGTTTTTGTATCTGAATAAATCCTTTCTATATTAACATCAGCCATCCTGTCAATCGCTCTGTATAGCCACAGGTAACCTAACGAAGACAATGCAAATGCTTCAGGCCCGGGGAATGCAAACCACATATTAAAATTGTAATCTTTATTTATGTCTCTTTCGTATAAAAATATTTCGGAAGAATTGTTCAATTCAGGTCTCCAAATTTGTCTAAAAAATTATAACATAAAAGTTTTTAGATATTTTTGTTTATGTTAATATGATTTGTATAAAACAAGAAAGAGGTAAAATTATGCAAGCGCGCAGAGCAGCAAGAGAATTAGCATTTATACTATTTTCTCAGTTTGATGAAAAAATAGCTAATTATAATAAAGATAATATGGATGATATTATTATTAAATCAATAAGATTGTTAATAAGTAATTCGAATGATGAACTAAAGATATCCTTAGGTTCATTAATTGATATGAAAAACAGAATTGAAGATTATGAAGCAGAACATGAAATAAATTTGAACCGTCCGATGGGTGCATCGAATATTTCTGTTCCTATGGTTATGACTTCGGATATGTTATCAAGAATTGACGAAATGATTGATGTTGCGGAAAAAGCTATTTTAGGGCTCGAGATTGCAGAGTTTGCCGCACTTGATTCTCAGCCTGAGGTAAAGGAATATGCTGTTAAAATTGCTCAGACATACAGAGATCATTCGTCTGAAGTTGATGAAGTAATAAAGGAAAATGCCAAAGGATGGGACTTTGACAGGCTTGTCAAAATGGATAAAGATATTTTAAGAATATCTTTGACCGAACTTCTTTATATCAGAGAAACTCCTATGAAAGTTGTTGTTGATGAAGCTGTCGAGTTAGCTAAAAAATATTCAACTGACGACAGTGCATCGTTTATCAATGGAATTTTGGCAAAAGTGATTGTTGATAACGGTATTAAGTAGGATGTGTTCATACAAATCGTCATCCTGAGTGTTAGCAAAGGATCTCATAAATTTTAAAAGCTTTGAGATTCTTCGGCTAAAGCCTCAGAATGACAATATTATAAAATTTTGTGTAACACACTCTAGTTATATATTTAATAATAAAAAAATCCTCCGATAGTTATAATCATTTCGGAGGATTTTTTGTTTCCTTATATAATGTTATACTGTAATTTCTTTTAGTGTCTGTACATATTTAGTTGCGTAAACTGCACCGATTGCACCATCTGACGCAGCTGTGATTACTTGCCTAAGCGGGGTGTTTCTTACATCTCCTACAGCATAAACACCTTCAACAGACGTTTTCATCGTTTCATCAGTAATCACAAAGCCTCGTGAATCTTGTTCAACTTGTCCGTTAATATTTTCAATATTAGGCAGCATTCCGATATATGGAAATACTCCGTCTGTTTCAAGATTTGTCAGCTCATTTGTTTTTACATTTTTAATAATTAAATGTGTAACTGTATCCTCACCACAAACTTCTTCTACAGTACTATCCCATACAAATTCAATTTTGTCATTTTTAAATGCACGTTCTTGTACAATTTTATCTGCTCTGAGCTCATTGCGGCGATGGATTATATATACTTTCGATGCAAATTTTGTTAAGTACATAGCTTCTTCAACTGCAGAATTACCCCCTCCGACAACGCTGACAACTTTATCCTGATAAAAAGAACCATCACATACCGCACAGTAGCTTACCCCTCTGCCAATGTATTCTAATTCTCCTTTTACTCCAAGTTTCATTGGTTTTGCTCCTGTCGCAATAATTATTGATTTCGCTTTGAAAATTCCTTCTTTTGTATTTATTGTTTTAGGATTTGAAACTAAATCAACTGATTCGATTTCCTGCATCGGAAATTTTTGCACTCCAAACATATCAGCGTGTTCTTCAAATTTTTCCATCAAATCAAAACCGCCTATTTTTTTCATCCCCGGATAATTTTCAAGTTCCAGATAGTTTGATGGTTGTCCTCCAAGCATGCTGATATCTATAATCGCTGTTGTTGCTGCCCCTCTTGCTGAATATAAAGCCGCACTGAAACCTGCAGGCCCTCCCCCTAAAATTACTACATCAAATTCATAAGTTTGCATTATTATTTATCCTCATTCCCTTAATCAGTAACTATTCCGCCTCCGATTTTTTCTCCTTTGATTTTATATTTGGCGGATTCTGTTTTTACTATTTTACCATTAATATATGTATGTACTTTTATGTAATCGTACCCTTCAAAATAATCCCCGTCAATATGTATATCTGCTTTGTCTTCAAGTTTTTTCTTCCCATAATTGCCGTTTTTTGTGAATATAACGTGTCTTTGAGTTGAATTTTCAACATTAATTTCCGCTTTTGCTCCGTTAAACATGTTATATAAAGTAATGACGTTGCCTGTGCGTGATAAGTTCCATATATCCAAACTTTTTTCTTTGAAAATATCAGAGTTATTTTCGATTCGCTCTGAGGTTACTCTCCAAGTACCATAAAACGATTTGGGTACCATTGTGACTGAGCCTGTAAGCATTGTTGGTTGTGCCATTATATTTGTGCAACCAAATATTAAAAATATAAAAGTTAAAAATATTTTTTTCATATAAATATTTTAATTAATATTTTTTATTTGTCATAGTATATATTATTTAAATTTTGATTTTTATTTTTTTGTAACAAAATCTTAACATAAGCTTCAAGTTATTAAAGATTTAAATAAATACAGCCGATAAGAAGAATAATAGAACTCTTAGGAAAATGAAAGGACTGTATTAACAATGGGATTGGCAGCATCACAAGCCAGATTACTAACCATCACTGCAAGACTTGCAGACAATGAATTGCGTTCTCAGACCATTAATAACGCAAAAATGCGTCTTGCAACTCAAAGTGCACAGGCAAGTAACGAATATGTATCTGCTTTGAACAATGCTCAGTTGATGTTTAACAACACTGCCGAAAACGGTATTGCTCAGTCTCAGACTTTGACATTTAATGCTTTAACTCAATACAGTCAATATAATAATCAATACGGTCTTGTTAATTCAGCAGGACAAATTTTAGTCAGTGAAGCAGATGCAAAAATGTTTCAGGATAATCCAAATAATCTTGAAGGATTTTTAAAAGCTCATGGTCTTGAATGGGATACTACATATTTCAATATGACAGATACAGACGGTTCTCAGATAAATCTTGTTCAGCGTCTGACTGATTTTTACACCGGTAGTTATGAATTCATTGGTGATTTATTTAATGGCATGACAAATGAACAGTTAAAAACAATGTATTTAGATTCTATCAGTCAGGAAGCTTCAATTGAACAATTGAATTATAATGTTTTAGCAACTAACTACTACAGAACATATCAAGATGTGCGAGATAATTTGTATGTTCAGTTGAGAAATGAAATTTTTGGAACTTCAACATCTGATGATACCGAACAAAAGGTAATTCAAAAATTGATAGATCTGGCTGTAGATGATAGTGGAAACTATAAAATAGGTGGTGTTGCAGCATTTAAAGCTGGTATTGAAAATGGTACTAAAAATTTAACAATCGCGAAATATGAAGGAAAAGACAGATTTTCGCTTGATTCTCTGAAAGAACAAGGTTTATTAACAAATTCTACTATTATAATGATGCATAATTTATTGTCCGGTTTAGTTGAAAATGGTTCCAACGTTCAGTTCCAGTCAGGTACATTCTCTTTTGAGCAACAATCTTATTCTGCACCGCCCATTCAGTGCCAAAAAGTTAATGATGATGGCACAGTAGTCAATGATTCAGCTTCTAATCCTCCTGTTGGGAACACTAAAAAATATGTATTTGATGCTTTTACTATTTATACTGATGTATATGAACCTGAGACCAAAACAAAAACTATCAATATATATGATGAAGATCATAATGTTACAGGAACAAAAGATGTCGAGTATCAATGGTTCAATGGACCTAAAACTACAATCGTAGCGAATGCTGCAGGCTATAAGTATGGTACAACCGATATTTCAGCAGACCCTAATAACCCTACTGTAATTACAAGACCGGATTTGACCAATGTAGATGGAATACGACGTTTCATTCAAAATATATCTAATTCTGCCGGGAATTTGAAGTATGGATATGAATCTATTTGGTCTTTAAATGAAGATAATTCAATTAATGACTCAGATTATAAGATAATCAAAACATTGACGTCATCAGATGTAAAAACTCTTTTTGAAGATATAGCTACTTCTTACTTTGATGTTTTATTTAATAATGCTTCAGCAATAGATTTGCAACAATTTGCAAATACGAGAGACAGTTATAGCAATTTAGCAGGAGATTTCGATTTATATTTTCATTCAACACAAAGGCTGACAATGCCGAAGGATGCTCAATATTTATTAGATTATGATTTGTTAATTAAAGACAAAGGTCTCACTTATAATGGCGTAAATGCTAAAATGAAAAGTGTTTTAGGCGTATATATGACCGAAAAAATGGTAGATGTCCTTGGTGAACCCAAATATGCTTGGATTGATAAGTCCGCTAATCCTACCGATAATCCTGATAACAAAGCTCAATGGCTTACAAACTTGTTTAACAGAATGCAAAAAGGTTATAAAGTTTTGGAAAACGGTCTTGCAAGTTCTTCTCAATGGCTTGAATATGCATTTGAAAGTGGACTTGTTACTATGGAACAGGTTGATATGTCTTATAACTGGATAAATATGGATTACAAAACTTGTTCTAACATTTATGAACAAACTGACAATTCCGCTATCGTTGCAAAAGCTGAAGCAAAATACAACAGAGCAATGAATGACATTAAACAAAAAGACAGCTTATTCGATTTGCAATTGAAAAATATTGATACAGAACATTCTGCTTTACAAACAGAATATGATGTAATCAAAGGTGTTATGTCTAAAAACATTGAAAGGACTATGAAATTTGATCAAAGCGCATAATATGATAACCCAATAGAGAATAAAAGCGGACAAATTTTAATTTGTCCGCTTTTATTTGTCAGTCTGAATGTCAGTCTGAATGTAAAGATTTGTAAATATAATTCATTTTTTCTTAAAGTACCGGCGATATTGTTCCGATATAAGTAATTATGGTAAAAGTAGAATAGTTTTAACTTTTGAAAGGAGTTTAATATGGTAAACGGAATACCTGATAGAAGTCATTATGTAAGATAAACACCGGAACAATTGGATGGACAGTATAGCCAGACGAATTTACCTGATAAACCTGCACCAAAACCTCAGGGAGCCAAAGGACCTTCTATAATGGATGAAACATTGGATGGTGGAACTCTTCCTGAAGTTCCTGTTATAGGTAAAAAACCGGCTCCTCTTTCTTTTGCTCCGGAGATTGAAGGTCCAAAGCTTAGAGAAATTAACTTTGCCTCAATTGATGCAGCGATTAATCCTGAACAAACTTCTGCAAAAAATGATGTGGCTCAGACTAACACTGTTGAAGAACAGGGAAATGCGACGCAAATGAAACAGGATTTGCAGGAGCTTATAGGACAGGAAGAATTGCCGGAAGGTTATACCGCACAATACAGTCATGGAAAGTTGCAATTGAGAATGCCCGGCGGTGATGTTATGACTCCTCGCGATATTACATTTTTAGCGGATCAGCTTGCTGCTGATAAAGCAAAAGCTCAAAATCCTGCTCAAAGTGATGATATAGCATTTGAAGTTGAATTGCCTGAAGTTACCGTTGTCGGTCAGGATAAAAGCAAACCAAATGACGACATAGCATATGAAGTTGAATTACCTGAAGTTACCGTTGTCGGTCAAGATAAAAGCAAACCAAATGACGACATAGCTTATGAAATTGAATTACCGGAAGTTACCGTAGTCGGTCAGGATAAAAGTAAACCAAATGACGACATAGCTTATGAGGTTGAATTGCCTGAAGTCGTGGTTGTCGGTCAGGATAAAAGTAAACCTAACAATGATTTAGCAATGAATGATGCACCTGTACACACTCCAAAACCACAAGGTGCTACAAGCCCTAAAGCTCCAAAAAAAGCCGCACCAAAACGTGAACCGTTATCAACTAAACCTCATCCAAAGGGACATTGGTACAGAGCTACCGCAAATCAGATTAAAGACTTTGACAGAGATTTTAAAGGTAAAACTGTTGATCAGTTAGTTGATAGTTTGAGCGGTTTTTCTGCCAGAGGACCTTTGTCTGCAGAGCAACAGGCTACATTAAGAAAGCAAATGATAAGAATGAACCCTAGTGTCTATGATAAAAATGGGAATATTAAACCTAATGCAGATTATAATAAGTTAGATATCCCTAATATAGACTGGTTATCAGAGGAATTTGCATAAGAATTTAAGCGGTTAAGCAGTTTGTTTAACCGCTTTTATTTTTTTATCCCAAGGAAATTTTTGTCTGTATCTAAATTCATTCCAATAGCTCTTTCTAAATCTGATTTGGCAAGATTATATTCATATAAAGATTTATAGAACTGAAGCTCGGATTCTGCCAGAGTGTTTTGCGCTTCCCGCATTTCTATAGGCGAAGCTTCACCTACTTTGTATCTTCCTTTTGATAAGGCATAATTTTCGAGTGCTTGTTTAACCTGTAATTGTGCGACCGGTAATTGATTCTCTTTTTCATGCAGTTTAAGATAGGATGTTTGAATTTCCAGATAAATATTATTTTGCGTTCTTTTTGCGTTTGCAAGTTCTTTATCATATAAATATTTAGCCTCTTTTATCTGATTGTTTATAAGCATTCCGTTTATTAAGGGAAAATTAAGATACAAACCTATTTGCCATCCGTTGTTTGATGTCCAGTGTTTACCGCCTTCCTGATATTGTCCCTGAAAGTCTATTTGCGGGAAATATGCTTTTTTTGCCAATTTTATATTTTGATTTGCTTTTTCTACCTCAATTTGTGCTTTTTTTAACTCAGGTCTTGATTCTATTGCTTTGCTTACTGTATCTTCAAATGACATGTTCAAGTGCTTATAGTTCAACTCACCTTTTATGTTATATTTTTCTATGTAGGGTACTCCCATGATGTTGTTTAGTTTTGCCTGTGATGTATAAACAAGATTTTTTGCACTTATAAGGTTCATTTTAGCCTTGCTCAAATTTACCTGAGCAATAGTGACATCAATTTTAGGATTAAATCCTATTGAATACAGTGCTTTTGCCTGATTATAAAATGCCTGATAGTTATCAACATTCATTTGGGCAACTTTTTCAGCTTTATATGAGTATAACAGTTCGTAATACGCATTTTTTGTTCTGAAGATAACATCATTAACAACTTCTCCAAAAGTTTTTTTGCTTGATTCGTAGCTTAGTCTTTGTATCGTTGCCTGATTTTGTGTTACCCCAAAATCATAAAGTAATTGTTGTAATGAGATTTGCCCAAGTATATAGTACTCGTATTCCAGATTATAATTAAGGGCATCTGATAGTTGTAATTGTTTTATGTGTGACCAACCTGTCTGCCATGAAATTGCAGGAAAATAGTTTGACCAAATTTGTTTTATTTTAGAATCATTTGTTAAAATATCCTGAAAAGCTGATAATATTTCAGGATTATTGCCAAGAGCTATTTTAATGCAATTATCTAATGTCATATCAATATTTTCTGATACAGATCCAGTTATTACTTCTTTTAAATCCGAGTCTGTATCAGGCATTATATTCTTGATTTCATCTGCTGTGGCATTTGTGAAGGATAGTATTAGTAAAAATATAATAATAATTTTCTTCATATTAACTCTTAGTTTGTAATTTTTACCGGTTTTTCCGGAATAACTTTTATCATTCCTTCTGTAATTACCTTATCCCCTTCTTTTAATCCTGATTTTACAATCCAGTATTTGCTGTTGTATGGTTTGTCAATTTTGACATAAGCCATCTTGGGTAGATTGTTTTTGTCTAATTTATAAACATATTTACCTTCCTGAGAGGATTTAACTGATATAATCGGTACAATAGGCATACTGATTGGTTTGTTTGAAAATATTTTTACTTTTACATATTCCCCGTGTATCAATTTGTTTTCAGGGTTGTTAAAAGTTGCTCTTAACATTATTGAACCTGTAGATTTATCAACTTTGTTGTCGTAATAATCTTGTATTCCGTTGCTTGTATATTTCGTGTTGTCCGGCAAATACAATTCAACTTTATGTTTTTGGTTCGGTCCGTCAATTTTATTTATTGCATTATAATTTTCAGCTGAGATTGAAAATTTTACATAAATGGGATTTGTACTGTATATTGTTGTTAAAGGCTGGCTTGACGGTGTTACATAATTCCCCGCGGAAATCTCAATTGTCCCAATTCTTCCGTCTATTGGTGATTTTATATTTGAATATGACAAATTTCTCAATGTATCTTGATGTTCTGAATTAGCTGCTTTAAGTTGTGCAACAAGAGAATCTCTTTCTGCTAATATCTCATCATATTTAGCTTTGGCGATATAATCCTGTTTTACAAGCTCTTGTGCTCTTATTAATTGTTTGTTTGCATAATTAAGTTTCGCTTTTATATTTTTGATATCAGCACTTGATACGGAAACTGCATTTTGATATTGTGACGGTTCGATTAAGAATAATGTTTGCCCTTTTTTTATATATGCCCCTTCGCTAAAATAACTTTTTAACAGATACCCTGAAATGCGTGCGACAATGTTTACTTCGTGTACTGAATCTACGCGTCCCGAAGATTCAAAGGTCATGTATATGTCTTTGTTTTGTATTGTTTCTGTTTTAACTTCGGGTGGTATATAAACAGGTTTGTATGTTATTGCAAATATAAGCTTCGATGCAAATCTGAATATAATTGGCAAAATTATGATTGCAGATACTATTATTAAAAATTTTTTCAATTTAATCCTCAAAAATTACAGATTTTCTTTTATAAATCTAATCATTTTTGATAAGGCTTTTGCTCTGTGAGAAATTTTATTTTTTAAGTCTTCACTCATTTGAGCCATTGTTATGTCGTAATCATCTACTACAAAAATCGGATCATAGCCAAAACCGTTTGTTCCAAATTGCTCTTTGGCAATTTGTCCGTGACATTCTCCTGTTTCCTGATTAAGAACATTCCCATCCTTATCAGTTAGAGTCATAACACAAACAAATTTTGCCTTTCTATTATCCTTATTGGCAAGATTTTTTAGTAATTTGTCTATTCTCCTTTGGGGGGTTGTATCGTATCTTGCTGAATGGATCCCCGGTTCTCCGTTTAATGCTTCTACGCACAATCCTGAATCATCTGCTAATGAAATTTGTCCGGATACTTTTGAAGCTTCTTTGGCTTTAATTATTGAGTTTTGCTCAAAAGTTTCACCATTTTCAATCGGGTCAAATCCTTCTTTTGGTAAAATAAATTCTATACCTGTATTTGCAGTAATTTCATTTATCTCCTGTAATTTATGTTGATTTCCTGTTGCAAGAACTATTGTAATCTTATTTTCCATATCTTCTTTGCCTTTTTTCATATTCATTAATGCATTTAATAAGTAAATTCTTGTCAAAAACAGTCCAATATTCATCTATTACTATTATTTCAGAATATGCAATCTGCCATAGTAAGTAGTTTGAAATTCTTTTTTCTCCCCCTGTTCTTATTAGTATATCAGGATCCGGAATATCTTTTGTATATAGGTAGCTTGATACAATTTCTTCAGTCACATCTTCCGATTTAATTTTATCTTTGATTATTGATTTTATCGCATTTACTATTTCGTTTCGTGAGCCATAGTTAAATGCAATTTGCAAATTTACCCCGTTGTTGTTTTTAGTCTTTTCCTGAGCATCTATGGTTATATCCAATAATTTAGGGGATATTTTTGATTTGTCACCAATAAATGTTATTTTAACTCCTTCTTTATTCATATCTGCAAGTTCGTTTTTTAGTGTTACGGCAACCAAGTCCATTAAAAAATCGACTTCGTCTTTGCTTCTTTTCCAGTTTTCTGTTGAAAACGCGTAAACTGTTAAATATTTTATCCCTAATTCATCGCAGGCTCTTACAGTTTCTCTTAATGAGGTTACACCCTTTTTATGTCCTGCTGCAGATGGCAGATTATGCTCTTTTGCCCATCTGCGGTTGCCGTCCATTATTATCGCTATATGTTTAATTGTGCTCTCAGTCTTCATACTTACCTTTAATTATAATTTATAAATTTCTTAATATTTTATCTATTAATTTATCTTCCGGATATTTAAAATTCAGGAATTCATCAGAATTTAATCTCTTTGAGAATTTTATACTTCTGCCAAACACATTTAGAGATAATATACCGTCTAATGTGGATCGTACTGCGTCAATTTTTGGGGTTTTAGCAGGCTGTTGTTTTTTTAATGCGAATATCCCTTTTGCCCATGTATCACTGTAATGCCATCTAATTTTCATAATAAATCCTTTCAGGTTTTATGTTTTATAAAACATAAAAAAATATTATTTGCTACACAATCGCACCATGTGATGCATCCTGTACTGTTTTTGAATATTTTGACAAGTATCCTGATTTACATTTTAATTCATATGATTTCAGATCTTTTCTTCTCAATTCAAGTTCTTCTTCGGATAATAAAATATTTATTGTTCTATTGTTAATATCTATTTTTATTTTATCCCCATCTTTAATAAGGGCAATATTGCCTCCGTTTGCAGCTTCAGGACAAACATGACCAACGCAGATACCCCTTGTTCCACCGCTGAAACGACCGTCAGTTACAAGAGCAACAGTTTTTCCTAATCCTTTGCCCACAAGCAAAGATGTAGGGGCAAGCATTTCTCTCATTCCGGGACCACCTTTTGGACCTTCAAAACGAATTACTATTACATCTCCATCTTTTATCTCGTCATTTTCTAAAGCTGACATTGCGTCTTCTTCGCAGTCAAAACATTTTGCCGTTCCTTCAAATTTGTAACAACTTTCATCAATCCCTGATATTTTTGTTACACATCCCTCAGGTGCCAAATTCCCGTAGAGTATTCCTAATCCCGGCTTTGTCGTAATCGGATTATCATAAGTTTTAATTAATTCTTTATTTACAAATGCTTTTTCTGAAATTTCAAATGTCGAATAACCGCAAACAGTATTTTTGTTTTTTATTCCGATATTTGCATCAATAAGGTTTTTCATTAATGCAGGAACTCCGCCGGCGTTGTGAAATTCTGTCATTGTTGGGTTTGCGGCAGGATCAAGTTTTAGAATTTGATGAACAATTTTACCCCATTTGTCAAAATCATTAATACTTAATTCAATATTTCCGGCATTAGCGATTGCAAGCAGATGTATTATTGAATTAGTACTTCCACCTAATGCTAAATCTGCAATAATTGCGTTTTCTAATGTTTCTTTATCTATTATATTTGAAGGTTTTATGTTATTTTTTACAAGATTAACTATCTGAACACCTGATTCAAAAGCAATTCTGCGTTTTTTTGATGAGACTGCTGCAGAGGTTGCACATAATGGTAAACTCATTCCCATAACTTCTGTTAAACAGGCCATTGTATTTGCAGTGTACATTCCTTGACATGAGCCAATGGTTGGGCAGGATTCTTCTTCTAATGCCAAAAGTCTTTCTTCATTTATTGCTCCGTTTCGGTATTTCCCTACTGCTTCAAAAGAACCTTTTATCATCGTTAATTTTTCACATCTGCTTTCGCCTTCTAGCATTGGACCTGCGGTTACAACAATACATGGAATATCAAGTCTCATTGCCGCAATTAACATTGCCGGAGTGATTTTATCGCAATTCGTTAATAATACCAAACCATCTAGCTGATGCCCTTGTGCTACGGTTTCAACACAATCGGCAATAAGATCTCTTGAAGGTAGTGAATACCTCATCCCGTTGTGCCCCATAGCTATACCATCACATATAGCAGGAACTCCAAAAATAAATGCATGTCCGCCTCCTGTATGAATCCCCTTTTCAATTTGACGTTCTAAATCTCTCATCCCTGCATGCCCCGGAATTAAATCCGTAAAAGAACTTGCTATTCCTATAAATGGCTTGTTCATTGATTTGCGGCTTACTCCCGCAGCCATCAATAAGCCTCTGTGCGGAGTATGTGCTATTCCTTTTTTGATGTTATCACTTCTCACGATATTTTATATCCCTTACTTTCAATATAATAAAAAAAAAACGACTTAGTTACAAGTCGTTGGAAAATCAATAGGAAAAAAGGGAAA
>ERZ842401.3954-NODE-3954-length-17794-cov-5.105643_pt1 | contig 17794 bp, 14 predicted proteins | sample MGYA00521270_ERZ842401 | MGnify/ENA primary metagenome ERZ842401 (study PRJEB31892, sample SAMEA3878208) | bioreactor metagenome | biome: Moose rumen | place: Sweden | collected 2011-10 | study: EMG produced TPA metagenomics assembly of the PRJEB12797 data set...
CTCTTTCCCTACACGACGCTCTTCCGATCTATGCCCACGCAGCAGGATATCATAATATCAATGATAAAAAACAAGGCTGGTGGGATAATATGATTGGCTCAGGTAAAGCCTTTGATACCGATAAATATTTTATTATTTCAACAAATATATTAGGCGGATGTTCAGGTACTACAGGTCCATCAAGCATAAATCCTGAAACAAATAAACCCTATGCTCTTGATTTTCCCGTCTTTACAATTGAAGATACGGTTAAAATAATAAAAGAACTTCTTGACAATTTGGGTATAAAAAGTTTGTATTCTGTTGCCGGCGGTTCAATGGGCGGTATGCAGGCAATACAATTTACTATTTCATACCCTGAAATGGTAAAATCGGCAATATTAATAGCGACAACATCAAGATTATCTCCGCAAGCAATAGCCTTTAATGCAGTAGGCAGAAATTCAATAATATCGGATCCGAATTGGAATAACGGTAATTATTACGAAAGTGAAAATAAACCCGACAGAGGTCTTTCAAATGCCAGAATGATTGGACATATTACATACTTATGCGAAGAAGCAATGTACAATAAATTCGGAAGAAGATTACAAAATAAAGATAAATATGATTTTAATTTTGATGTCGATTTTCAGGTAGAAAGTTATTTACAGCATCAGGGTCAGATTTTTGTTGACCGTTTTGACGCAAACAGTTATTTATACATAACAAAAGCAGTTGATTATTTTGATCCGAGGGAGAAATACGGTTCATTAAAAAATGCTTTTCAAAACTCAAATGCTAAATTTTTGGTTATTTCTTTTGATTCGGATTGGTTGTTTCCTTCTTCTCAATCAAAAGAAATAGTTAATACATTAATGCAGCTCGGAAAAGATGTTTCATACTGCGAAATAAAATCACCCTGCGGGCATGATGCGTTTTTACTTGAATATGATGTGCAATCTAAAATTATAAAAAGCTATAAATATATATCCTCCGCCGCATATTCTAATATAGGTAACAGTAAGATCAAGTGCCTCATCAGGCGCCTGCATGAGAATTGCAAGTGGTCTTGCAAATATTATTAAAAGTATAGATATAACCACTGCAAAAATGGCAAAAAACACGGTGGATGCTCCAATCAGCTTGCCAATTCTCGCAGGTGTCTTCTCACCTATATATCTTCCTATGAGAATTGTAACCGCGCTTGTAAGTGCTGACATAACAAATGTCACCAGATTCATGATTGAGCTGCCTGTCGCAACACCGGATACACCGGCTGTTGTACCAAATCGCCCAACAATAAGCAAGTCAACTGCTGAGTACATCGCCTGCAGTACAAGTGCTCCGAATACCGGGAGCATAAAAAATAGGAGTTTGCCTCCTATGCTTCCTGTTGTAAAATCCTGTTTGTCATTCATATCTTTCTACTAAGTCCTTTTCTATAATTTCTAAATATGCTATCAAAAGCATATACTTACCAGCAAAGCCTATTAGGAAAGACAACGTCACCTACCGCATACATCGCATCCCATATACAACAAAAAAGTTTAAGCATACATGCATATGCAAAAAAGCCTTACTGCTTTGCATATCAATTATACACGCATTTGAACACTTGTAAAACCTGAATAAAAGAAAGCACAATTATCTTTAAAAATAATTGTGCTTTCACTTATTGTATTCTCTTATAGTGTATTAATATTATGCTTTATTATCACGCTTTATAATTACGCTTTATTATTACGCTTTATTATTACGCTTTATTATTATGCTTTACTATTACGCTTTATTATTACACCTTGTTATTACCTATACAAGCTTTCTTGGTGTGGCACGCATTCTTACCTATGCGAAAGCTTTGTATTATTTATTCTTGGAGAGTTCCAAATAAAGAGCTGCATTTGCATTTTCCATATATGGAGTTGTCCAGAAAATCATAACGATTCCAAAGGTAATTAGTCCAAGTATAATCCAACCCAGAAATGAAAGATCAAGCACAAATGAACGCCACTTATTACCCTTCATCATCTCTCTGGATTTTGTGATAACCTCTGTAGCTGAAAGTTCCGGATTATCCTTGACAATAAACGGAACCATTCTGTACGAATAAGCTTTTATTATACCTGGGATAAAGAACAGACATGACCATAATGTCAAAAACAAATCCTTCAAGAAAAGTGTTACAACGACATGACCATATTTATTGAATCCTTCTCCAAGAGTTCCAATAGTTGCATTTCCATCAGAAACATTTTTTTTGAAAAATCTGTATCCACCAACCTCAAGTGGATTGAAAACAAAAATACGAAGCAAAAATGCAACCACAGACACAGCTGCCATTGCTCCAAGTAAAACCTGTAATGCACTTGGGTCAAGCGACATAAGCTGCGACCAAAGATCTTCTGAGCTTACCTGGCTTCTTGCTGTAGCGTTTGTACCGCCTGTCAATAGCGATAATACAAAAGCCACTATAACACACTTCCAGTAATTTGCTTTAAAAGCTGCCTTTCCTTTTGTTTTAACTTCATTAATTGTCCACATAAATACTCCCTCCTTATTTTCTTTTTTCATTTCTTTAGGTGAACTATTACCATAACAAGTCAACTAATTTACCATAAATTTATAGTATTATCATTTGACTCAGTGTTAAATGATACTATAACAATTGTATGTTTGTCAAAATCATATGCGCAAACTGTATCATCATCTGATTTTACAATGCAATAGCCCGGCTTTATGTACCTTGTAAATTGACCCCTTACGGCGTCTAACTACAAGTGTGCCGACTCATTCAAATATAATCAAATTACTTTCGTGGGTCTATCTTAGAAAAAGGCTTTAGATCTTTAACAGCATCTTTTCTCTCAATTACCACATCACCATTATCGATATCAATAAGCTTATATCTGTCATTACCCATTCCCAGTTCCTTCATGTATGACAGCTGCCTGTGACCATGTCTTGTCTCAATTCTCTCTATCATATCCTTGTGCTCAGAACTGGTCATTGCGTATATAAGATCTATACAGGCCTGATCGGCTGCCAGTATATCCGTGGATGCAAGAATGCCAACATCAGGAGTTACAACAGGCATTGCATCTACGCCCTCGCAGTCACAGGACACGCTCATATTTCTCATAACATTTACATACGTAATGTTCTTGCCAAAATAATCAATGGTAGCCTTGGTGGATTCAGTTATTTTCTCCATAAGTTCCTCTTCGCTTGCACCCCAGTCATCACCATTTTTGGCATGAATCCATTTTTTTCCTATCTGTCCATCTGCACATCCTATACCGACATTCTTGTTGCTTCCGCCAAAACCGCCCATTGTATGCCCCTTAAAATGTGTAAGTACAAACATAGAATCATACCTGGTCATATGTGAGCCATGGCTCATTTCTTTGAACCACTTTCCTCCATTTACCGGAAGTGTTATCGTTCCATCTTCATCCATTATATCCACCGTAGTGAAATCCCAGCCATTTACCAAAAGAGTCTTTCTGTGATCCTGCGTGGTATATCTATCGCCCTTATAAAAGGTATTGGTCTCAACAATCGTAGCGTCTTTTAGACTTTTCTCATTCAAAAGAAGTTCCTTGATCCAGCAAGGCGGAATGATATTGGGTCCCTTAGGCTCTCCTGTATGGAGCTTTATTGCTATCTTACCGGTAATGTTCTGATTGACTTTTTCATAAACCTTTTGAATACCCATAGCAGATAAATCTCTGGTAAAATAAACAATAGATTCTTCCCCCGTTCTTTCTTCATAAGGAACATATTTTGATCCATCTGTCATAACATAACCTCCAACAAAAATGTTTACAGTTCCAAAAATCATTATACTACACAATCTAAATGGGCGTGTTTCCAGACATGTTCCCCATTTCTTCAAATTGCATTTTCTTCTTTTCTTTAGCTTCTATCCTTCGGCTTGTTATCTTTCTCATAGTAAACTCCGAAAGATGCTACCTGTATCTTTATAATCCTTTAAATCAATATCAAAAAGTCTTTTTATGGCCTCTCCCGACTTTTTAAAGGTATTCCTCCAACATCAAAAATATATTTCTACTATATCAGAAAATGAGGCATTTAACAGTAACTCCTACTGTCAAATCAGCTCTTTTTATGCAATAAACAAAAAGAAGCAGCCATAACAGCTACTCCTAATGGTCTATGTATTTTTTTAAAAAATCTGAATATAATCGTCTTAAAAAAAGCTTATGAATTATTACCGGAATACTTTATAAGGTCCTGCGGCTCACAATCAAGCACATAACAAAATCTTGCCAAAACATCCAAATCAATTGTCGTTATTGTATTGTTATACCACTTTTTCACAACTTCAAATCTCGTATCTGTAGCTCTTGCAAGTGCGTTTCTTGTCATATTCTTGCTATCTAAAATTTCAGCCAGACATATATCCATCTTGCCATATTGCTTGATATTGAAGATATTCTTGATTTCCATCTTATAATCTGCTTTTCTGCCCATTTTCATGCCCCTTCTAATCTAAATTCGCCCTTTCTTATACTATGTTGTACGCTACATTTTGCATATAAACACAGTTATAGTATGCAGAATTGCGATTATTATTTTTAATTACTATTTGCATAGTAATATTGACATCGCCTCGTTTTAAGGAATACAATATTTGATATTCATATTATTGTTACTACGCATATAGTAATCTTTTTTGAGTCATTTACAGGTACTATAAGTCCTTTTTCAAGAAAAATTAATATCATCGGAGATACAGCCTTATGGAGAATAATGAAGCTACAGAATTATCAAAGTTTTTGACACATCTAAGAAAAGAAAACAATGTGAAACAAGAAACTATAGCACAACTTCTCGGGATGAAACGCGCTGTATATTCACACTATGAGACAGGGCGAGTTATTCCGCCTATTGATGTAATCTATATTCTGTCCAAGTACTACAATGTCCCTTTTAAGCTAATGGCTCTTATGACTGTGAAAGCTAAAAATAACAACTTAGAAGTGAGCGAGCTTAATGATTATAAGGATGCGGAAGATTTAATTAATTGTCAGGATTTTACAAAGTACTTTGAAAAAGCATCAGATGAATGTAAGCGAATTGTTTTGATGATTCTAAAAGACAATTATCAATATCATTCTGATAAATAACTCAAACTTCCCACATCGAAAACGGCGCTTGCTCCAGCTAGTATGCGAGGTGTCAGCCACGAAATAGCTGGAGCAAATATCGTTTTCGATGTGGGAAGTTTAAGTGAGTAATTCACATATATGCGAAGTCAAAACGCTGTCTAAAAAGCTCTCGTCTATTATCACGATCACTTAATAGTCACTATCTTCTTGTACCAATCAAGCGCTTCCAGATAGGCTTTATAGGTTGCTTCTCTATTGATATTACCAATAAGCATCTGTCTTGAAACTTCGCTCCAATTGGCATCTTCATAGTTTAAAATAAGATCAAGAACAGGATATATACGTCCTTTATGATCCAAAAGAGCGCTCTTAATATCAGTTGAAACCTTGACCATCTCAAGGCATTCTGCCATAGGTTTTTCCAATATTTGATCAAGTACTGAGAATAATCCCATAAGGAATATTTCAGCGCCAAAGGGTTCAAGTTCAAAATAGTGAGCCATGTTCTCTGCAAATCTTGCTCTGACCATGGACATTCTGCTTATTTCACTTGGTCTGTCAGAGCACAACTCTTTGGTTACTGCCGTGGTAATCCATTTCTTGAGCTCTTTTTGACCTAGAAGGGCTGCGGCATGACGAACGGAGGATACGCCTCTGTTGGCTGTCATGTGATTAACCATCTCAAGAAGTCTGACTACAAGGGCTGCATCCTGTCCTATAACATTAGCAGCATCGGTCAGTTCAAAATCAGAATCATTAACAACATTAAGCAGTTGAAGGTAGGTAACTTTGAAAGGTGCAAGATCTTTCTGTCCCTTGGTTATAGGCATTCTAAAAAACTCACCCTCATACAAATCATAGCTAGCCTTGCCTGACAACTCATCATACTCTTCTCTTGAATTAACATTAACTGCACAAAGTTTCATGTCTTTATATCTATTGGTAAAATACTTGTGTGCCATATCAATATCTATATTTCTGTGGTCAAGCAAAATATAACTACATTTTTCTAAAACAGGACGATAATTTTCAAATTCAATTGGTTTAAGCTTTTTCATTGCAAACTTAAAACCTTCTTTTTGAATTTCTGTCATTCTGTTAACATATGCTTCCTGCGGTTTGACGGAAGGGTCTATAAGTAGAACAACTCTATCATGTGGGGCAAAACATTGACCTGCTATATCTGTAAAAATTGCTACATTATTGACTTCCACAAAGACTTCATGGTCATCAGCAAAAGACTCAAGACCTATCTTGTCAACGATCTCAAGTCCTGTAATGGTGCCTGCTCCGTCCAATGCTCCTGTAGACTGCGCCATTGGATTCAAGAAACTGTCTTCTTTTTGCGCAAAAACAGAATATGCACGAACTTCCATATTGTCACTAAATAATGGCATTAAGGTTGCTAGCATTTGAGAGCCTCCTTTACCGGGTCTCGCACTCACTTATATATCATTTGAATAGGAATTTAATACTTTGCAACTATATATCGGCATCTTTTTTCATAATATGAATAGCAGTTTATAAAAAAAGAAATCGCTAAAAACTAAGCAGTTACTGCGAATGAACCGATATACTTTTTGAAAGTAGGGAAACTTTCAATATCTACATGACAAGGACGTTTACGGATAGATTTATTTAGCAAAGGAATGTACTATGAGCGGCTTTGTCATTCAACATAACATATCAGCCATGAACGCCCAGCGCCAATATGGCATCGTTTCAGATCGAAGTTCAAAATCATCAGAAAAACTTTCATCAGGTTATAAAATTAATAGAGCTGCAGATGATGCCGCAGGTCTTTCTATTTCTGAGAAAATGCGTCGTCAGATACGAGGTCTTCGTCAAGCCGAGGATAATATTCAGGATGGAATTAGCTTCGTACAAGTTGCTGATGGAGCTTTAAATGAGACACATGCTCTAATCCAAAGAATGAATGAGCTGTGTGTTAAGGCTTCGAATGATACTCTTACTGACAATGATAGAACATATATAAACGATGAAATTCAGGCAATAAAAAAAGAATCAGCAAGGATATTCGATACAACTTCTTTTAACGACAGAAATATATGGAATATAGATATTGAAAATCCTGTACTTGTCGGTTATGAATCAACCAAGGCTTTAAATATCACTGACAGGTATTATGGGAACTATGTTATGAATGCTTCAAACAAAGATTTAATGCCTGTTCCCGGCACTTTTAGAGTAGCAGCAGATGCTACTAATGGTGTAATGGTTAGCTTTACAGCCTTTAACGGTACTACGTACTCTTCCGATTATGTTAGCTGGGATGAACTTGAAGCGAATAATTACGATTTCAATATAGCTGACCACTTATCTTCTTATAGCGGTGATACTCTTACTACTCTTCAAAGCTTTCTAAATAACACTATATATATGGATGTTGAAGACACTACAGCTACAATATCGGATTATGTTAATTCACTCAATGGAGCATATGTAAATACATATTACTCTTCCATTGCAACTGCCACTTTCGATTCTCCTTCAGATACAGACGGCGTCAGTGCGACTGCAAGTATAAATGTTTATGCCAAGGAGAATTCTTCCAACGCTTCTACAAATGCTTACTCTTTTGCCTCTTCAAGCAACGATGCATTTATAGAACCTGTTACCACGGGCTCTACTAACTTGACTTCGATATCCGGTAATAACACATCAGACATATCAACGGCCAGCACAAGTACTGACCCATGGAAGTTCAAATTTAACATGTCTGGTGTTGGAAATGTTACAGCGACTTCAACAAGCGTTACATATACCTCAAATGATCTTCGAAGCGAGAATCAGGGTGTGTGGTGGCAGTACTATTATAATAGCTCATCTACATATAAGGTTACGCATACCGCAAGTTCCGGTGGTAACCTTGCAGGTGTAATGGAATCTTTGACAGGAACTACAGGTGTATTGTCAGAAGATAACGGCGGAGATACTAATGCAAGCGGAAACATTTATATAAATTTCAATCTAACGTCCGATTCAAGCTACACTTATGGAAATGGTCAATCTACAACCAGCGTTGGCTCAATGACTATAAATATTCCGGTTAGCACAACAGACACGCAGCAGGATATCCTGGACAGAGTTAATACTGCGCTTAATCCAAATACTATTATCGATTTAAGCCAAAACGGGCATGACTATATGTATTGGTATGCTCCTTACGAAAACAACAATTATGTGAATGTTCCTGTATACGGCGGTGCTATAGGGCTTATAATTCAGAGTGGTTCTGAGGCCGATAATGATATCCCGATTTATTATGAGAAGCTAAACAATAGTGTTATTGGAATCAGTAATTTGGAAATAATAGATTCAGCATCTGCTGCTGCAGGAATTGACACGGTAAAATCCGCACTCAAGATAATAAGTGGTCAGAGGTCGCTTTTTGGCTCATACCAAAACAGGCTTGAGCATGCCTACCTTAATGACAACAATATCCGTATCAATACCCAGTCTGCAGAGTCCCAGGTAAGAGATACGGATATGGCTTTCGAAATGGTCAATATGTCACTGACCAATATATTGCAACAATCAGGTCAATCTATGATGGCACAGGCCAACCAGTCCAAGCAAGGTGTAATGTCGCTTCTGCAATAATTTAGAGGTGCAGCACTTTTTTGACAGCGAGTGAGAATTGTATGATAATCCTCTACCAATATACATTGCCTTTTATATTACCCTGTATACAGAATATTGGATTTAATATAAGAAGCTGCGCCATCACCAAGGTAGTGCTTAACAATTGCAAGTGCAAACGGTATCGCTGTTCCCATGGCTCTACTTGTAATTATATTGCCGGATACGACTACAGGTTCTCTTGAAACGATAGCGCCTTCAGATTCAATCTCCGCTTCCTTGGAAGGATTGCAGCAAGCCTTGACGCCGATTAGGATTCCAAGCTCAGCAAGTACCGATGGCGCCGCACAAATAGCTGCAATCTGCTTGCCAAATCCGGCAAATGTAATAATCTCCTTGCACAGAGCATCACAGTTTCTAAGATTTGGTGTTCCCGGCATCCCTCCCGGGAGTATTATCATATCATATTCATCAAAATTAACTTTATCGATTGTAGTATCACATTTGATGACCACTTCATGAGAAGACTTAACGAACTCATCTGCGTTTATAGATACTTTCGTGCAAGGAATACCTGCCCTATACAATATATCATAGGTTGTAAGCGCTTCTACTTCTTCACATCCATCAGCAAAAATAAGTGCGGTCTTTTTGTCAGTCTTAGCATTAAACATATTGGTATTCTCCCTTCGCAATAAAATCAATCTATACTAATTTTATCACTTTAACGTTAACAATAACACTCTTTTTATTTTAAAAAGCTTAAGAAAATAGGCTTTTATTACGATAACTACATTATATAGGCGTATATTGCAGTCATCATTACCTTATTTTACGATAATTTATACGCCAGTTTGATAATTCGGTTTAATACAAGATAGCAAAAGCCAGTAATGGATTTGTTCTATCACACATTTATATTACGCGGAAGGTTCAGTATGGACGATACTGTCAAAAAAGATCTCGACTATTGTAAAAAGCCACTTTCCAGGAGCATTACAATCAGATGTATTGCTTTTATTCTGATGCTGTGCCTTGTTTTGGGAATCGCAATACATTTTAGCTACAAGAAAGTTCTATATAAGCGTTATGAAGCTTATATAACAGATATTCTCACTTATGTTGACAGTTATATAGACGACGATGATCTTGCAAACTGCATAGAAACGCTTGAAAGAAGTGACGAATACGACAAGCTTGAACTATTTATGGATGGTCTTATGAACAATTTCAACATACATTATCTCTATATTTTAAAGCCTGTTATTAATGATGATGGCGAAAAATGTTTTCTGAGCGTAGTTTGTGCTGAGGACTATTATAACAGATATGTTGATACAGAGGGTAATCTCTATCTTGGTTGGACTTCTACAGATGAATACGACGAAGAGTCAATTGATATGTTGTTTGAAATTATGAAGCAAAAGGAAATTGTTTTTTATACTGAAGATACTGAGTGGGGGCTGGATTATACCGGAGCACTTCCCCTCTATAATTCAGACAATGTAGCATATGCAGTTCTGGCTGTTGATGTGAATATATCTGATATTTCTACTACTATTTTACAGAGTAATCTGAAAATCGAGCTGATAATTATCATAATGGGTATTGCTTTTACTATTATGTTCTTATATTGGACCCAGACAACTGTTACTACTCCTATCCATAAATTGGAAAGAGGGGTTGTAAGCTATGTAAATGAATCCCATCACGAAAAAAATATAGAAGATCTTGAATTTGAAAATCCAAATATCCACACGGAAAATGAGGTTGAATCTCTTACAAATGCAATGCTTGAAATGTCCGCTGATATCAAGCGTTTCGTTATCGATCTTATAGCAGCAGAAAAAAAGGCCGACCAACTTTCAAGTCTTGCCAACAAAGATTCTCTTACAGGTATTCGCAACAAGACAGCGTATGATGAAGAAATCAAGAGAATGGAAATGGATCTTTCTTCAGGCGATCTTAATGAATTTGGATTTGCTATGATCGACCTTAATTTCCTTAAGAAAATCAATGATACATATGGTCATGAAAAAGGGAATATTTCTATCAAGAAGTTATCTGTTCTTGTATGCAATATATTCAAACACTCTCCTGTTTTCAGAATAGGCGGCGACGAGTTCATTGCTATATTAAAGGGCTCGGATTATGAAAACCGCAATGACCTTGTACAGCTTTTCAAAGATAAGCTGATAGAATTTGCAAATGATACCACGCTTGATCCGTGGGATAAGATATCTGCAGCAATCGGTATCGCTATATATGACAAGAATGTATATCCGGATGTGGAAAGTGTATTCAAAGCTGCGGATGAAAATATGTACAAGAACAAGAAAGAGATGAAAGCAAACAGGGAATAAAATAAACCAAGAACAAAACAAACTGAAAACAAAACTATTAGATTATCGACATAAAAGCAAATCAGGGCCAAACTGATTATAATGTCACTCTGTTCTTACCACTTTGCTTAGAATGATAGAGTTTGTCATCAGCTTCTTTTAGAACATCTGAAAGTCCTATTCCTTGGGCAATTCCCAGACTTACAGTTATAACGAGATTGTTTCCAAAATCCCAGGTCTCATTATATGTGATGTTCGTAGAGTTATTCTCGTATAATATCCACAGCATAAAGATCACATGGTTCTATGGTAATAGTATTGTTAAGATTAGTCTCATGCTCAAGGGTATAAGGATTCCAAATAGATGTGGTCTTATATTCAGCGCTAGCCCATGAAAATGTTATAGGCTCCATGCCCTCATTGGATAATAGCAGAAATTCCTTATCATCCTTATATAGATGACTAAAACGCAGGTTATATGTATCACCGTCAAAGATAAAATCACGATTTATCTTTTGGCAGATATTATCCAAAAGAATATTATCGTCATAAGACTCATCTGATACAATAAGTGTACCGCCGTCACGCTCAAATTCGTCTATAACCTTTCTTTGGGTATTATCTAGTGTCCTTAGTTCCATACCCTCTATTAGAAGGACTGAATATTTCTGCTCTTTGATATTAAGTTTTCCATCTAAAACAAAGCATTTTGACAGCAGCTCTTTTTCAAGATAATTAAACTCAATTTGATTTGTAAAAAGAGGTTTGGCAAGCTTCCAGGACAAGTCGTTATAACCGCACAAAATTGCTATCTGTGCATGGTTACAAGAATCCGTATTAAGATAGCACATTCTTTTTATAAAATCGCTCATCTTGTGGTACTGTGGCCAGTATGGGTTATTAAGCCCAACTTCAGGCGGACGTTCATCGCCTCTGCCATCTCTTAGCGAATAGTAGAATGCGTGAGGATAGATAAGATTAACACCTCTTACAAAGAGCCAGTTAAGATACCATCTCATATCTTTATCTGTGAATTTCTGGGGATTATCCCTTTCTGAGCAGCATCCGAAGCATTCATTTCCATTTCGCCTTTTACCTCTGTGTCTGGCACTATCGGACGAGCATTTGCCCATTGTGGAGTGTTCGCCTTCGATAGCATGTCCATCCATGGGCTCAACAAACCTCCATACAATATCCTGGCAAGGTCTTTGGAAATACTGAAGATATCCGATATCCGTACTCTTCTCAGGATGACCTGTAAGATCAATTCCATGTGCTGTGCACCAATTTGAAAGTTGTTTGTAATAGGAATTTGAAAGACGATTATATATTACCTTTTGATATATTTCTATTGTCTTATTGTATTCATCCAAAGATTTATCTTTTTCGAAGAGAAGTCTTAGTAAATCTTTATTCCCTCCTGCTGCCTCGAATTCTTCTAAAAGCCCTTCACTCCACGGGATAATATCTTGTCTTGCATTTCTCCCAAGAATATTCGGCTCATCGGTAAAAAAAGCAATGATAGTATTTCCAAAATATTCAGATAATTCTCTGTAATATTTTTCGTGGGTAAGCTCAATAAACCTGGCTACAGCCTTGGGATTGAGTAAATCCGTGCTTTTGGGTGCGTTTACTTCACCATCATCTTCACCGGGGTGGATACCTCTGATGGTTCCACCACTTGGAACCATTACGTAATAGACAATTTCTCCTTTCTCAATAGTTTTAGCTACTATATCTTTTTCTATATTTCCTTCTAAAATATCTTGGCTTGAAACTCTGAGGAGTCCTTTTGATGCATAATCCTTGCAGCTTCTTACAACTTCGCCTCTGCAGGAGCCTGAAGGATACATTGCTTCATCATATAGTACCACCTTCATATTCATTTCTTTTGCCTTAATTACAGCAAATTTAACATAATGAAAATACTCATCGGATAAATATTTTATAGATTCCGGAAGCCCTTTTCTAGGATGTATTACAAAGCCTTCAACTCCCTTATCTTTCATTTCCTTCATTTGCCTAAGTATTTCATTTTCTGATAGTTCGTCGTTCCAAAACCAAAAAGGGATAGGCGTATACTCGCTTAGAAAATCATCATTATAATCTTTTTCTAACATAGCAGCATTATTATCCATGCTTAATCTCCAGCACTTTGCAGTTATATTCACTATACCAAAACTTCCCACTGGTCAAACCGGCGCTAACCCTTTGCTGATATATTTGTACAGCCAGTTTGGAAAGTGGGAAGTTTAAATTACTATATCGTTCCGCTTTTATTCTTGACAGTTTAATTCAAGAAAATTTCGTTTAAGACAACTTCATCATATTCATTTTATCTCTGCAGAGAATAATATTCTCACTATTTTTGCTCACTAACTTATAATTTTTGACCATTATTCATTGGCTTTTAGACTTTCTACCATATCTATCTTTTTAAGTTTTGCTGATAGTACAAGGCTTGTAATAATCATTATTATAAGCGTACCTATTGCAGCAATTACGTAAGCAGATGGATCTATATTCGCAAAGAAATCGTATTCATCACCGATAGCATTTTTGAACATATAATCTGTGAATGCAAAACCCAGCGGAAGTCCGACTATTATTCCTACTATAGTCAGCCATAAATTTTGCTGAGTATATATTTTTGACAATTTAGAAAATCTAAAGCCAAGTACTTTAAGTGTTGCAAACTGATACATCTTTTCAGTCAGCGCTAGTATTCCCATGTTATAAATTATTATGAATCCCAAGACAGCGGAAATAACTATGAAAAGAGCTATCATAGAGCTTATCATCTCGAGCATTATATTCATCTGTTCCTTCATATCCTCGATTGATGAAATTGAGGACACGCCGTCTATATCAGAGGCATCAACTGTACTAAGATTATCACTTGTATATATTGTATCGCATTTATATTCTTCGCCAAGTCCTTCATATGCTGATCTAGTCATAGTAATCTGCTGACTTTGAGGATCTCTGCAAGCTGATACAATTTTTGTTTCATACCATTCATTCTCACCCATTATGCGCCATTTCACTGTATCTCCAAGAGCATAACCTGATGTTTTTAAAAGTTTTTCTGTGAAAATCAAAGATCCTGCACCGTCAACATCGCCGTATGTATTACCAGGAATCCCATCTTCTATATCATAAGTGGTTGTATCATGAGCAGAAATTCGCAACAGTCCATTTGAATCATTAACAGTAAGAACTGACGTATTAATATTACCATTCGTATCTTTGAACTCAATCGCAACGCTTTGACTTGTAGAATCCCCATAATCATCCAATAATTCTAACAGCCTTTCATCGGAAATATTATCCGATAAAATCAGCTTGTATTTATAAGCCTGTATATTATTAAATTCCCAATCAAGATAATGCTGCAAAGAGTCCTGCATACCAAAAGCCATTACTATAAGAAGAGTAGAACCCATAATACCAACTATAGCCATAATGCTTCTTGATTTATTTCTGAATATATCTCTTAGATTCCATTTTATAGAAAATGGGAGTATTGCACTAAGACCTTTTCCACCTTCTTTTGCCTTGATTTTAATGTGAGGGACCTCTAGTCTTAGTGTTTGCGCAGCAGATTCTTTTAATATCTCCCTTATTGAAAGATATGTTATTAAAGTTATAACTATAACTATCGCCACTGCTAAAACATAATTCTTGCTAAGCAAATACATATGAGCATCCGGCAAATCAAACATAGAAAGTTCCATGTCCATAAAAGGTTGTCCCAGTATCGGACCGCCGATTATCAGGCCGATTATGGCTGCAAAAACACTAACCCAAAAGCCATATGCAACATAATGCATCGTTACCTTTCTGTTTCTAAAGCCAAGTGCCTTCAATGTTCCTATTTGCACACGCTGTTTTTTTACAAATCTGCTCATAGTTGTTACTACCGAAAGTCCGGCTATAAATACAAACAAAAAAGAAAACATTCCCGAATAAGTATCGCCTTCTTCTGCTTCAGACTTTATCGTTGCATAAGAGCCCCAGACATCTCTGCCTGTGATAGCGCTGATAGAAATATTATCCAGTTCATATAATTCATTTCTGACAGACTGAAGTTTTTTATCAAATTCTTCTTTGCCATTTTCATCAATATACGGATTAGGAGCTGTGCCTGTAACATCCACGCAGACATTTGGATATACATATCCTTCTGAAATTTCAAAATCAGGGTCAATCGCTTTAATGAAAGATGCTTTGTCATCCAAATTGGCACTGCCATCATTAATTACCGCAGCAAGCTCAAGGGCTGTTTCAAGGTCAACATCACTATCTATTTCCATTTGTTCTTTTATCGTATCTATGTCTACTCCCATGGCTGTATACATATCAACAGCTTTTTGAATATCCGATGCCGATTCCAAATATTCTACAATCTCGTCCTCTTTTAGAATCTCATCATATATGTATTCAACAGGGAATTCATTCATGGATAGATACACCCATCCATAATCAGCCGCATCCTGGAAAATGACATTTGCATCAGAAACGGTATATGCATGATCCGGTACAGATATTATTCCTCGCACCTTCTCCGTAAGTTCGTATCCTTCACAATAAAATTTAAGCTCGTCTCCAACCTGAATTTCTCTTGCTCTGGCGAAATAGTATCCAATCCATACGCCATCTTTGTCCGGGCTATAAGCTTCTCCTTCTCTTAAATACATTGCAGATATATTTTTACTATCATCCTCTGCATCAAGAAAGTTTAACTCTGCCTTTATGTTCTGAGTTTCACCATCTGTGGTAACATCAACACTCCCTGGTATAGACAGATATCTCTCAGCGTCTGCAATGTTATCAAGTTCCCTTATATTTTCCAAATCATCTGTTGTAAAATTCTCACCATACAGCCACAAATCCTGAAGATTATATTTGGCATAATAATCCTCAGATGAATATTTCATTCCATCTGAATAGGCACTTACTCCCGAGTATGCCATCATCGCAAGAAATATCATGGCAAATATAGTAAAGAACTGTCCGAAGTTTTTCTTTATATCTCTGAATAATTTTTTTCTAAGCATATCACCATTGAACCTCATCTATGTCGGCAGGATTATTGTTTTCTTCTACACTCTTTATCTTTCCATTTTTTACTCGAATAACAACGTCCGCAATATCGGCTATAAGCGAATTGTGGGTTACTATTATGACTGTATTATTGCCTCTTTCTTTAGTTGTCTGTTTTTTTAAAATTTTAAGTATCATTACGCCCGTCTGAGAATCAAGCGCTCCTGTTGGCTCATCACACAATAGCAATGCAGGATTTTTTGCAATTGCTCTGGCAATAGAAACTCTCTGTTGCTCTCCTCCCGACAGCTGATTGGGAAACTTATTCATATGCTCTAGTAGACCCACATCCTCGAGAGCTTCCTTGGCATCGAGATGATCTTTGACAATTTCATTTATAAGCTCAACATTTTCTCTGACAGTGAGCGATGGGAGAATATTATAGAATTGGAAAATAAATCCAACCGCTTTTGCTCTGAAATCACTTAATTTATTTTCAGAATATCCCGAAATATTCTCACCATTTACTATAACTTCGCCATTTGTTGGCGTATCCATTCCGCCTATTAAATTGAGAAGTGTAGACTTACCCGCTCCTGAAGGTCCAAGTATAACCACAAGCTTTCCCTCCTCAATATCCAGATTTACATCATCCAATGCGCGAAATTCTTTTTCGCCAACGTTATAAACTTTTGAAACATTTCTTAAAGATACTTTGTTCACTTGATTCCTCCTAACTATATGAATGACTAATAATATTACTGATGCTAGAAATATTTAGGTATAATGAATAGTTTATGGTATTCTATCCAAGCACACACTCATACCAACCTTTGACTAAAAAAACAATAATTTTACGGATTCTTTTTTTGGCAAGATTTATATCCTTTTCATGGATAACCAGATGAATAAAAGCTTCAACATGTAAGTGAGAAAGCCAGTGCACCATATACTCATCAACTGTCTTACCCTCCTTCTTAGCATACAGTTTTGCAAGCTGGCCATATTCGCTCTCAATCTTCTCAACAATGATATCCGGCACATTCTCAAGAGATGAACCCGAAGAATTGGTCAAGAGAATCAAAGCCTCCTCATAATGGGAATACAGGATATCAACCAATTTTTCTGCAAGTTCTATTTCGTCTTGATAGTTTTTTTCGAAGGAACCGATTACATTTTCACTATCTAGCTCAATATGCTCCGACAGTAATTTAAGCATCGGTTCAAGCACTTCATTTGCAATCTCACAAAAAAGTTCGTCTTTATCCTTGAAGAAAAAATATACCGCTCCTGTAGTACAATTCGCCTTAGAGCTGATTCTTCTTAGAGATGATTTTTCAAAACCATATTGGGAAAACTCCTCCTTGGCAGCAGCTATAATTCTAGCTTTTGTTTCGTCTTTTTCCTTTGTAGACATTTTATGTCTTATTTTCCTCCGCAAAAGATAACAGTGTTACGTAACACTGTTATCTTACAACGAATTGTTTGCCATGTCAAACACAAAAAGGCGACCTATATAAAATCCATTTAATTGCAGAAATGGATTAGCATCTCAAACTTCGCACTTGCCAGACTGGCGCCCCTTGCTTTTATGCAAGTGCAGGCAGTTTATAAAGTATTTCGCGTTCACCTCCGTGTTAAAAATTCAGGGCATGATATCTGAAACTTTATATTCCGGGGTCCGAAACT
>ERZ842401.3955-NODE-3955-length-17789-cov-7.588249_pt1 | contig 17789 bp, 15 predicted proteins | sample MGYA00521270_ERZ842401 | MGnify/ENA primary metagenome ERZ842401 (study PRJEB31892, sample SAMEA3878208) | bioreactor metagenome | biome: Moose rumen | place: Sweden | collected 2011-10 | study: EMG produced TPA metagenomics assembly of the PRJEB12797 data set...
ATTACAAACAATACCTAGCTTGGCTAGGAAGGAGATTTTTATGAACGCACTTTCACTTTTTAACGACTGGCTCAACAATGATTTTTATGGCACAAACGGCTACTGTGGCACTTCCGCAGCTGTTCCGGATGTGGATGTTACGGAGAACAAGGATTCATACATTCTTGACATGGACTTGCCGGGACGCACCGAAAACGATGTAAGCCTTGAACTCAACGAGGGCGTTTTGACGATTGCTTCTGTGAAGGAAACGACAAAAGCTATCGAGGACAAAACCGCAGACAAGCACGAGAAGAAAGAAGAGACCGAAAAACCGCAGTTCCTGCTCCGCGAACGCCGCCGCACCGAGTTCCGCCGAAGCTTTACGCTCCCGAAAGACATCGACGCTGAGGGCGTGACCGCAGGATTCAAAAACGGCGTTCTCACCGTAAAAATCCCGCGCAAAGCCGAAGTCGCACCGCGCAAGATTCAGATTTCTGTAGCCTAATGCGACATCCTTGTCGTGACAAGAATTTCCTTCGGAAATTCTTGCGGTCAACGGTCTTTGCGCCGCGTCCTTGCGGCAGTTTTATTGGAACTCTATCGAAAAGCCTGCACCGTGAGGAATCATGTTGCGGGCTTTTATTTTTGCGCCGAGGGCAGTGCAGAGTGTTTGGGCGATTGCAAGCCCCAAGCCAGAGCCGGCGATTTTTCGGGAATGGGCTTCGTCGGCGCGGTAAAAGCGTTCAAAAATATGCGGAAGCGATTCTTCGCTAAAACCCGGTCCGTCGTCACTTTGTTCAATGACAACGCGATTTTCTTCTTTTTTGGCGGAAAGGCGAATCGTGCAGGATTCCCCCGCGTATTTGAGGCTGTTTGAAATCAGAACGGTTAAAACCTGATGGAGCATTTCCGAATCAGTGTTGAGAACAATGCCGTTATCTTCGGTGAGGATTTTTGCATTCGGCGCAACGGCAGAAAATTCTTCGCTCATCCACGAAAAAAGCCCGCCCACCACAACTTCCGTAATCTGCGGCTTTATCCTGCCGCTTTCAATGCGCGAAATTTGAAGCAAATTCGCGATGACTGCCTGCATGGTCTTTGATTCCATTTTGATTGCGGTGAGCGATTTTTCGAGCTGGGCGGGGTCGTCTTTTCCCCAGCGAAGGAGCAAGTTCGTTTGCCCCGAAATAACCTGCAAGGGCGTGTTCAGTTCGTGCGAGACATCGCTTGAAAATTGCCGCTCACGGTCAAAATCTTTTTTAATTCGGGCGAAAAGTTCGTTAAAAGTTTTGGAAAGTTCGTCGAGCTCGTCGCCTGTGCCCGAAAGCGGAAGCTCTGAAAGGCTGTCGAGTGTCATTGAACGAGCTTCCTTTGTGATTTTTGCGACAGGTTTTATAGTATTTTTTGTAATGAAAAGCGAAAGCAGGAATGAGAGCGCAAGAATCGGAATCGCCATGAAAAGAAGCGCAACAGGAAGCATTGCAAAAAGCATTGTCTCACCGTTGTTGTCCATATCTCGCGCGGTTGCAATAACGATACTGTGTTTTTCGGGATTTGTATGCTTCTGCGCGTAAAAAATAATATTCAAATTACCGTCAAAAAAATAATCTTTGATAAAAAGCCGCTTCACTTTGCCGTTCGTTTCTTCAAGGAGTGGCAAAAACGGATCATTTGTTGAAAGGACTGTTGAAGTTTCAGAATCGTAAATGATGTAAGTGACATAGTACGGCAGCTTTGGAATAACTCCGAGCGATGCACCAAAAACAGGCGTAACGGAAGCATCGTTGCTGAGCGTTTCCATTTTTTGAAAAAGCTCATTTTCCGCATTTTTCAGTTCAAGCCCCTGGCTTTTTGTAACGAGAGAGCGCGTAAAGAACAAAAAAAGCACCGAAAGAAGAACGACCGACAGCGTCATGACGGACATGAATTTGAGCGAAAGCCGGACGGAAAAGGATTTTAAGAATCTGCTCTTCATGCTATTCCATCATGTAGCCAACGCCACGCACTGTTTTGATGTATTCGTCTTTTGTATACTCCGCGATTTTTGAACGAAGATAGCCGACATAGACATCGACCGTATTTTCGTCGATAAAATGCCCTTTTCCCCAAATTTCATCAATGATGTTTGAGCGAGAAAGCACTTTCCCTTTGTTTTCGATGAAGCATTTGAGCATGAGGAATTCTGTTTTTGAAAGTGGAATTTCATTTTTCGCAATCGAGCAACTCATTCTGTCAATGTTGAGCGTAAGCTCGCGCAGAGAAAGCTGTTCATCTTTTGGTTTTATAAAATTTATTCTTCGGAAAAGCGCGTTTATACGGGCGAGCAATTCTTCGATTTCAAACGGCTTTGAAATATAGTCGTCTGCGCCGGAATTTAAGCCCGTTATTTTGTCGATTGTTTCGCCGCGCGCCGTTTCAAGGATAATCGGAACAGTGGAGACTTCGCGGATTCTTCGGAGCACTTCAAGACCGTTAAGCTCGGGAAGCATGACATCGAGCAGAATCAAATCGGGGTGCTCCAGCTCAAATTTTTCGAGACCCTGCCGCCCTGTTTCTGCAAGCATGACCTCAAATCCTTCGTGCTGTAGTTCAAGCGTGATAAAATCCGAAATCCCTTTGTCATCTTCGATGATAAGAATCTTGATATTCTTTTTTTCTACCGCCATCGTTGCCTCCATAAACCGTGTTATGTGCCAGAATTATCGGAAATATTTTTTATTTCGATTGGCTCAATTTTCGTTCCGTCGAATGATTTTACATCTTTTATGGTGAGGGTAAAATTTTCGTTCTGAACAGGAACGGTTATCTTTATTGTATCACCTTTTTTGTTAAAAGCGAATTTTGTTTTTGAAGAAATTTCTTCGCCGTCAACAAGAATTGAATCGCTCGTGAAAGTATGCGGATTCACGCTCTGATTGAAAGTAAGTTCAAGGCTCACTTCCTTCGCATTTACTCGTTCTGTTTTTACCGCTTGGAGCGTGAATGCATCGTTTTCACTTATAATGCGGGTTCCCCGATAATTTATAACTTCACCTGGCAAGGCTTCGTTTTTGCCGAAATTTCCAGCGTTTCCGTTGTTTGGAGCAGGTGGCGGATTTCCGCCGGCATCACTTGGTTTTGGCGCAGGGGCAGGACGAGAATTTGAATTCTGCGGAGAAGAAGGACTGGGGCGTGAAGAATTTGAGAATGAAGGATTTGTTGCTCCCCCTGAACCGCGGCTCGCCCCGGAAGGTGAATTTCCGCCTCGGTTTCCTCCTCCGCCACCACGATTTCCCCCGCCCGGAGCGGCGAATGCCCCGAGCGAGAGCAGAGAAAATATAAAAACCAAAATCTTTTTTTTGCCTGTGCTCATACTACTATTATATCTCCCTCAAAAAAAATTGCATGAAAAAAAGTTCGGAAAATGATAAGGCTTTTATTAGAATTTCCTCTTGAATTTGTAAGTATAAGTGAGCGGAATAGAAATTCCTGAAACGCCGTCATAGCGAGCAGCATTCATGTCAAAGCGAATGCCTGCCCCGATAGTTCCCGCATTGCTCGGCAAATCGATTTTCAGCCGTGGGTAAAGCGTAATCCATCGGCATGAATTGTCATGAAGCATTGTGCGCAATTTGAAATTGAACGCTCCTTCAACGCTCGGTGAAAATTGATAAGTGAGCCGAATCTGACCGTAAAACGGGATTCCTTCATGCGTGAATTCGTCAGTGCGTTTGGCTTTTCCGTCTTTATATTTGACGACCGAATTTCCGCGGATAATCGTTGTTGTTTTCGTGTCGATTAAATTTCCATCTGCATCGTAATATTTGACTTTTCCGATGTATTCGTTCGTAAGACCCGTAATCATGTCGCCGTAAATGCCAAATCCTGATTCTTCAAATTTGTAGCCGCCTGAAAATCCGAGCGCATATTTTGTCGTCTGTTTTTTGAATTCGTATTCACCGCTTCGCTCAACTTTCATTTCGGGAAGATAGTCTGAATCAGTAAAATTGTAGTAAAAGCCCGTGTTGAGTACGAGATTTTTGTTTCCTGTGTAGCCAGCGAATGCCCCGAATTTGCGCGTGTCCTCAGTGACATCATGTGCCGTAAAACCGAAGTCGAGAAGATTTTTTGTGCCGAAATTCACACCGAAATCAACCGCTTTTTCAATTTTGTTTGTGTCAGAATTCTTTTCGGGATAGACCGTTGCACCGCCCGCGAGTTTGAGATAGCCCGATTCGCCAACACTCCAGTCGCTCGTGACACCGCCCGCAATGCCGTTTGAGTAAATTCCTACATCGCCCGAAGTGAAGTATCTGTCTTCGCCCAAAGAATCCGTGAGAAGCCGCCCGTATTTTGTGGTGTCATCGCTAGCTGCCAAATAGCCTGACTTTATCGCAAAATGCTTGTAGAAATTGGTTCCTCCCACGAATCCGAGTTGCTGAATCGGCTTAAAGTGCAAAAATCCGCTCGGTACAAAAAGAATTTTTGGAATTCCGTCTTCATAATCAATTTTTTCGCCGTCATAAGTCACGCTTGTGTCGTGGTAGAGCGTTTCGAGCCGAAATCTTCCGTCAAGATGCGTGCTTTCCAAGTCAATCTGAAAGCGGTCGCCGAACGCAAAAGTCTTTGCCGTTGTTGTTTTCTTTGAGATGTCGGTTTCATTTTGCGTTGTGTACAAATCGTAATCGCCCACTTCATCACTATCCGCACCCACCGTGTTTTTGATAGTGAGTTTTGTTTTGGCAGAAAGTGTTGCTACTGTAAGAGCGAAAATGGTAAAAGTCAAAATGTATCGTTTCATACGCATGTTCTCCTTAAATGACGGCCTAAGCAAAAGCAAATCCCCCTTACGGACGACCGAATCCGCCGCCTTGTTGACCGCCGTTGTTCGGTGGAGTAGTGCCACCTCCTGTGGTTGTAGAAGATCCGCTACTGTATGAACTGAGCGAAACTGATGTGTTTCCCGCAGTTCCGCCGACAGAAACTAAGCCGTCAAAATAAGTCGCACTTCCTGCCGTTGCTCCTGATGTGAGCGTTGGTGTAGAATTTCCAGAAACTACAATTCCGCTACCGTAGCCTTTTGTGCTAGACGGAGTTTTGAAAGTATATGTCGTGCTGCCCACGGTAAGTCCATAAATTGTGTTTGCCGACCAACTTGAAGCCGAATAGCAACTTTGTGTAAGCGATGAGCCGTTTTCAAGCGGACCGAGTGCCATAACCACGCCACCGCTGATGTACAGTTTATAGCCACCTTCTGTATTTGCGTCGATTGACTTTTCTGGAGTGGTTGAACCAACTGCATAGACAACGCCACCTTTAATGTACAAGTTGCCGTTTGCATCCAAGCCATCATTATTTAGTGCATAACCGCACACATAGCCGCCACTAATTGTAAAGTCAGAAGCCGCGTTAATGCCGTCATCAGCCGCACTGTAGCCGTACACTTCGCCGCCAGTAATCGTAATCGTGCTTTTTGACTCGATTGCTTCGTGGCTTGCGCTTGATGCATACAGTTTTCCGCCCGATACATTGATTGCTCCGTCTACCTTCACGCCTTTTGCGGATGCGCTTGCAGAACCAGAAGAAATTTTTGAGCCAGTTGCCTTAACATTCACCATGCCGTCCGATTGAGTATATGTGCCGTCAACTGTTATGGCTTTTGAGCCTTTTCCGCTCGCCGTTCCTGACACCGAACCACCCTTTATCGTAATATTTCCGTCACAATTTATAAGCGCTGGAGAATTGTAATCGCTTTCTGAAGAATCATACACCGCAACCGCCGTAGAAGTGAGTGTATATGTTCCGTTCTCAATAGAAATGTTTCCTTTGGATGCAATGCAACTTTTGTAATTTTGCGTAATAGTAAGACTACCATCGCCACAAAGTGAGATTCCCCCCTTGCAGAAAAGAGTGCCCTTGTTGTCACTTCCCGATGAACTGTAATCAGAACTGTAATTGCGTCCATCTTTCAAAGTATTCTCCCCTGTCAAGAAGACCGTTGCAGCCCCGCCCTTCGTGATGTCGATACACGGATAATTCGTTGAAGTGATTGAAATATTGTCGAGATACACGCCCACTTCGTGGTCAGTTGAAGTCTGAATTTTTACGCCACCAGAAGTTTGCGTTCCCGTGAAGTAAATCGCAAGATTTTCGGTGATTTCCTGTGCATCGATTTTGATGAGAGAAGTCGCGCTTGCTTTCGTTACGGTGACAGTTTCAGAAAAAAGGCTCGTTTCTGTATCCGAGAGACTTGCCCAATCGGTATTGTCCACAGAAACTTTCTCGTTGTCCAAATCAATGTACAGTGCGTTGTTTGCGGAGAAAGTCGAGCCTGAAGCAATGGATGTCGCTGTTATGCTTGAAGAAGAACTGCTTGAAGTTGTCAATTCGTTTTCTTCTTCAACGATACAATCCGTAAAGAAAAAAGCCGTCATCACTAATGATAAGATTTTCGTTGCTGTTTTCATATTGTTACCTCTCAATATCAATCTTAAATGAGATTCTAACTTCTAGTAACCGAAAAATCTTGATTCTAAGTGCTCTCTTAATCTTCTCTTAATTTCAATAAGATTCTGCATCCCCCACTTCATACTTCATACCTCATACCTCATACCTCATACCTCATACCTCATACCGCATATTTACAAATTTCTGTCGTAGCGTAAAAGTTGCTCGCTCACTATAGCCCCCTCAACGGTGTATGCATTTTTGTCAGTTTCATACAAGTTTGTGTTTGGCGTAGTGAATACCATCGTATTATCGCCAGAAATTGTAATCGAGTGATTTTTTTTGCCGTCGTCTTTTTTGGTGTCGGTTTTGAATGCCGTTTCGTCGTTCCAAAGATAGAAAGTTCCCGACTGAATCGAAATCGTGTAGTCCGCCTTGATTGCATTTTTGGAATTCACGAAATATGCCTTGAAGCGTTTGTCTTTTTCGACAATGAGATTTTCACAATTTATCGCCGAGCCTTTTTTTGTTCCTTGAAGATAAAATTCGCCCGTTCCTTTGAGTTTTACATCGTCCGCCTTGACTGCGTGATACACATTGCCCACGACATACAGATTTCCGCTTCCACCAAGTTCCAGATTTTTTTTGCAGTGGATTGCCGCAGGCTTTGCTTTTGATTTTGTGCGCGGGTCTGCGTTTCCCGAAGCGACGATAAAATTTTTAGAATCTTTTGCCGTTGAAATCTCCGTTTTTGCCTCGCCGTAAATGACAGGCTCACCCGAAGTGTTTTCAAGATACACTTTGCTGAGTTTTAAGACCGTGTTTTTGGTTTTGTTCACAATCTGACCGTTGAAATAGCCGAAAATGGTGTATTCAACGCCTTCTTCTTTTGGCTCGAATATGATTTTGTCCTTCGTGATTTTTACGCTCGAATCTTTCGGGGTGATTGAGATCCTGTCGCCGTAAAAAGTCCTGAATTTTTCATGCTCGATTTTGACCTTCACTTCCTTTTCAGCAAAAGCCATTCCCGCGATAAGCGAAAGTGCCGCAAGTAAAATCAAATTTTTTTTCATAAGAAAATCTCCTTCTAAATTGCCACACGGATTTGTTCACGCCTAACGGCGTTCACTTAAAAAGCGAAGAGCGTTAGCTCTGAGCAAATCCGCTTGTTATTACTTTTCAATCATTTCAACTTCAGTCGTGAATTTGTCCGTTTCGTACAGTGCGCCGTTTTGGTGCGTGTAGAAAGTGCCACCCACAAGCGAAACGAAATGCGATTTGTCGGACGATTTTTTTGCCAAATCCGTTTTGAAAGCCGTATCGTTGTCGTAGAGATGGAAAGTGCCCGACTGAATCGTGATTGCGTCGTCCACTTTGATGCCGTTCTTCGCGTTCAGAAAATATGCCGAAAAAGTTTTGCCGTTTTCGACCGTGAAAGAATGGCAAGTAAGAGCTGAACCGCGCTTCGTTCCTTCTATATAAAACACGCCGCTTCCTTTAAGTTTCACATCTTCGGAGTCGATTCCGTGGCACACGCCGCCTTTTACAAAAAGAGTGCCGCTTCCACCAAGCACAAGGTCGCGCTTCGTTTGGATTGCGCCGATTTTTGAAAAACTCCGCCCGCGCATGACAATGTAGTTTGTGCTATCTTTTTCGGTAGAGATTTCGATTTTCGCCTTTGCGCTCACAACAGGCTTTCCCGTCGTGTTTTCAAGATAGGCGTTGTTCAGTCGGAGAATCGTGTTTTTGGTTTCGCTTACAATCTGCCCATTGAAGTAGCCTGAAATCGTATAAGTTGCATTTTCTTCTTCTGGCGAAAGAATAATTCTTCCGCGCGTGATTTTTACCGAATCGTCTTGTGGCTCAATCGTACATTTTTCGCCGTAAGAATCGCGTGCATGTTCTGAATCAATAGAGATTTTGGGATTGCGTTTTTGTTCCATACAAGAAAAAAGCAGAGCCGCCACCGCAATTTCCGCAATAAAAAGATGTGATTTTTTCATTCATTCCTCCACAGTGCCATTCATTTTAAATCGCAAGCTATCAAAAAACAAGGTGAGGTCGATAAGCCTTTTCTTAAAAAAAACTTAGATTTCTTAAAGGAAAAGCGACCAACTTCACATTATGATTTATTACAACAAAACTGAAGCGAAAGGAGGTCAAACCGCATGGCAATCGAAGTGTTCAATCGTCGCGAAGTCAAATACATGCTCACCGATGACGACAAAAACGCGCTTCTTTCAATAATCGGCTCGTACATGGACAGTGACCCGTTCAACAAAGACGGCAAAACCTACGCCATCAGCAATCTGTACTTGGACACGCCTTCTGACGAACTGATTCGCAAGTCGCTCGAAAAGCCCGTGTTCAAAGAAAAGATTCGCTTGCGGAGTTACGGGCAGGTAAAGCTCACCGACAAAGTGTTTTTGGAAAGCAAAAAGAAATTCGACGGCGTGGTGAACAAGCGGCGCACGAATTTCATTCTTGCCGATGTGTACAAATATTTTGAGGACGGCACGATTCCCGAAAATCCCGTGCAAGAAAACGGCAAGCCGCTAAAAATGAACAAGCAGGTGATGAGCGAAATCGACTACATCATGCATTTTTACCCGCTCGCGCCCAAAGTGTTCATTTCCTACGACCGCCTGGCGTTTTTCGAAAAGAACAACTCGGACTTCCGCCTCACGATTGACACGAACATTCAGACGCGGCGAACTGATTTGCGGCTCGACTCGCCCGCCTACGGCACACAGCTTTTGCAGCCGGGTCAGTGGCTCATGGAAGCGAAAGCCTTCAAAGCCTTTCCGCTCTGGTTCGTGCGCTTTCTTTCTGAACGCAAAATCCGCCAAACTTCGTTCTCAAAATATGGAACGGAATACAGAAATTATCTAACCACAAAGGAGTAACTTATGGACATTACAACTGGATTTATGATTAACGGCGAAACGATGAGCATTCTGTTCAGCATGCTTATGGGGCTTGTTGCGGGCGTGATTATCGCGACGGGCTATGTTGTGGCGAACAACGGCAAGAAATTCTCAAAAAATTTCGTGATTACCGTGCTTCTGCTCCCCGTGATTATGGCGATTATCATTCCGTTTATCGCGACGGATTTGAAAAAGACGCTCTCGCTTGCGGGTGTGTTCGCGCTCGTGCGCTTCCGAAGCATTCCTGGCGACTCAAAGGACATTCTCTACACCTTTTTTGCCGCCGCCGCAGGTCTTGTGATTGGACTCGGAAGTTACTTCATCGGCTTTGTGCTTGTTTTCACCGTAAGCGTGCTTTTTGTGCTTTTCACGCGGTTCTGGAAAGTGAGCGACAAGCAAATTCTTAAAATCACGATTCCCGAAGACATGAACTACAAAGATGTGTTTGACGACATTTTTGAAAAATACCTCGTAAAGCACGCCGTCAAAAATGTAAAGACGAGCAACATGGGAACGCTCTTCACGATTTCGTACTGGGTCGAGCCAAAACGCGACTGCGACACCAAAGCGATGATTGACGAACTGCGCACGCGAAACGGCAACCTCAACATCATCTTGGAAAACCCCGACGACCAGTTAGTGCCCGTGCTGTAATCCCTGCTAGTTCTGCTCCTCGAGGTTTTCCTTCATGGTGTAGCTAGTATCCTCATCAATCATTTGAAGCATAATGTCCGCAATGTCAGGGTCGAAGTGAGAGCCTTTGCTTTTTTCGATAATGTCGCGGACAACTGCTTGCGGGCGAATCTCTGAATAAGAGCGTTTGCTCGTAAGCGCGTCGTACACATCGGCAACGGCGATAATGCGGGCTTCTTCTGGAATTTGATAGCCTTTTAGCCCGTCAGGATAGCCCGTGCCGTCAAAATGCTCATGATGCCATCGCGCACCTACAGCAAGACTGGGCAATGCCGTAATATTTTTGAGAATATTGAAGCCTTCCATTGGATGCTCTTTGATTTCTTCAAATTCATCATCGGTGAGGCGGGAATTCTTACGAATAATGCTCCCCGCAACGCCGATTTTTCCGATGTCGTGGAGCAAGCCCATATAGTAGATTTCTTCCTGTTCTTTTTCGGATTTTCCCATGCGGCGGGCAATTTCCGCAGAGTATTTCGCCACGCGAGCCGAATGACCGCGCGTGTAGTGGTCTTTCGCATCGACCGTTTTTGAAAGCGCCTCAGTAATTTCACGGGTGAGTGCTTTGATTTGCTTCGTTTGCTTGTCAACTTCGTCCTGAAGATTTTTTTGAAGCAAAGTAAGCTCAATCGTGTTCTTTACGCGCTGAAGCAAAACGCCCGGAACGAGCGGATTTTTTGAAATGAAGTCCATTGCGCCGTCATGAAGGCTTTTGATTTCCGTTTCGTTGTGCTCGTCGCCAGTAAGAAAAATAACCGGAATATAGTGCGTTTCTTTATTCGCCTTAAGACGGTGGAGCGTTTCAAGCCCGTCGATGCCCGTCATGTGGAAATCAAGAAGAATTAAATTTGGTGTGTGCGTTTTTACGAATTCAAGACATTCTTCGCCAGAAGAAACCGTGTGGACTGTGTATGTTTTTTCGAGAATTCTGCGTGTCATTGAAAGAATCATGCGTGAATCATCAACAACAAGAACCTCCGATTTTCGTAAAAAAGAAATTTCATTCTGATTTTCCATCTTCCCCCCTATAATGTCGCGGCTTCAAGTAATTTTTTTGTGTACGGATGTTCAGGATTTCTGAGAAGCTCGCCTGTTGGTTTTTCTTCAACGATTTTCCCGTGATACATCACGCCGATTCTGTCAGCCATATATGCAACTACATTAAGATTATGTGAAATGAAGAAATATGTCAATTTAAGCGAGCGTTGCATTGACTTTAAAAGATTTAAGATTTGCGCTTGAATCAAAACATCGAGCGAACTCACGCACTCATCGCAAACCACGAATTCGGGGCGGAGAATCATACTGCTCGCAATCGCCACCCGCTGCCGTTGCCCACCGCTCAGTTCCGACGGAAATTTTTCAAGCACATCAACGGGAAGCCCCACGAGCGTACGCATTTCGTTCACAAGGCGAAGCCGTTCTTCTTTTGTCGTGCCGATTTTGTGGATTTTCAAGCCCTCGCCGATAATCGAGCCGATTTTGTGCTTCGGATTGAGGCTTGCGTACGGGTCTTGGAAGATAATCTGCATATTCTTTCGGAATTCAAGCAGATTTTTGCCTTTAAGCGAAGAAATATCCCGCCCCTCAAAGAAAATTTGCCCCGAAGTCGGCTTTTCAAGCGCACACATCATGTTTCCGAGCGTGGATTTTCCCGAGCCAGACTCCCCCACAAGCCCGTAACACTCGCCTTTTTGAATCGAAAGCGAGAGCGAATCAACCGCCGTGAGCGAAGCGTTTTTTCCGTACGAGAACAGTTTTGAAACAGATTTGCATTCAAGAATCGCTTCCGTCATAATGCACCGTCCCTCAGAAATGCATCGAAAACGGGTAATTTTTTATCCCTGTTCCGTGCGCTCGGAATTGCGTCAATCAAAGCCCGCGTGTATTCATGCTTCGGATTTCTGAAAATTTCTTCGGTTGGCGCACTTTCCACAATGCTTCCTTTATACATAATGTACACCCGTGAGCACAATTTCCGCACGACAGAAAAATCATGCGTGATCAAAAGCATGGCGATTTTTTTTGTTTTGCGGAGATTTTTGAGAATTGAAATAATTTCTTCCTGAGTGAGCACATCAAGCGCAGTGGTCGGCTCATCGGCAATCAAAAGGCGCGGATTGTTCATGAGTGCGCTCGCAATCATCACGCGTTGCTTCATTCCGCCCGAAAGCTCATGCGGAAAACTCTGGAAAATCCGCTCCGTATCGTGCAATCCCGTGAGTCGGGCAAGTTCCACCGCCCGAACTTGCGCATTTTCTTTTGAAGAGCCGTGAATGAGCGCACTTTCTTCGATTTGCTTTCCGATTTTTATGAGCGGATTCAAACTCGTCATCGGTTCTTGGAAAATCATAGAAATTTCATTTCCCGAAATCGAACGGAATTCCGCGTCGCTTAATTTTGAAATGTCGCGCCCGTCAAACAGAATTTCCCCGCCCGAACAATGAATGCGCTCGCTCAAAAGGTGCATTGTAGAAAGAGCCGTCATCGTTTTTCCCGAGCCAGACTCGCCTACAAGAGCCACAAATTCGCCCTCACCAACGGAAAGCGAAACATCGCTCAAAATCGGAATCGTTTTTCCGCCCGAAGAGAATTCTGCGCAGAGGTGGTTGATTTGAAAGAGCATCGTTATTTTTCCCCCACTTCCGAAATGCCGTCGCCGAGCAGGTTAAAGCCCGAAACAAGCGCGGAAAGAAAAATCGCAGGAATCAAAACGCCTTTCGGGTCACTGAAAATGAATCGCTGTGCGTCGTTGAGCATTCGCCCAAAACTTGGTGCGGGTGGCTGAATTCCCAAGCCCAAATAGCTCAAACCCGATTCGCTCAGAATCGCAAGCGCGAACGAAAGCGAGCAAGTCACGAGCAGTTCGGGGAGAATATTCGGCAAAATGTGAAAAAGCATAATCCGAACATGGCTTGCCCCTCTCGCCCGCGCCGACTTCACAAAAAGTGCATTTTTGTATTTTAGGAAACTCGCCCGTGTGATTCGGGTAAAGCGCGGAATGCTCATAAGGCAGAGCGCGAATATCGTGATTTTTATGTCCGTGCCAAAAACGGCAATCATCATGAGCGCAAGCAGGATTCCGGGGAAAGACATTTGCACGGTGATGAGTTTTTGAATAATCGCATCGAGCCAGCCGCCCGCATAGCCCGAAATAGAGCCAAGCAACAGCCCCGAAAGACAGCCAAAAATCATTACAAGCGAACCGATTCCAAACGAAATGCGAATTCCTGCGACAATGCGCGAAAAAATGTCGCGCCCGAGATGGTCTGTGCCGAAAAAGTGTTGCGCCGAGCAGGGAGCAAATTTCGCCGCCGTGTCGGTTGCATTCGGGTCGTATGGAAGATAGAAAAATCCCGCAATCATGAGCACAAAAAAGAAGGCGATGAGAATGAATCCGACCAAAAACGATTTATTCGCAAAATAGCGTTTCATTTTTCTGCCCCCATTTTTCCACTATGGCGAATGCGCGGGTCAATCAGCGTGTAAAGCACATCAACGGCAAGATTACAGAAGAGCGTAATGAGCGCAAGATAGAGCACCAAGCCCTGAATGAGCGGAAAATCCCGAGTCTGAATCGAAGAAGCGATAAGCCGCCCGATTCCGGGAAGCGAAAACACATTTTCAATGATAATACTTCCGCCCAAAATCTCAACGAGAATCAGCCCAATCGTAGTAACAGACGGAAGAAGCGCGTTCCGCAAAATGTGGCGACGGATAAGCAAGCCTTCGCTCAAACCCTTGCTTCGCGCCGTGCGCACATAATCCTGCTTTGCCTCGCCGAGAATGCTCGTTGTAATGTAGCGGGCAAGAATCGCCCCCGAACCAAGCGCAAGGGAAAGCGCGGGAAGCGCGAGTGAGTGAAGCCAGGCAAAAAATCCTTCAGAAATGCGCGTGTAGCCCATCGCGGGAAAAAGAGCGAGCTTCACCGAAAAAATAAGAATCAAAAGAAGAGCGGTACAAAAAGACGGAATTGAAAACCACAGCTGATGAATTGTCTTTAGCGGTTTGAAAAAAATCGTTTTGCTGATATATGCGTAGAAAAATCCGAACGAAAAGCCAATAAGAAGCGTAAAAATGAGCGTAACGAGCGCAAGACTCAGTGTGACTGAGAAACTTCCCCCAATCAGCTTGGAAACGCTCTGATTATACTGATAGGAAACGCCCAAATCGCCGCGAAGCGCACCGCCCACCCACAAAAAATAGCGTTCTGCGATTGGCTTATCCAAGCCCATTTTTTCTTCAAATGCCTGCACTTGGCTTGCGTCGGCTTCCGGCCCGAGAATTGCAAGCGCGGGATTTCCCGGCAAAAGCTGAAAAATAAAAAAAGTGAGAAGGGAAATGAGGAAAAGCGTCGTTAAAAAATCAAAAACCTTTTTTAAATAGAAATTCATTGCGCAAAATACATTTTCGCGAAATTGTAGAACAGCACGGGGTATGTCTCATAGCCGCGCACATCTTTTCGGAGCAAAAGCACATTGTGCGGGTCAGAAATGAATACCGCCGGCGCAGACTTTGTGAGCAATTCCTGACAGTATTTGTAGTATTTGATTCGTTTTGCGGTGTCGGTTTCAAGCTCGGCTTTATCGAAAGTTTCGTCAAAAACAGGATTGTTGTAGCGCGTAAAATTGCGTTTGTAGCTTGAATAGTAACGGCGAAGCACTTCACTCGGCTCAAGTTTTCCCGCAAAGGCAATCACGGTCGCCTGATAATCAAATTTTGTGTACACTTGGTCGAGCCAAGTCGTCCATTCTACCGTTTTGATTTTGCAATTGATGTCGATTTTTGAAAGTTGCTCTGCGATAATTTGCGCCGTGTCAACATGAATGCGGTAGTTCCCCGGAACAGTGATTTCAAGTTCAAAGCCATGCGGATAGCCCGCCGCGTTCAAAATCGCTTTCGCTTGCTTTGCGTCATTTTTGTAGATTTCGGAAAGGCGGTCATTATAGTAAGTGCCCAAAATCGGGGCGAAATTGCTGTAGAGTTTTGTGCCGAACCCGCCCATTGCACCCTCAATGATTTCGTCTTTGTTGATAGCCATAGTGATTGCCTGACGGACGAGCGGATTGTCGAGTGGCTTCACCGAATTGTTCAAGCCCAAAACCTGAACCATGTTCTGCGGTGAAGAAATAAGCTGAAATTTAGATTCAAGTGATTTTGCGTTTGCCGCAGAGAGCATTTGCGCCACATCGAGTTGCTTTGACTGCAATGCCGAAAGAATCGCATTCTCGTCGGACATGACATAAATTTCGATTCGCGGAATTGAAGGCTGGTTCTCTGTGTTCCAGTAATTTTCGTTCTTTTCAAGCACAACTTTCTGATGAAGCTGATACTCCACGAATTTGTATGCGCCCGTTCCAATCGGATGCTCGGCATGGTTCGTGTAGCCCACAGGAAGAATCGGGCAAATGTTCAGCGCAAGGAAACCGCCGTTCTGATATTTGAGCGTAATAATGAAGGTTTTTGAATCGGGAGCGGAAATGCTTGCAATCGAGCGCATCATCATGTCAGAGCGCGTGGTGTTTCCGTTCAAGCCCGCAAGATTTTCATAAGTGTACATACAATCCGCGCTCGAAAAATCCGCGCCATTGTGGAATTTCACGCCCTCACGCAAATGGAAAGTGTAAGTGAGTTTGTCCGAAGAAATTTCGTAAGACTCGGCAAGAGCAGGGTGAATCGCGCCCTTTTCGTCAAAAGAAAGCAAACCGTCAAAAATATTGTAGTAAATCGCCGCCGTATCAGCCGCCGCAGATTCCCACGGGAAAAAAGAATCAGGCTCTGAGCTGACATTCATTCGGAGAACTTCTGTTGAATTCTTTCCGACACAAGACAAAAAAAAGAACGATGCGAACAGCGCAAAAACAAAACCAATTCTCTTCATAACACAATAAGTATAACACTTTGAGCATATTTTGTCATTTTCATAGCGACTAAAACGAGAATTTGTGATATGGTAGTATACATAGAATAGGAGAATCCAAACGAAATGGCTATGACCGTACCCGAAATTTTTGGAAGCATGGTTTTCAATGACGATGTGATGAAGGCTCGATTGCCCAAAGACACTTACAAATCGCTTAGAAAGACGATTCAGCAAGGCTCGCCGCTGGAGCTTGATGTGGCGAATGTTGTGGCGAACGCGATGAAGGACTGGGCGATTGAGAAGGGCGCGACTCATTTCACGCATTGGTTCCAGCCGCTCACGGGAGTCACTGCCGAAAAGCACGATTCTTTCATTTCGCCGAACGGCTCTGGCGTCATCATGGAATTTTCGGGCAAGGAACTCGTCAAGGGCGAAGTTGACGGCTCTTCGTTCCCTTCTGGCGGAATCCGCGCAACTTTTGAGGCTCGCGGCTACACGGCGTGGGACCCAACTTCGTACGCGTTCATAAAAGACGGCTCGCTGTATATCCCGACAGCTTTCTGCTCGTACACGGGCGAGTCGCTTGACAAAAAAACGCCTCTTCTTCGTTCAATGGAAGCCCTGAATACACAGGCACTCCGCATCTTGCGACTTTTCGGGAACACTTCCGCAAAACGCGTGATTACCACGGTCGGCCCTGAGCAGGAGTACTTTTTAATCGACAAAAAACTCTGGGAACAGCGCAAGGATTTGATTTTCACGGGTCGAACGCTCTTCGGGTCAATGCCGCCTAAGGGGCAGGAAATGGACGACCACTATTACGGTTCAATCAAACCGCGCATTGCCGAATTCATGGCGGACTTAGACACAGAGTTGTGGAAGCTCGGAATTCTTAGTAAGACTAAGCACAATGAAGTCGCGCCCGCACAGCACGAAATGGCACCGATTTTCACCACCACGAATTTGAGCGCAGACCAGAACCAACTCACCATGCAGCTTATGAAACAAGTCGCCCTAAAGCACGGCTTGTACTGCCTTCTTGCCGAAAAGCCGTTTGCGGGCGTGAACGGAAGCGGAAAGCACAACAACTGGTCGATGAGCACCGACGACGGCTTCAATCTGCTCGAACCGGGCGAAACTCCGCGCGAAAACGCACAATTTTTGCTCATGCTCACGGCGGTCATTCAGGCGGTGGACAAGCATCAGGATTTGCTCCGCGACAGCGTGGCGAGTGCCGGAAACGACCACCGACTTGGCGCGAACGAAGCACCGCCGGCTATCATCTCAATGTTTATTGGCGACGAATTGCAGGCCGTTTTGGATTCCATCGAGACTGGCTCTCCTTACAGCCAGAAATCTCACGAAAAAATGCAGATTGGCGTTTCAGTCTTGCCGACAATTCCGAAAGACACGACCGACCGAAACCGCACTTCGCCGTTTGCGTTCACGGGAAACAAATTCGAATTCCGCTCACTCGGCTCGTCGCTCTCGATTTCAGGTCCGAATGTCATCTTGAACACGATTGTCGCCGAAACTTTGGACGAATTTGCAACACGCCTTGAAAATTCGCGTGATTTGAATTCAGATTTGCAGGATTTAATTAAAGAAAAAATCATCGAACACAAAAAAATCATCTTCAACGGAAACGGCTACGATGACGAATGGGTGAAAGAAGCCGAAAAACGCGGACTTTTGAACCTCAAAACGCTCCCCGACGCGATGGAACGCTACCTTGATTCAAAAAACATCGAAATGTTCGGAAAATACGGCGTTTACACCGAAACCGAGATGAAGAGCCACCACGAAGTCAAGCTAGAAAAATACTCGAAAGTCCTCAACATCGAAGTGAACACGATGCTCGATATGATTTACAAGGACATTTTGCCAGCAAGCTACGC
>ERZ842401.3956-NODE-3956-length-17788-cov-49.267749_pt1 | contig 17788 bp, 13 predicted proteins | sample MGYA00521270_ERZ842401 | MGnify/ENA primary metagenome ERZ842401 (study PRJEB31892, sample SAMEA3878208) | bioreactor metagenome | biome: Moose rumen | place: Sweden | collected 2011-10 | study: EMG produced TPA metagenomics assembly of the PRJEB12797 data set...
TGTCTGTGGAAGCAGCGCATGAGCATCGTCTGCACGTGGTATCCCTCGCATCACGATGACCCGTCGTGGTGTCTGCGCTATGCGGAGGTTCATCTGCACCATCCCCATGACTTGATGCACAAGGCCGTGGGCTGGATGTTGCGCGAAATGGGCAAGAGCCATCTCGACCTGCTTCGCGACTTTCTTCGCCAGCATGCCCACGAGATGCCGCGCACAATGTTGCGCTATGCCATCGAGAAGTTGCCCGAGGCAGAGCGCAAGCAGTGGCTTGCAGTACCCTACGACCGCTTTTCGTCAGACTACATAGTCAAGACCAATCCTTTTGCGGGCGTTGCTATTCCAGATTTCGTTAACATCATTTTAGGCGATCAAAACAAGTGCGACGAGGCGATGTACTACTTGCTGCATCAGCGGCTCAACCGTCAGTTGCGTGAGCGTTACGATGTCTATCGCCACCAGCTATTCGATAACTTCGACGACATCCTGGAGGACTTCTTTCTTTACCTTCGAGAGGGCAAAACCGGCACATCCCGCCAACCCTATCAACCGCTGCAGCGCATCAAGAAAAAGGAGTCGTTCGAGACTTGGCTGCTGAACACATTCCGCAACTATCTTAACGCTCGTGCCAAGGCAGAGGACCGGATATCACTAACTAGTTATAACAACAACGGATTAAACGGATTGGACGGATTTAAAATGCTTGACCATGAATCGGACGAATATCTCGCCAACGAGCAGAAACTCGCTATTGCCTCCCAACTCATCGCCTACGCCCATCAGGTCTTTTACCCTCGTGGCCGCTTCATCTTCCTCCGTTCGATCCTTACTATGCTCAACAAGCAGAAGGCGTTGCCTACCGAAGAGGTGGCGATTGCCCTGGGCATGACGAATATATCCTATCGTGTCATCCTTCATCGAATGAAGCACAATCTGGCCCACTTCCGCAACCGTCTGCTGCAAGGCGAGCAACTCCGTCTTGATGACCGACACCAACAGATGGCGAATCATCTCAACGACGACTTCACCCACCTCTATCCTACCCTCCTGACCTACTACACAGAGACCATCAGCACGCTGAAATGTGCTGATGCCATCCGCCAGCTTCGTCAGCGGCACTACGAAAAAACAGGTATCATGGCCCACGAGCCATCGCCCGACGAGGGTCCAATCCGCACCACCATTACCACCTTCTGGAACATACTCAATCGCATGCTCATCTATTAAAACCGTATCACCATGACCGTCAAAGAGATATTCGACCTGCGCAGACAGGGAAAGATTGAAGAAGCCTACGAAGCCATCCGTCCGATGTACGCAGTAAGAACATCACGGAAGAGCAGTTTAAGGCGATGATGGAGGATGACTCGACGAATAATAGTTGAGATGCTGAGATATAAGATGTATGAGTATTTGAAATTTAAATAGACAATGGAAATACTATCACATTTCAGGACGATTGAGGAACTTGTCAAGATGCTTGACAGGGAGAAGGTGCTGTTTCGCGATATGTTCGAGCGGCGCAAGTCACTCTCCTATCGCACGGACTTCGCTATGGAGATAGTGGACTATAAGCGAGAACGGGTGCAGTATCTCATCGAACATGGAGTGATACATGAGAATGGTGACTTCTTGGAGATGGAGGATGTGTATGTGCAGTTCTTCGAAGAAGTGCTCGACATGAATGAGGAAATCAGCGTGGCAAGTGTCCGAGAGCATATCAATGCATTGAAGGAAAATATTGGCTACTATCTTGAAGAGACTAATGAGCACAGGAAGTCGCAGTATCAGAGTAATGTCAGGAAAATGCTTCGCCGCATTGGACTGAGGACGCTGAAGAATGTGATTGACTTGAAGCGCAACGTGGATGTGGCCTATAAGCAGGAGCCCAACTACAAGATCAAGAAGACACGACTGGAGAATCTGGATGAGAAACGGAAGGGCATCAAGCAGTTGATAGCGGAATGTGAGAAGATGATGGATGGCGAAGTGGTATTCTTTAAGATGGCCACCGATCCAGATATGCAGCGCACGACGATGGATGTCCGCAATGATTTCACCGAGGCAGACCACAACCTGTTGGAAATAGAGAAGCAGATCATTGACTACATCAACCAGATTGAGCAACAGAGCCTGCTACTGAAGAAGATACGTCGACTGAAATATCTGAAAGACCAGTTGACTTGGAGAGAAGATACTAATGTGGCGCGTGTGTTGGACGACGACAATCCGTTGTGGATGGAGAAAAGGCCCTACAACCGCATCTTCCTTTCTGTGGATATGCTCCGTAGCAATGAAGAGGCCTACGCCTTGATACGAAAAATTGCCGGCAAAAATGATATTCGTCGGTTGGCAAGAACCGAGGCAGACCCGTTGGATGAAGTATTCCTGAATACCGACATAGAGGAAGTAAACAGCGTCAACACGACAGAACTGTGGAATGCTTTCAAGGCACAGGGGCAACATTTGTTCTCATTCATCAGCAACTATAACTACCACCAGCCACGAACTCTAAATGACCATATCATCCTCTACTGCCAGATGGCGACTCAACATAGTGATGACCTGCGCATTACTGACAACTACGAAACTTTTGAAAACATAGAATATGCACTGATATATGCGAGCTAATACACAACGAATATTTGAACGGATGAGCAAGGGCGGCTTTCTCTCGGTTGACAGTACTGACCAGGAAGTTAAGCAGATGTACGACGACATCGAGGAGAACTATTCCGACTACGAAACCTATTTCTCGGAGTTAGGGCTACGACTGGAGTCTGGTGATGGCTATTACTACTTTGCCCGTACACAGGAGGCAAAGCAAACCATCGAACAGAAATTGCAGAGTTTTGTGCAATGGGTGGACATTCTGGATTTCTTGAAAACATACGATATTACATTCTCCACGGGTTTTCAGTTTCGTTCCACACACATCCTTGAGCGTATCAACCTCGATGTAGAACTACGCGACAAAGCCCGCAAACTGTTCCGCAAACAGAACACCAATCATGAGATTGTAGAGAAACTCGTCAACGAACTCACCAATATGGGATTTGCCGAACTCATCAACGAGGAGGACGGCACATACAAAGTGACCGCAGCCTTCCGCTATGCTGAGGACATGGTGAACCTGATAACAATCTATAACGAAGAGGAGGTACCCGAGCTATGAGACATCTGAACAAAATCATATTCCTGAACTCGGCAAATATCCCATACGCAGAGGTGCTGTTGGATGGCAATGTTCATTTCGCAGGAACACAGGGTGTAGGTAAGAGTACGGTGTTGAGGGCATTGCTGTTTTTTTACAATGCTGACAAAATGCGTCTGGGCATACAACAGGGGCAGAAGTCGTTCGAAGAGTTCTACTTCCGTTACAGCAACTCGTATATCATTTATGAAGTAAAAACGGAACATAGTGCCTATTCCATTATGATCTACCGCAGTCAAGGGAAGGCGGTATTCCGCTTTATTGATGCCCCGTATCAGAAATCGTGGTTCGTGGATGACAGCGGACGCGTGGAGAGCGACTGGATTCGTATTCGCGAACGTATAGGCAACAAAGAAATCAGCGCCAAGATTGAGACCTACGAACAGTATCGCAACATCATCTTCGGTAACACCCACGACCGCAGTCATCGCTACGACAAATATGCCATTGTGGAAAGTTCGAAGTACCAAAACATACCGCGTAGTATACAGAATGTGTTTCTAAACAGCAAACTCGATGCTGATTTTGTGAAGAACACCATCATTCAGTCGATGACGGACGTAGAGGATAGCATCCGCTTGTCGGACTATCGCCATTTGGTGGCTGACTTTGAGCAGGAATTTGACGAGATTGACTGTTGGTACAGGAAAGACAGCAGTGGAGAGATTCCCGTACGCAACAAGGCAGCTAAGGTCGTCGAAACCTATCGTCTGCTTATAGCTCTTGACTATGAGATGAAACAAACATGGCACCAACTGAACCATGTTGTTGGTTATACTCGTGAGCAATTACCACTGGCAGAGGAAGAGATTCGTGAGATACAAGGGAAGCTGGGCAAGATTAAGGAGAAGATTGACGCCACACAACAGGAATACGAGAAGGAGCACGACAAATTGACAAAAGAAATCAGCAAGCGAGAACAACGCCTGGATGATATTCGCAAAAAGCGCAAACATTACGAAGAGATAGGTATTAAGGCTATCATGGAACAGAATGCGCAGGAGCATAAACTGTTAGGCGAGAAGGCTCAAAAAGAAAAACTGCTCCATGCTTTGGAGGAACAGTATAAGGATGTAACGGAAAAATACCGGGCACTTTATGTTGCTCTTGAAGATGAGTGGAGTAAGTTTGAACTTGCTCTGAAGGAAGAATTGCAACGTCAGCGTGACAGTATACAAACGGAGAGAGACAGATGCGTAAAGGTGCGTGACCAACGAAAGAAAACGGTCGAAGAAGCATACGGAGAATGGCTGTCAGTATCTGACGAACGACTCACAACACTTCAGGGAAATCACAATCTGGCAGACAAACGCCTGTCCGAATTGCAGTACTGGCATCCGATGGAAAAAGAGACATCGAATTGTAAGGAGGATATACAGAACCTGAAAGCACAGGAACAAGAGTTGAAGAGCCGATTATCTGTTACGACCAACAGTTTGAAAGCACTTCGACAAGAATGGGAATTGAAGGATGAGCAAATAAAACGAGACTACGCTCGCAGACAGGAAGAGGCGCAGAGAGAATTGGAGAAGTTACAGGCAGAACTGGCAGAAACAGAAGCCTTACTTGCCCGTTGGAAAGGTTCTTTATACGACTGGCTGACTCAGAACAAACCAGGATGGGAGGATACCATTGGGAAGGTTGTCGATGAACAACACGTACTCTATGCGCAAGACCTGGCACCTCAACTGACAGACGATGGCAGCCTCTTTGGTGTTAGCCTCAACCTGGAAGCCATACCTGTTCACCATCGCACACCGGATGACTATCGTAGCTTGCAAAAACAGCAGACGGAGGCTGTGAACGCAAAGAAAAAAGAGATTGCTGACCTTCAGGCACAATGCGAAAACGAGCAAGAAAGTCTGCGCAAAAACTATAAAGGACGAATAACGGAGCTCAGTGAGAATGAGACCATTCTGAGAGTTCAGACGGAACAGATCCCTACTAAGATTAAGGATGCCGAGACCCGTTTGCGTCAAGCAGAGAAGAAGGAGCAGGAGATAATTGCGGCTGAACGTGAAAAGCGGACAAAGGTTTACAACGAGACGCTGCTGGCGTTGGAAAACGAGAAAACGGCCAGAACCAGCCAGCGAGCCAAACGCGACAAGGACTTGAAGGCTGCTGACACGGAATATAACGCTGCTATCCGCAATCTGCAGAGTCAGTTCGATACCTTTCGACAGAAACAAGCTGAGGAGAAGACGAACAAGAAAAAAGATATTGATGAACGGTGGCAGATGCTGGAGCGTCAGGAACGTGAAGAACTGAAAGGCAAGGGAGCAGATACCAATGCCCTTGACCTATGCCGTCGCGACCTTGCCAGCGTGCAGACCGCATTAGACAAGATTAGTGAACAGCGACACTTTGTCATTGAATATCGTAAGGACGAAGAAGAACTCTTCTCTCATGAGCAAGAGTTCCGGGAAGAAAAGAAGCAATTGGAAGCAAAGGATGCCAATATCCGTCTGCAATATGAGGACAAGAGGAAGCGTCTGGAATCAGAACGGACGGAGAAAACAGAACAACTCAAACTGAAGCAATCTGCCGTTGGCGCAATGAAGGATGGACTGAAGCAGTATAGCCAACTCTGTCAGGTGGAAAACATTTTGCCAGAAGCGTTCTTGCAGGACGATGTGGCATTGCCATCACGGGTGGCCTTGACAGATCTCGTGGTACAGATGCGTGGAGCAGTCAACAAGAAACGTCAGAAGATGGAGGAATTGAAGCGTGCCACCAATTCGTTCAATTCCCACTTTGGAGCAAACAACACATTCCACTTTATCACTCCGCAATACGATGAAGACTATTTGCGCTTCGCCCTCAACCTGCAGGAATTCATCGATAACGACAAGATTGAGATGTATCGTTCACGTGTCAGCGAGCACTATAACACTATCTTGCGCAGCGTTTCCCGTGAAGTAGGAATGTTAATGAACCACTCAGCAGAAATCCGAAGCATCATCGCAGAAGTAAACCACGACTTCCAGGAGCGAAACTTCGCTGGTGTCATTCGCAGTATTGAACTGAGAGCAGAGGAATCGTCCGACCGAATGATACTCCTTCTGCGCCAGATTCGGGATTTCACAGAGGAGAACGCGCTGACGATCGGTGAGCTGAACCTGTTTTCTGGAGGAGACCGTGACAAGGTGAACGAAAAGGTGGTCGATTATCTGAAGAAATTCATGAAGCAACTGCAAAAGGAACCTTCACGAACAGAACTGACACTAAGTGATACGTTCCGTCTGCAGTTCCGTATTCAGGAGAATGACAATAACACGGGTTGGGTAGAGCGTATCAACAACGTAGGTTCTGATGGTACGGATATTCTGGTGAAGGCGATGGTGAACATCATGCTCATCAATGTGTTCAAGACCAGGGCCTCACGTAAAAATGGCGACTTTATCATCCATTGTATGATGGACGAAATCGGGAAACTGCATCCAAGCAATGTGAGCGGTATCCTGCAGTTCGCCAATGTGCGCAACATCTATCTGATCAACAGTTCGCCAATGGGGTATAATGCAGACCTATACAAGTACAACTATCTGCTGACAAAGGACGGCAAGTCGCAGACGTATATTAAGCGTCTGGTGACAATCAATGCGCGATGAAGATATCTAAGACTCTGACAAATGCATTGTTACAGCTCGTTAATGGCGAGACGGTTGCTGCAAGTCTGTTGCGGAAGGACTTTACTGACATCCTGCTGGCAGAAGGGATGCTGACTGTACAAACGCATGGTAGCCGCAGGAGTTTCCGGGCCATTGACCCTGTTGGGTTGAAGAACTTTTTGCAGGCACACTATGAAGAACTGCGAACGATTGGAGATGAGATGCCTCAATCATACGAGACGCGTTCAGAGCAGGCTGTTGAGACGGGAAACTCTAAGCTGGTTAAAGTGCGCTCCTGCCCAGGATTTCCTGTTAACAGCTATCAACTCATTCCGTGTTCGTTGAATGGAAAACCGTTTGTGGTCAATCCACCTGAAGGTAGCTTTTCGTTCATCGATAATTGGCAGCATTTTGCCATTCCTGAAGATGCAATCATAGTGGGGATTGAGAATATGGAGAACTTTCGGATGATTCTCAAACAACGTCAATTATTCGAGAAAGAGATAGGCAATGCTCCCCTACTCTTTGTCTCCCGTTATCCACAATCGACAGACTTGCACAAGTGGCTTCAGGACATTCCTAATAAATACGTTCACTTTGGAGATTTTGACTTGGCGGGGATTAATATCTTCCTGACAGAATTCCACAAATATCTGGGTGACCGTTCCACGTTCTTGATTCCATCGGATATAGAACAAAGGCTGGCCAAAGGTTCACAAGTCCGATATGACAATCAGTATGACAAATATCATACACTTCGTTGTGATATTCCTTATTTGCAGTCCCTCATAGACCTCATCAACCAGTATCATCGAGGGTATGATCAAGAGGGATATATAAGTATAAATGTGATAGAATAAACGAGAAAGAAGATGATATGGAACTAAAATCGGGTATATATGAATCGCTGATTTACGAGGCGCTGAAGCGAAAACTGGAATCGCTGTCGGATAAGTATGTCTTTACTGACAGCATTGATTCTGGCGAGGCTCCAAAGTTGCTGACCAACTATATTGCAAAGATTATCAATAGTTTATTGTCTGACGATTCCGTCTTTGAGAATCTTGACGGGCGTTTCAAGTTCATCAATGATATTCTGAACTATATCGATAAGAATTGGCAGTGCAACATCGACGACAGCCTGCTGACGAACCAGGAAGAGCTGTTGAGCGGTATTGTGGACATGGCTGGCCTGACGAAAGATCAGGCCAAACAGCGCGTGACGATGCGTCCGCTGTCAGGATATACCGTCAGCAACCTTTTTACTGGCAGTAATACCGACCTTTCCATTGACAGCGAGATAGAACGCGACATTCAGACGGCAGACGAAATTCACTGGATTGTGGCTTTCGTGCGTTTCTCTGGCATCAGAATCTTTGAGAACGCCTTGCGTGAGTTTCTTTCAAAGCCATCGGCACGGCTCAGACTCATCACTACGACTTATATGGGAGCCAGCGAACCTAAGGCTGTTGAGTTCCTGAAGCAGCTGGCACCAGGGAAGGTGGAAATCAAGGTGTCGTACAACTGCGACTTAGACCGGCTGCACGCCAAGTCGTATATCTTTGTCAGAGAGAGTGGCATGAATACGGCTTATATCGGTTCTTCCAATATCTCGCGCTCTGCCTTGACAAAGGGATTGGAGTGGAATATGCGCATCACCAATCAGGAGAATCCGCATATCATCCAGAAGGCCCTTGCTACGTTTGACACCTATTGGAACAACGACAACTTCGAGGACTACGATTACGACCGCTTTGTTGCGGCTATCTCTGAGCGCAACGAAGTAAACAGAAGCGTTGGACGGGTGTTGCAGAAATATCACATTCTGCCGCATCAGAAGGCCATCCTCGACAAGTTGACTGTTGAGCGAGAGATACACAAGAGCAATAGGAACCTGATTGTAGCAGCCACTGGTACCGGTAAGACCGTCATCGCTGCCTTCGACTACAAGCGTTTCTACGATACCCATCAGCGGCACAGATTGCTTTTCGTGGCACATCGAAAGGAGATTCTGGAGCAGTCGATTAGAACGTTCAGTTCCGTCTTGGGTGTGAACGATTTTGGTGAGTTGTGGGTGGGTGATCACAGACCGTCAGCTTTTGGCGACCTGAGCCATCTCTTTATCTCTATTCAGTCGTTCAACTCCAATCTGGACACGTTTCGCAGGTGTGGTGCTGACTACTACGACTACATCGTTGTGGACGAGGCCCACCATAGTGAGGCTGTGAGCTATCAGAAAGTCTTCGACCTGTTTGCACCACAGATATTGATTGGTCTGACGGCGACGCCAGAAAGAGCCGACGGTGTGAACCTGTCGAACTTCAACCAGCGCATTGCAGCAGAACTACGTTTGCCAGAGGCCATCGACAACATGCTCCTCTCTCCGTTCCAGTACTTCTGCGTTGGCGACCCTATGACTGACCTCAGCCACGTAACATGGACGCAAGGCGGTTACGACGAGAATGAACTGGTGAGAAAGTTGAACACACCAGACCGTCTCAGGCTGATTACTGAGAAGTTGCCGCGCTATTTGTCCGATGAGCATAACTGCCGCGCACTGTGCTTCTGTGCCCGTTTGGATCATGCCCGCGACGTAGCGGCAGGTCTTCGTCTGGCTGGCTATCGTGCAGCTATGCTCTCAGGTGAGGACAGCCTGGAAAGACGTGAGGAAATCCTGAGCCAGTTCAAGGCTCGCAAGATCAACTACCTCTGCGTGGTGGATATCTACAATGAGGGTATCGACATCCCAGAAATCGATACCGTGCTGTTCCTTCGACCAACGAAGAGTCTGACGATATTCCTGCAGCAGTTGGGTCGTGGTCTGCGACTGGCTCCTGACAAAGAGTGCCTGACGGTGCTCGACTTCGTGGCACAGGCACACGTAAACTATAGCTATGAGAGTCGTTTCAGAGCCCTGATTCCTAAATCGAAGAATGCGACTACTCAGACCATCAGAGGGGCTGTTGCTGAGAGTTTCACCATGTTGCCACGTGGCTGTACCATTTCGATGGACAAACTGGCGCGTGAATACATTATGAGCAACATCAAGTCTGCCATCTTCAATCTGCGCCGATTGGTTCAGGAGGTGCGCATGTTCAGTGTGAACAGCGACAAGCCACTGACCCTGTCGACCTTCCTGTCGCAATTCGATTTGGACATCCGCACCATCTATAAGACAAGATGCTGGACGGCACTCTTGCGCGAAGCAGGCATGTTGAATTACGCGCAAGATGAATTTACGAGGGTGTTCGAGCGCAACATGTCGCGACTGATACATGTGAACTCCATCAGCTACCTGGGCTTCATTCGTCATCTGCTGGACAATGGTTTTGAGTACGAGCACACGACGAAGAACGACACCTTGGCTCTGATGCTCTATTACGATCTGTTTGCCAAGTCCATCGACGTCTATGGCTTTGGCAGTATTAACGAAGGGCTGAAGAAGTTCGGTTCCTATCCGCTGTTTGTCGATGAGTTGAAGCAGATGGTACAATATCTGTCTGAGCACCTGATGATCTCAACGAAACCGATAGTCGAACTAGGTGCAGACAATGTGCTGGAACTGTTTGGCTGTTACACGCGCGAAGAACAACTGGCCATATTTGGCAAACGAACTGCAGAGCGGGCTGGTGCCATTCCTCAGAGCGGCGTGTTCAGTCTTGACGACATCAATACGGAGTTGCTTTGGGTGACGCTCAACAAGAGCGATAAGGACTTCTCGCCCAGCACACAATATGAGGACTACGCCATCAACGAGGCTCTTTTCAACTGGCAGTCGCAGAACAGCGCCAGTCATCAGAACTCTGGTCGTCGCTATGTAGAGCAGCGCACTAACGGGCGCAAGTTCTTGTTGTTCGTCAGGGAGAGCAAGGTGGATGCATACGGATTCACATCACCTTATTATTGTTTAGGACTGGTGGACTACGTGAAATCGCACGGCGACAAACCCATGACCATTACGTGGGCCATGCAGCACCAGATACCAGGCTTCATATTGGATAAGGCACAGAAAATGGCAGTAGGATGAAGAAACAGATAGAAGTAGTTGCAGCGATTATTCGCAAAGATGATAAGATTTTCGCTACTCAGCGTGGATATGGCGAGTGGAAGGACTGGTGGGAGTTTCCTGGCGGCAAAATAGAGGCTGGGGAAACACCAGAGGAGGCGCTGAAGCGGGAGATTCGTGAGGAGCTATCCACGGAGATTAGTGTAGATGAGTTTCTCTGTACTGTGGAGTATGACTATCCTAAGTTCCACTTGACAATGCATTGCTACCTCTGCTCGCTGTTGACGGAGGCACTGCATCTGAATGAACACGAGGCAGCACGCTGGCTCTCGAAGGAAGAACTGGAGAGCGTGGAGTGGCTGCCCGCGGATTGGGATGTGGTGAGAGGTCTGAAAAAATCTCTCTCCGGCGTGCAACATTTTCGAGATTTGGATACATAATAAGGATAGAGACAAAAACGTTGTAGAAATAAAGGAGATACGAGATATGACAGAAAAGGAATTGATAGAGCTTTGCAGTCTTGGTGAATCCACAACGGTACAATATAAACTGGAGTTTACGACTCAGAAGCAGATTGCGGAGGAACTGGTGGCTTTTGCAAACACGCGTGGTGGTATCATCGTGTTTGGCGCTGAGGATAAGACAGGCCGGATGGCGGGGCTGACCTACGATCAGGTGCAGTACACGACGCGTGAGTTGGGCAATACAGCCAACGAGCATGTGCGACCTGTCATATATATCGAGACGGAAACGGTGAAGCACGACGGGATGGCATACGTGGTGGCCTACGTGAAGAACGGTATCTATAAGCCTTACAAGGATTTGTCGGGTAACATCTGGGTGAAGCAGAGTTCCGACAAGCGCAGAGTGACGGAGAACAGCGAGATTCGTCGTTTGTTGCAAAATTCGCACCAGTATCAGGTGGATGCTGACGGCGTAGAGGGTACGACGGAGAACGACATCGACACAAAGGCATTGGACGGCTATTTCGCTCATGTGTATGGCAAGGGCGCGGATGACTTCAAGATGCCTCGGAAGAACGTGTTGCGTAATGCGCATATTATAGATGACATGGGACATTTGACGATAGCAGGTCTGATGTTCTTTGCCAAAGAGCCGCAGCAGTATCGTCCGCAGCATTGCATCAAGGCGGTGTGGTTTTATGGCAACGAGATTGGTGGAACGGAATATCGTGACAGCCGCGACATCACGGGTACGATTCCTGAGATGTACGAGGAGGCAGTCAGGTGGCTGAAATCGTGTCTGCACCGTCCGCAGAACGGACAGTCGTTCAACAGCGTTGGCGAGCTGGAGATACCAGAGGTGGTGCTGGAAGAGCTGGTGCAGAATTCACTGGTACACCTCGACCTGCTGAAACCTGCTGCAATACGACTGCTGGTGTTCGACAACCGTATAGAGATAGTGAATCCTGGTTGTCTGCCAGACGGTCAGACGATAGACGAGATGTTGCTGGGTAACTCCGACCCAAGGAATCCGCTGTTGGCGCAGTTTGGCTCAAACACGATGCCGTACAGGGGACTGGGTTCAGGCATCCCTCGTGTGATGGCTACAGGTAGCGACGTGGAACTGATAGATCGTCCTGATGGCAATCAGTTCGTCGCTCGCATTTGGCGTACTACCCAAAAGGACGAAATTACTACCCAAAAGGCGAATGAAGTGCTGGTTTCTACTACCCAAAAGGAAGAAGGTGCTACCCAAAAGAGTCAAACGACTACCCAAAAGCCGCTAAATGCTACCCAAAAGAGGATTCTTGACTATCTGAAGAACTACCCAAAAGCGACAAGAAAGGAGACAGCAGATGCGCTGGGCAACATTACAGAGGATGGCGTGAAATTCAACTTTGGACTGCTGCAGCAATACGGCAGGCTAAGACGCAAAGGTGGTCGCAAGAATGGCGAATGGGTGGTAGTGGAAATCGATGGTTAAAAATTGAGCAATGGATAGAGAGATACTGAGACATACACTGAAGTCGTACTTTGGGTACGACACGTTTCGACCGATGCAGGAGGAGATTATACGGCATACCGTCGGGGGCGGCGACTCGCTGGTGCTGATGCCTACGGGTGGCGGCAAGTCGTTGTGCTTCCAGATATCAGCATTGGTGATGGAGGGGATGGCGGTGATCGTGTCGCCGCTCATTTCGCTGATGAAAGACCAGATGGGCGCGTTGAAGGCCAACGGCATTGCGGCTGAGGCTCTGAACAGCGGCAACGACGAAGGGCTGAACCGCGACATCATCAATCGTTGTCTGGAGGGAAAGGTGAAGTTGCTGTACATCTCGCCTGAACGACTGGTGGGCGGGATGATGCAACTGTTGCAGCAGGCGAAGGTCTCGCTGTTTGCCATTGACGAGGCGCATTGCATCTCCAGTTGGGGACACGACTTCCGACCGGAATACACGCAGCTGGGTGGGTTGCGCGAACTATTCCTTGGCGTTCCTATCATGGCACTCACGGCTACGGCAGACAAGATAACGAAGCAGGACATCTTGAAGCAGTTGCACCTGGAACAAGCGAAGACGTTTATCGGTTCGTTCGACCGTCCGAATCTGAGTCTCGATGTGAAGCGCGGATATTCGGCACGGGAAAAGCTGCGGTCGATTGTGGAACTCATCAGACGGCATCCGCAGGAGAGCGGCATCATCTACTGTCTGGCGCGGAAGACGACGGAGGATTTGGCTGCGAAACTTCAGAAAGAAGGGATAGCAGCGGGCGTGTATCATGCAGGGCTGCCTAACTCGGAACGTGACCGAGTGCAGGACGATTTCGTGGCAGACAGAATACAGGTGATCTGCGCCACGATTGCCTTCGGAATGGGCATCGACAAGAGCAACGTGCGCTTTGTGGTGCACTACAACCTGCCCAAGAGCATCGAGAGCTTCTATCAGGAGATTGGCCGTGGCGGCAGGGATGGATTGCCCTGTGAGACAGTCCTCTTCTATAATTTAGGCGATATCATCACGCTGCGCAAGTTTGTCGATGAGAGCGGTCAGCAGCAAATCAATCTGGAGAAGTTGCAACGGATGCAGGAGTATGCCGAGGCGCAGGTTTGCAGGCGACGGATACTGCTGAACTACTTTGGCGAGACGAGCGACAAGGGCTGTGGCAATTGCGATGTCTGCCACACGCCGCCCCAGACGTTCGACGGAACGATCATCGTCCAAAAGGCGTTGTCTGCCATCATGCGTACAGGCGAGCAGATTGGATTTACGGTGGCGATAGATATTCTGCGCGGCAGTATGTCGCCAGAGGTTGTTTCGCACGGCTACAACCAGCTGAAGACCTTTGCGGCAGGACGTGACATTCCTTATCGCGACTGGCACGACTATCTGCTACAGATGCTGCAGATGGGATTTGTGGAAGTGGCTTACAACGAGGATAAGCATATCCACGTGACTGAACTGGGCAAGGAAGTGCTGCAAGGAAAACGGGCTGTGCAGCTGGCAGTTATCAATCGGGAGGACTTTAGTGTCAAGGCACGGCGCAAGCGGCAGCAAGAAGAGAGAATGTCGTCGGTTCCTGTGGAAAGCAACGAGGATAAGGAGCTCTTTGAAAAGTTGCGTGAGGTGCGCAAACGGATTGCTGACGAGCACCAGTGGCCGGCATACGTCGTGCTGTTAGACCGTTCGCTGCATCATCTTGCCATAGAGAAGCCCACGACCCTCGCTGCGTTCGGTAATGTCTTTGGCATAGGAGAACACAAGCGCGATACGTTTGGTGCGCAGTTCATCGAGGTAATCAAGGAATATGCTCCTGCAAAAGAGGAACTGCCGTTTCCTGAGGAGGTTCCTGAGGATCCAATAGAACCTGAAAAAGAGAAAAAGAAGAAGCCCAAGAATCAGATTACGATACAAGGAACTGCATACGTGATAGATCCTGACATTTGGGAGTCGATAGAATGGCGAAAGGTGTTGAGGGATATCACAGAGAAGGCATACTGGAATTATCAAGGACCTCTAGAAATCCATTTGGGCGACTATGTGGCTCAGAACCTAAGTCAGCGAGACCGTATTATTGATACACTTTGCCAACTATTAAAAGAGGGGTACGGCATGAACGTTGACGAGCAGAAAGGTGTGGTGACAGTTGCCCAGAAATTCGACTACGACAGAGATGGGCAGGTGGTAGCCTTTCCACAAGGTTCCTTCTTCGAGATACTTTCCCGCTTCCGTCTGTTCGTGCTTCAACATAAGCGCTTCCCGTTCATGGATGGAGATCACGAGGAGATTGCCCTGAGGAAGTGGCATCGGGAAATCGGTCACGGACTGGTGCAGATTACGGAGGAGGAAAAGATTCTGTTCGACAATCTGAATGTGGAATTTGCTGGTATCCCAAAGAACAGGGGGCAGCAGGAAAAAATAAAAGAAGACAAGATATGAAGAAGATTTTGACTTGTTTGATGACCGCATTGGGGCTGACAACGGCCTGCGGTCAGGCTAATTATGAAAACACGGACGTGAAGGGATTCGCGGAGTTGATGAATGACACGAATGTCGTGGTGCTGGATGTGCGCACGGCTGAGGAGTTCAAGGAGGGACACTTGGAGGGTGCCGTAAACATCGACTACAAACAGGGCGACTTTGTGGAGCAGGCGGTGGCCAGATTGCCTAAGAGCAGGACGATTGCCGTTTATTGCCGCAGCGGACGGCGCTCTGCCGGTGCTTCAGAACTGTTGGCGAAAGAGGACTATCGGGTGGTGAACATGAAAGGAGGCATCATCGCATGGCAGGAGGCTCAGATGCCTGTGACTACCGCAGACGGACAGCAGCATAGAGATAACAATTAGAAATTATGAATGATGAAGATAGTAACACTTGACGGATATACGGCTGCTTCCTGCGACCTTTCGTGGGAAGGGCTGGAGCGGATTGGCGAGGTGACGGTGTACGACCGGACACGGGCGGAAGAGACGGTGCAGCGGGCCAAGGAGGCGGACATCGTGCTGACGAACAAGGTGCTGCTGCGGCGGACGGAGATAGAACAGTTGCCGCGGCTGAAGTACATCGGGGTGCTGGCGACGGGGTATAACGTGGTGGACACAGAGGCGGCGAAGGATCGCGGCATCGTGGTGACCAATGTGCCGGCGTACAGCACGATGAGCGTGGCGCAGATGGTGTTTGCGCATCTGCTGACGGTTACGAACAGGACGGAGCATTATGCGGTGCTTAACCGCGAGGGGAAGTGGAGCGCGAGCAAGGATTTTTGCTACTGGGACACGGAACTGACGGAGTTGGCTGGAAAGACGATGGGCATCGTGGGACTGGGCAACATTGGTAGTCGCGTGGCTGAGATGGGCGGGCGTTTGGCATGAAGGTAGTAGCCTATACCAGCAAGAAGGCTCTCGACCTGCCTGCGGGCGTGGAAAAGCGGTCGATGGACGAACTGCTCATGGAGAGCGACGTGGTGAGCCTGCATTGTCCGCTAACGGCAGACACGCACCGTCTGATTTGTCGCGAGACGCTGCAGAAGATGAAGCCCACAGCCATCCTGATCAATACCGGTCGCAGTCCGCTGGTCGATGAGCAGGACGTGGCGGATGCGCTCAGCGGCAATCGTCTGAGGGCCTATTGTGCTGACGTGCTGAGCGAGGAGCCGCCAAGAGCTGGTTCTCCCCTACTCCAGCAGGCGAATGCCTTCATCACCCCGCACATCGCCTGGGCTACGCGGGAGGCCAGAATGCGACTGATAGATGTTGTCATCAGCAACGTAAAGGCTTTCGTGGAGGGCCATCCTCAGAATGTGGTAAACAGATAAAAGAAATGGATAAATACGCTTTATTTTTCGATATCGACGGGACGCTGGTGAGTTTCAAGACGCACCTGATTCCACCGTCAACCATACTGGCGCTGACGCAGGCCAAGGCGAACGGGCACAAAGTGTTCATCGCCACAGGTCGTCCGCCGCTGATTATCACCAATTTAGGGACTATCGAGCACCTGATAGACGGCTACGTGACCATCAACGGTGCGCTGTGCTTTGTAGACGACGAGGTCATCCGCTGTAAAGACATCAAGAAAGACGAGGCGTGGCTTGTGGTCAGGGATGCGCAAGAGAAGGGTTACGGGCTGATTGTCGTGGGTGAACGCAATGTGGCGGTGCTCGACCCGAATGGCGAGGTTGACAGGATTTTCCGTGGCGAGATAGCCGTGGAGAATCTCGATCAGGTATGCCCTCTCGATGAGGTGATGGAGCAGCGGATTCTGCAACTCACGCCGTTCTTCGACAGCGACTACGAACAAGCGATGATGACACGCATACCGCATTGTACATCAGGCCGTTGGCACCCTGCGTTCACTGACATTACGGCCCGTGGAGCAGACAAAGGCGAAGGCATTCTGGCGATGGCCGCCCACCTGGGATTAGACCCCAACCGCACGATGGCCTTTGGCGATGGCGGCAACGACACGTCGATGATTCGCCGTGCCGGTATCGGTGTGGCAATGGGCAATGCCCTCGACTCGCTGAAGCAGGAGGCCAACTACGTGACCACCAGCGTAGATGAAGACGGTGTGCTGAATGCGCTTCGGCATTTTGAATTGATATGATATACACAAGACGATGAAAGATAATTTGGAAGAGATTTTCCCCTTGGTGAATGAAGTTCGACCGGTAGAGCGGCACCCGCTGGTGCCGTTTTTGCCAGAGAACGCACGGGTGCTGTTCCTGGGCAGTTTCCCACCACAGAAAAAGCGATGGTGCATGGAGTTCTATTACCCGAACTTCATCAACGACCACTGGAGGATTGAGGGCGAAGTGTTCTTTGGAGACAGGAATCGGTTCGTGATTGAAAGCGAAGAGGCGAATGCACCTAAACGCGCAAAGGTTAAGAGATTTGACCGCGAGGCAATTATTGCTTTCTGCCTGGAGAAGGGCATCGCTTTCTACGTGCAAAATCCCTATCATATTGACCCCCAGCGACTCATGTAAATTGACCCCCTGT
>ERZ842401.3957-NODE-3957-length-17785-cov-25.780034_pt1 | contig 17785 bp, 14 predicted proteins | sample MGYA00521270_ERZ842401 | MGnify/ENA primary metagenome ERZ842401 (study PRJEB31892, sample SAMEA3878208) | bioreactor metagenome | biome: Moose rumen | place: Sweden | collected 2011-10 | study: EMG produced TPA metagenomics assembly of the PRJEB12797 data set...
TCACCTCCCACGCCGTTGGTCTGTAATATCCGCTGCCAGAAATAACCGCCTTAAAGAGCGCAGGCTCATAGCAAGCCAATTTCACCACAAACTCCGCCCCCTGCGAATGTCCAAAGCCGATAATGCACTTTCTATCAATGCACTCATTCCGCGCAACAAAGTTCTGCAAAAACAAACTCACATCATAGCAATTCGTAAAATAATCCCCGCGCGAATGAAGCACCAGCACCGCGCATTTTTTAATGCTTTGGATTTTATCATCAAGAAACATACGCCCAAATTTTTGCCGAGATGCATATTTGTCGTTTGAGCCGTGAAACGTTACGATTAAAGGCAATTTTGCGCTTTCATTATGCCTGTCATTTCTATACTCGCTCGGAATATACAGATAATATTCAAAGCCAGCGGGAACAGTTTCATAAAACCATTTTGAATCGTCAAACAATGTCTTTGCCCAAAAGTAATCTGCGTCAAACGTGATTTTCAGCTCTTTTCGCCGATGAACTTTTTCGTTGAGTAAAATGAGCAAAATCAAAAGAAAAGCAAAAAATACACTGGCAATTACAGTCCAGATTCTCTTTCTTCTCGCCATCGCTGTGCCTCCGCTCGTAATATGCCCTTTTACAAATATAAATCCAAAAAGCAAAAAGCACAATGAAAAACAAAAAAAGCGTTTTTGGTCGTTGCGTATACTAAATTTAAAAGATAATAAGAATTTAAGGGTGTCGCACCATCATTTTTGCTAGATTTTTAGTCCAAAATAACAGATAATATAGAATATGGGTTCTCAAGATAATTTTTCAACACAATTATTACAGGCATTAGATGCAAAAGCCTCATGGTTCGATACGGTAGCATTGCCGAAAGTTTTAGAGAATTATCGTCTTCACAGTTCCTGCGTCCAAAATTTACTCGGTGCGCTGATAAAAAAATCAATTATAAATGCCGACCCGTACAAGCATGATAAAAAGATTTCCAATATCATAATTCCTGACAATACGGAGTTTTCAGAAGGAGAACGAGCGGCTGTAATCGGGCTTCGGCTTTCGGATTATGACAGTATGATTGATTTTTTGTGCAATTATTTCAAATTCTCCGTTGCACACGTTGACCTCAATCGCATAAATAAACTGCTTGCGTTGAACAATACTTTTTTGTGGAGCAATTTTTCAACGAACAACCCAAAGCCGAATACTCACGGGCTTGCTACTCTTGTAGCTCAGGCGCGAAGCGGCGCAGACCCGCTTACTCAGAGCCTTTTTAACGACAGCATCAGCAAATCGGCAAAAGCAATAGAGGAAATAAACGCAACGCTAGGAGAGCTTGCCGCATTCCAGCGCGAAATGTACAAAGGGCAAGTCCGAAAAAATGTTTTTGAACACCCTGCATTTGACAAAGAAGCGGCTTTTAAATCCGAAGCGGCAATGCTCGATATAATCAGAAAATTGCTGCCTGCCGTTTTGGGCAAAAAAAGCTACAATGCAGAACTGGTCAAAGAGCTCCTTGATGAAGAATTTGCACCAGACAAAGAAAAACGCCGTGCAGAAGTGCTCAAAAAGCTCGAAGTGAAAGCAGAGCGAAAGCAGAAAAAAGTGCAGAAAGTCAATACGAAAGAGATGATTCTCGATGCACTCAGAACGCTCGGTGCAATTTCTCCGCAGTTGGTTTCTGTGATAGACAAAATCGGCTTTAACCACAACGTGCTTCAGGGCGAAAAAAATTCGTTTTTTGATAAACTCAAGACGATTTTTCGGCACGCTTTCAATATAAAAGAGCCGCCGACGGTTTACGAAATCATTGAGTTTAATCGCTCAACGCAGCAAAAGCGCAAGGTTACCATTGATTATAACGATTTTATGACGAGTTTAAACCGCCGAAATCGCGTTTATGCGTCGTTCTCACAAAAAAATTCACAGGGCTATCAGCGTGTTGCAAATATCGAAGAAGCAAAAATTCTTGATTTTGTGCAAAAGCAAACTTCTGAATGTCAGTCTTTGGTAGTACAGCTCAACGCGCTTGATGAATTTTTTAAGACAACGTGCGCTCCTCAAAACAAATCGCGAATCAAAGGTATGAAAATGGACATTGAAGCGATGAAAAATGCGCTTGCAAATGTAAACCAGAGGCGCATCGAATACGTTTCTTATATTGAAGAACAAACTCAGATGAAAAAACTTGGAATTACTGACGATGAATAGAATGAAATCTCATTTTTTGAAAAAAGCAACAGCATGTGTCGCGGCGTTTCTTTTGGCAGGCATAGCTTTTTCAGCAGATGATGCAGAAAAAAATGACCGCCTCGAACCGCAGCGCGTGCTGAATATGATTGATTTTTTGCACGAATACGATTTAAATCCGCATACAGCGGCGTATACATCGGAAGCCCAGTTGATGACTGCGCTTTACGAGGGGCTTTATTCATACAATCCCGTAACATTGGAGCCAGTGCCTGCTTTGGCAGAATCGTTCAAAGTTTCGAGAAGCCGATTGCGCTGGACGTTTACCATCAGAAAAAACGCAAAATTCAGCGATGGCTCTGCCATTACAGCGCAATCAGTTCGAGATTCGTGGCTTACATTGCTTGAAAATCCGCAAGCCTCGTATTCATCGCTTTTGGACTGCATTGAAGGCGCAGAAGATTTTAGAACCGGCAAGGGCAAAAAAGAAGCCGTCGGAATCATTGCAAAAAATGCCTCGACGCTTATCGTTACCTTAAACACGCCCGCTCCGCATTTTCAGCGTCTTTTGTGTCATCACGCATTTGCAGTCGTGCCAGCAAAAAACGGCGTATACTCGGGCTCTTTTGTGCTCAAATCATACGAAAACGGTATTTTGGAATTGACCAAAAACCCAAAATATTGGGATTCAGAAAACGTTGCACTTCCAGAAATTCACATCGAGCAATCTGGCGACCCAGATGAAAATACGTTCGCAATCAACACAGGAGCGGCAGATTGGGTTACCGGCAACATCGAACCAAAATCGCTGATAAACACCAGAAATGTGAATATGGCAGCCGAATACGGAACTCAATTTTTGTTTTTCAAATGCCAAAATTCGCCTTGGAACAACGCAGAGTTTCGACAAGCACTTTTGGCAGCAGTTCCGTGGGCAGAGCTTCGTAGCAAGGCTGTTGTAGGCGCGGAAACGCTGATTTATCCGCTGTCAATGTATCCGAGCGTAACGGGCTACAAAGACACAGACGTTGATGAAGCATTGGATTTGATGAAAAAAGCGCGCGCAAAAGCCGGTATCAATAATAAAAAGGAAATCGAACTGGTGATTGCTTTAAGCGAGGAAGAATCAGAGAACCGATTTTTTGACCTTCTTTCTGCCGCTTGGAAACCTCTCGGCGTAAAGGTAATAGCGCAAAAAACGCCCGTGGAAAATTACCTTGCAAATATCAAAAATTGGAATGCAGACCTTTTTTTGTATTCTTGGATTGGCGATTTTGCAGAACCGCTTGCATTCTTGGAATTGTTCCGAACGGAATCAAAATTGCGCGAAACATCGTGGACGAATGCTGAATACGACCGATTGCTTTCAGAAGCATCGCTCATTTCAGATACCGCAGAGCGTTATCGCGTATTTGCAAAAGCTGAACAACTTTTGCTTGACGAAGCCGTAATTCTGCCGATTTCACACCCAGTCAGTTTCCATATCATCGACACAAATGTGGTGGGAGGCTGGTATTCTAATGCGCTTGATGTGCATCCTTTCAAGTATCTTTACTTAAAAAAGCCGCAAATTACGGTACAAAATCTTGTTTTTGCAAAATAAAGTCTTTGCCGCCTGTTGCTCAATAGGCGGCAAAGTTTTATAATAAATTCTCGCATTTTCTTTTAGGGGAATAAATATGGTAATTCTTACGTTAAATTGCGGTTCATCTTCCGCAAAGTATCAGGTTTACGATTGGGACAACAAAGACGTTCTTGCAACAGGCATTGTTGAGCGAGTTACACAAGACGGTTCGGTTATTACGCACAAGCCAAAGGGAAAAGACAAATTCGTTCTCGAAAGCCCGTGCCCCACGCACAAAGAGGCAATCGAGTTGATTTTGAATGCAATCACAGACAAAGAGCACGGCGTTATCTCCGATATGAGCGTTATTGGTGCTGTCGGTCATCGTGTGCTCCACGGCGGCGACAAATTCACCAAGAGCGTTAAAGTTACGCCCGAGGTTCTTGAAACATTCCGTTCAGTGCAGGATTTGGGACCGCTCCACAACCCTGCAAACATTATGGGTATCGAAGCAGCACAGAAAGTGCTTCCAAACGTGCCGCACGTTGCTGTTTTGGACACCGCTTGGCATCAGACAATGCCTGCAACAAGCTATCGTTACGCAATTCCAAAGGAATGGTACGAAAAATACAGTGCACGCCGCTACGGTTTCCACGGCACAAGCTTTTTGTACACTGCGAAACGTGCGTCAGTCCTTTTGCACAAAGCTCCAAAAGACACAAACGTTATCATCGCGCACGTCGGTAACGGCGCTTCAATGTGTGCCGTAAAAAACGGACAGTGCTTTGATACATCAATGGGAATCACACCGCTTGAAGGTTTGGTCATGGGAACTCGCACGGGCGATATGGACCCGGCGCTTCCGTTCTACATTATGCGCAAAACAGGAATGAGCGCCGCGGAAATGGACACCGCAATGAACAAAAAATCAGGTTTGCTCGGTTTGACAGGAAAATCAGCAGACCGTCGCGATGTTGAAACGCTCGCAAAGCAGGGCGATGAGGATTGCAAACTCGCACAGGAAATGGAATGTTATCGCCTCAAGAAATATTTTGGCGCATATATGGCAGCCATTGGTCCTGTTGACGCAATCGTCTACACAGCAGGTGTCGGAGAGCATTCTCCTTTGATTCGCGGAAAAGCGTTGGAAGGCTTGGAGTGGCTCGGCGTGAAAATCGACCCAAAAAAGAATGCGCTCGCAAATACTGGCAATGCCGAAATGTGCATCAGTGCAGATGACAGCAAGGTCAAAGTTTTTGTTATTCCAACAGACGAAGAGCTTGTTATGACAGAAGATGCATTTGCGATTATGAACGGAACATACGACGTTCACACGAATTTCACCTATTCATTCCAAGACCCGTCTTACAGAAACAAGGCGCGAGAAGAGGGCTTGAAGAAAGATTTGGAGAAAAATCCGGAGTTGGCAAGCATTATCGTACGCCCCTAACGTAAGATAGCCAATAAAAAGGACTGCCAAAGTCACGGCAGCCCTTTTTGTTTTGACCATCAAAAAGCAAGATTCATTTATACATCGACAGTGTTGAAAAACGATACCCATTATCAACTAATTCGCCGTACATCTCTGAAAGCAATTTCGGGATAATATCAGACGATTTATCAATATGCCCAATCATAACAGCCTTGCCATTTTTATTAGCGACAGCCAACCCGCGATATATTTGCTTTAAAATCGCATTCCGCTCTACCTCATTATCAAGAAAAACATCATTTGAAAATATCGTTAACCCCAAAAGTTGCGCCGCCTGAGGAGCTTTTGTTGCAGAAGTGGTACGCGAATCCAGAAAATAAATATCCTTTTCTTTTACCACCTGCAATACATCAAGCATTTTCACTAAATCGCTCGTTATCAAAGACCCCTCGTGATTGTTCATTCCTGCAATCTGCACGCCGAGCGAATCTATATTTTTTCGCAGTTGCTCTTCAATAGAATACGAATCCATCTCGGGCAAAATCGCACCGGGACCGGGATTGATACTCAAATTTACCGCTTGCATAGGCTGATGAAGCATAATTTCTTTACCTTTTTTAGAAAGCTCCAGCGCACAATCTCTTGAATGTGGCAAATACGGCAAAACAGCCACCGTAAATGGAAACGGCATTTTCGCCGTGTATTTTTGCAGTTTCGTTAAACTTTGCCCCGCATCGTCAAAGATAAAAATGAGCGTTGCACCGTTTACAGCCGCAGGAATATCAAATTTATGCACCTTCACGCTTTTGGGAGTCACAGCCGCCACTTTGGGTTCTTCAGTATTTTCTTCCGCAATTTCTTGCACATCGTTAGCATTTGCTGTATTCGGAAGCGGAAAACTTTCTGCAACTTGCGCAGAATTCTGTATTATTGGTGCAGATTGTTCAATATTTTCTTCTATAATAGGAGTATCTTTTTTTTCAGTTTCTTCCACATTTGAAACTGCAGTGCTCGTAACCGAAGACGGTTTTGTTACAATGCACAAAAGCATTAAAATCATCGATGCAATAACAATAATCGTTCCAAGAACCCAAATCTTCCAAAGCTGCCCGTTGCGCTGTTTCACCAAAAAACTCCCGCAAAAATAATAGTATCATTTTATTCTTTTTAGATTTTTATGTCCACTAAAACAAATAAAAACAGCCCATCTTTTGATAGGCTGTCTATAAAATCTTACCTTATCTTTCGACCATACTGAGCTGTTTAACAGCTACGTTCGCTCTCATACGGCGCAAAGCGCGAAGCTCCATCTGTCGAATTGTCTCGGCGGAAACCCCCAGCATTGAACTGATTTCTCGAAGCGTTTTTGGCCGCTGCTCACAAGCAAAATTGTAGCGGTGATAAATAACCTTCTGTTCTTTTTCTGGCAACGTATTGATGAGGTCAAAAACCTCTGCCCGCCCTTCTTTATCCATCATCTTTTTTTCTGGTGAATAAGTAGAATCCGGGAGCAAATCCCCTATTGACGAATTATCGTCCTCGCCACATTCGCTATCCAAACTCGTTACCATAAACGCATATTGCATCGCATCTTTTATGGTCTTTTCAGGAAGCCCCATATACACGGAAAGCTCTTCAAGAGACGGCTGATGACCAGTTTGCTGCAAAAGATACTGCTCGGCAGTTGCAACGTGGCGGATAACTTCGTCTTTTCGGTGAGGAAGCGCAATCGGTGTGCAACGATTATGAAGATAACGCAACATATACTGCATAATCCATGAATAAGCGTATGTTGAAAAGCGCGTTTTGAACGAATAATGAAACTTTGCAGCAGCTGTTATCAAGCCAAGATTTCCCTCTTGAATCAAATCCATCATACAATCTTTTGATACATTCAGCTTCTTTGCAATACTAACAACAAGACGCAAATTGCTTTGAACCAGCAACATTTTCGCCCGTGAATCACCGCTTTCGATTCGTCGCGAAAGCTCGACTTCGTTTTCGTAAGACAGCAACGGATACTTTTGGACTTGATCCATGTAGCTGTTGAAAACTTCCTTCTCCATAAAAATTTACCATCCTTTTTTGTGTGTATGCAAGTTATAAAGCAAATAACGTGCCAACTTCATAAATGAGAATAAAAATACAATATATTTCAATATAAAATCTATAATAAATTTTTTCTTTTTGGGACAATGCTATAAAACATAAAATATTATTAAATATATATTAAAAAATTTCTCTAAATGCAGAGAAATTTTAGCAATATTCTGCAAAATTTATATTTTTCACAAAAATAACAATAAATTTTTATCATTTTCATATATTTATAAGATTATTCTGTTTTTTCCATAAAATTGTCTATATAATTTTACACCTGTATTATTTTTTAGACATAAGATAAGAGTATCTTTTTGTAGACACTTTTATAGAATTTGACAGATTTTTTGAATTTAGCTAAAAATATAAAGACATATTACAGAAAAATTGATAGAATATGACCGTTAGGAGTTTTTTATGTATGTAACTTGTCTTGATTTGGAAGGTGTGCTCGTTCCTGAAATTTGGATTGCCTTTGCTGAAGAAACAAAAATTCCTGAGTTGCGACGCACAACCCGCGATGAGCCTGATTACTCAAAACTGATGAATTTTCGCATCGGGATTTTGAAGGAACACGGTCTTGGGCTGAAGGAAATCCAGCAGACGATTTCGAGAATTGACCCTCTCCCCGGCGCAAAGGAATTTTTGGATTCATTGCGCTCTGTTTGTCAGGTGATTATTTTAAGCGATACGTTTACGCAATTTGCCTCTCCTCTGATGGCAAAACTGGGGCTTCCAACAATTTTTTGCAACGAACTCATTGCGTCTGACAGCGGAGAAATCACCGGCTTTAAATTGAGGCAGGAAAACGGAAAATTCCATGCAGTAAAGGCGTTGCAATCCATTGGATTCGACACGATTGCAAGCGGCGACAGTTTCAACGACCTTGCGATGATTAAGGCTTCAAAAGCAGGCTATTTGTTCCGTTCCACGCAAAAAATCATCGCAGATAATCCAGAAATTCCCGCTTTTTCTGAATACCGAGAACTTTTAGACGCGATAAAAGAGCAAATTAAGCGATAATTGCAGAAAGCAGCAACAAAATCGCAAGAAAAACAATATTTATCACCGAAAACCAGCCAAGATATGATTTTTTTGGCTGGTTATTTTTGTCTTCACTGTAAATTTTATACGAAATCAAACTTGCCAGCGATGCAACCAATGTTCCAAGCCCGCCAACATTCACGCCGACCAAAAGGCGCGGAATGGATTCTGCAAAAGGGCTTAACAGCAGCGCACTCGGCACATTGCTGATGATTTGGCTTGAAAAAACAGCCGAAAGGATTTCGTTTCCTTGCACAGCGTTTTCAAGTGCCATTCGGATAGGCTCAATTCGAGAGAGGTTTCCCGTAAACACAAAAAATGCGCTAAACGTCAAAAGCAGCATATAATCCACGCGCCGAAGCACATTTCGGTCTGTGATGATAAAAAATCCCCCTGTTGCCAGTGCGCAAATGCTTTTGGGAACAACACGCATAACAGAAAGCAAACACAGCACAAAAAGCGCTAAAACGGGGATTATCCGTAAATACGAAAGGCGATGAGAACCGCCTTTGCAGATGGCGGCAACATTCATTTTGGTATTCGGAACAAAAAGCAGCGCAACAGCAAGCAGCACCGCAGACGCAATCGTATACGGAAGCAAAATGCACATAAAATCAAAAACGGTGCAATTCATTTTTGAAAACAGGTACAAATTTTGCGGATTTCCAATCGGGAAAAGCATACTTCCCGTGTTTGCAGCGACGGTTTGGAGGATTACCACCAGCATTTTTACGTTTGAAGGCGCAGACGAAAGCAAAAGCAGCGCAAACGGCACAAATGTCAGCAGAGCAACGTCGTTTGTGATAACCATACTGGAAAAAAAACACAACGCCACAAGCAAAGCCGACAACATTCGCAGCGAATTGACCGCAGAGCACAATCGCGCGGCAAATGCGTCAAAAAGCCCGTATTTTCGAAGCGATGCTACAACCGCCATCAAACTGAATAAAATAAAGAGCGTACCAAAATCGATATAGTCCGCATATTTTAAGTCAGGACGGACAAAAAATGCACTCACCAGCGCGCACAAAAAAGCGACCGAAAACACCGCTTCTCTTTTTATAAATGCAAAAAATCGTTTCATTTTTAGCCAGCAGGGTATGCTTTTACCCACTCATCAAGAAATTCGAGCATAAATTGTTGAATATCGCTGAAGTATTTTTTTTGGAATCTGCACGCAGGAATTCCGATATAGCGGAAATGCCAACATTCCCATTTGTAGCCCGTAACGTCCTCGTAGCCGTCGGGGAAACTTAAGCTCCAGCCGTATTCTGCCGCGTGTTCGTAAAGCCATCGACATTCTTTTGTGTAAAAAAATGTTTCGTCTATTGAGCCAAAATCCACAGCCGTGCCAAGTTGATGCTGGCTTGTTCCGGGACGGGAAGATTCGCGCTCTGCCTCTTCTTCGCCGTCTATCTGCACCCAGCGGTTAAACACCGTCTTTTGGTATTCAAACGAGCGATACGCCGAATTCACCGGCAATTTTATGCCGCTCTTGATTGCCGCAGCCGCCATCGTGTCCAGCGCAACCGCCGCGTCCCGCCGAAGATAAATCCCCGCACGCCCCACCGTGTACGTTGAACCTGTTGTGAGCTGCACAAGGTCTGACGGCGCATACCCCGCAGGCAGATAATGCTTTTTATCGCACAAATACAAAAGCGATACGCCGTCTCGCACCGAAGAGCGATAAAATTGAGCGGCAGACAAAACATCGGACAAAAAAACATCAATATTGTCGATTTTTATTGCCGCCTGCGCCCGCGGAGAAAGCCGAGCAACCACACTTCGCACCGCTTCCAATTTTGCATTTTCCCGCGCTTTTTGCTCCATCGCCAGCGCGGCTTCAGCTTCTTTTGCGCGTTTTTCTGCACGCGCAGAGCCAACACAACTGGCAATCAGAGCCACAAGGATAATCAAAAACAGCATCGCCGTTGAGCGAAGAATCATTTTTTTGTTTGCAAGTGCAAAATCCGTAATTTTTCTTGAGATTTCAGGAAAGTCTGTCTTATTCAATTTCAGTCACCGAATGTAAAAAATGGAATGTATCAGAAAAACCTGTTGCGTCAATTACGCGCTTTGCGGCATCGGACGGATTCATAAAAAACAGTTTTGTTCCCATTCGCACGCTCGAATTAAATGCGCCCATAAAAAGCCCCATTCCCGAGGAATCCAAAACCGTTACGTTCGATAAATCCAAAACAACATACGCATCTTCAATGTACATCATCAATTTTTGCTTTAATTCTGCGATTGTATACGAATTGACCGCGCCCGAAAGCTCCAAAAGCACATAATTTGACCCAAATTTTTCACTCAAAGTCAGTTGGTCCATTTTTTATCCCCATTTTTTTATTTGTCGCCAAAATATTTCATCACAATAATGCTCACGTCATCGCTCAGTTCTTTTGACGCAAATTTTACCAGCGCATCATAGGTGAATTGCGCCATACGCTCAGCAGGGAACGTCATATTTTCCATCATCAAATTCTGCACGCGTTCGCGCCCGAACATTTCGCCACGAAGCGAAGTTGATGTCAGCAAACCGCTCGTGCACGCCAAAATCATATCGCCCTTGCCCAGTTTTATTTTCTTGACTTTCACAAGGCTGCTGACGTCCTCAACAAAGCCCAACACACGCCCATCGCCTTGGATTTCGACGATGTTGTTGTACGTTCGATTATACATAAAAAGCGCAGGCGTTCCGCAGTTCACATAAAAAAGCGTATCGGTTGAAAAATCCATCAGCGCAAAAACACCCGCAAAGAACGTCCCGAGCGGCAAATGCGCACGGATAAAGTGGTTGACCTTTTGCACAAGGAGCTTAAAATCGCTCGTTTCAACAAGATAGGTGCGAATAACCGACTTCAAAATCACCATACTCATCGACGCAGAAATGCCCTTGCCGCTCAAAGAACCAATGATGAAAATATGACGGTCTTCAGATAACTTAATCAATTCCACGAACTCGCCGCCAATGCTATGCGCAGGAATCATCACATAACCAAAATCAGCCTTCGGATTTTTCACATCATCGATATTTTTTTGAATTGATGTAATAATTTGCTCGGACATTCGGATTTCGCGTCCAACCGTACCAATGACGTTTTCGTTCATAATATTGCGCATATAAAATCCGACCACGAAAAAGTACGAATAGAGCTTGTTGAACAGCGCATAATCCACATCGTCGTAAATATTCGCGTCCTTCTTTGCGCCCAAAACGATAATGCCGATAATACGCCGTCCCTCGTGGAGCATAATGAACGCTTCAGATTTTGTATGCTTGAAAAACGACCGCAATTCTTCCCGAATCGGCTGGAAAACGTATTGGGTTTCGGCATTTATGCGCAAAATAACGCGCTGACCGATATTCCACAGCGTATCAAGCATAATCGAGTTAATCGAAATGGAGTAACGGTCGTTTTCGGGAAGCGGGTTCGTGCTGTACATCATTTCAAGCTCGCCGTTGTTGTTATCGACCATAATCGAAAGCGACGTGGTGCGAAGATTGCGGCTGAAAATATCAAAAAGCTCATTCATAATGTTTTCAGGCTCGGTATTGAAATCCAAGTTTGCAATATCGTCCTCAAAATTCTGCGCGTATTGCGAATCGCGGTATTGGCTTCGCCGTCCAAGCATTTTGTACAACTGATGCGAAATCGTTAACACCGCCGCCGCACAAAAGGCTTCAAGAGCCACAAATCCCCAGCCGTAAAAACGAGCCAGCGGATAAAATGCCGCAAACAAAATGCCGCCAATCACGCTCGTAAAAAGGTAGCGCAAAATAAATTTTGAACTGAGCCCAAAAATCAAATCAAAATCATACAGCATATTGTGCGTTGAGGCTTGAATTGAGGTTAGCTGCGTAACCACGAGCGCAAACACAAAAAGCGTGTTGAACATCGGCACGCGGAAACTGCCCAGATGCAAAACCAGAGCGAAAATCCAGCTTGCCATAATTCCCAGCGCAATGAGATATATTTTTTGGCGGTCAATATTCGATTCAATATTTTCGCTTTTTACCAGCATCAGCAATGCCGAAAATCCCGGCACAAAAACGACAAACAAAAAGCAATACAGCTGAAACCACGTCCAGCGCAAAATATCTCCGAGCGCACCAGAAAATAGCGGTTTTGAGCTAACAAAAAATCCAGAATATTTTGAAATGGTAAATGAATCAATTTTTGAAAACAAAATCCACGCGCCAAACAAAATAAGCACGCTGCTCCCGATTTTTTGCGCACGCGAAGTTTCGTTTTTGGGAAAATTCACGAAATACGTCGAAAACATCAACGAAAAAAACGCCATATCGATTAAGCAAAGCCGACCGGCAAACAGCGTCAATCGTGCGGGCGCAACCGAGCTAATCAAAATGCAAAACGCCACCAAGCCTGCGCACGAAGCGAGCACCAAAAGCATCGGAATCAGCGGATTATCGGATTGATTTCCCGTATGCGAATCCACATAAACCGAAAGCAAAACACACGCAACAACGAGAACCACATTCAAAGCGATATAAATCATAATCAGCCAACCTTCGCCACAAGCATTGTAACGTCATCGCGGAGTTTTTCGCCGCCGCTGTGCTCGCTAATCAAAGCCGTAATGTCTTTGATAAACTCACGCGGGGTTTTTGACGCACTTTTTTTGAGCGTTTCTTCAAATATTTTTGTATTTCCAAGCTCCACGCCCTCGGCATTCATAACCTCGGACACACCGTCAGACGACATAAAAATCATATCGCCCCTAAAAAGCCGCTGCTCTGCAACCTTAATATCATCGTCCAAATCAATAATGCCCACAATCGAGCAGTTTGACGAAAGCGGCTTTATGCGGTGTCCTTCAGGCGACTGCGTGATAACCACAGGGTCAGACATTGACGCATTGATGTAGCGAATACACATTTTTTTGGTATCTATAATACCGATAAACAAAACCGTGTATTTATCCTGCAGTTTCATTCCCTTAATAGCCTTGTCAACCGCGTGAATCACACCCACGAGGTCTTCGGTCTGTTTTGACTTCATTTCGTCCGCAAGGATTTTCACAGTGTTCGTTACCAAGCCCATCACCAACGCCGCCGCCAAGCCTTTTCCAGACACGTCGCCCAGCATAACCATCGTTCTGTCTGCATCAATTTCGAGCGCGCTGTAATAATCGCCCGAAACATTGACCAGCGGCTTAAAATACGAAGCCAAATCCAGCTTTTCGGGGAACGGCAAATGCTGCGGCAAAAACGCCCGCTGCGTTTCGGCGAGCTGTTCCCATTCTTTAGAAAGCTCGGCGATGTCGGAAAGCGCGGTAATCGTGTTCATTCGGTTTTGGAATCGGCAAAATTCCTCGAACAAACGCGGATAAATCACCACATCAAAAAGCCGCGTGTATCGGCAGAAAATAAAGAATTGATGGCGGTCGTTCACCAAAAGCAGCCCGCGCGCATTTTTGTACGAAGACACCACACCAAAATTATCGCCCAAATAATACAGTCCGCTTTTCCAGTCCGCCGAGAAATTCATCTCGATTTTTTTCATTGTGTCCGGCGAACTCGTCAATTTGTTCGGGCTATTGTAAAGAACGTAATTCTTTATTCTGTCGATATAAAAAACAGAGCAATCCGCTTTTTCTTCAAGGATTTTTCCAATAACTTCATAAAAATCGTCGAGTGTATAGCAAAATCGAAGATTATCAATAAATTCCGTAAGCAGCGCGGTTTCTTTTGTGTACAAAACATTATTTTCAAGGCGATGATTTATTCCCGCCGTTGCCATTTCGCCCAAAAGCTGCAAAATGCACAAAATCGCCGTTACAACGACTACGTTAAATAAAAAATCGTAGTTGTGAATCAAAGGAAATCGCGGAACAAGAGAAATTGATATAAACAAAAACGCAGCAACAATAAAACAACTTACTAAAACTAAAAAAAATCGTCGACGAGCTTTATACATATTTTGATTATAACACAATATTTTGCAATATTGTACCCCCGTAAGATAAAATCGCTCTTTTTAATTATCTGTCATTTTGAGTTGATATCCGAATGTATTTTTTATATTTTTCCCGCCTTTGTAAAAACATCGGCGGAAAGAAAAAAAGCTACGGAAGCAAAAAATCAGTATAAACGCTCGTAACTCCCAAATTTTTATCCGCTTCTACCTCCTGCAAAGAATTTACGGTGTGGGTATAGACGTGCAGACCTTTCTGTAAAAGCAAAGCAATATCGCATCTTTTCGCCCGTTCGTGCCACATCGTAATCACGGGAATGTTGTGTTCTATGCAAAAAAGCGCTGTCTTATAAATGCGGTTTTCGCTCTCGCAATAGGTGGTGTAAATGTAATTTTTAAAGTGATAAATGCGGTCGATTTGCAAAAAATTTTCTTCGCTATAAACTTGGATTATAAATCTGTCCAAAATCGAACTGTCATTTTTGGAAAAAGATACAATCTGTTCGATAATAATTTTTGCAGAATATTCATCAAAAAGTTTGTCGGTTACAATAAAAACATCGCTGTGATTTTTCATAAAATCAACAAGATTTTCCACGCTCATCGGCTGGTATTTGCCTAAAATGCGGGCATTAAGAAAGGCGTGAAGCCCCCCCCCCCCTTGCATATTGGAAATCGAGTAAAAATGAGCCCAATCGTGCGCCAAGACAGCCACTCCGTCGCCAGTTATGGAAATATCAGCCTCAAAAACGCGATGTCCATTTTGGTAGTTCAACAAAAGCGCATCAAGTGAATTGGTGTATGAGTGCCCGTCGATTCCGCCTAAAGCGTGCGCAATATACGGAGCAGAAGCAAACCATTCGTCATCACTTTGGCTCAGCTCTTGAACGTTTTTTAGTTTTGCGTGCGAAAGCGGCTTTTGCAGATAATTTTTTCCCTTAGCAAAAACCTTGTAGGTTGCACCGCGCTTTTTTAGGTTCGTGTACGAAAAATCGGTAAAAACCGCAAAAGCGAAAAACAGCGCAAAAATGCGTACGAAAAATTTTTTGTTCATAAAAATCCTCTCAAACATATAAAATTGTAAAGATAAATTATTCTGAAAAAATTGCAGAAAAACTTTAAAATCTCTAATTTCTTAAAAGAAATTGCTTGCAGAAAGTCAAAATTGGATTTTTCTTTAAAGAAATTGCTTCCAAAAAAGTAAAATTGACTTTTTCTTTAAAAAAATTTTAGAAAATCTCCATAATCTCTAATTTCTTTAAAGAAATTGGGAGTTTTACGAAAAGTATGCTTTTTGTCATTGCACCCTTGATACTGCAATCTTGTAGATACCATCAGCATACCTTTTGAAAACACGTCCAAAATTATTGTTCAAATTTCAGTTTATCCTTAGAAAACTCCAACTCTAAATACTGTTTTGAGCGAACTGAAAGTTGCTTATTGATTTCCTCTTTTGAAAAACGCTCCAAAAGAGTCGGCTCGCTAGAAAACAAATCTACACCAAAACCAAGTCTGTTGTTTCTGATTTTACAGCCGAGTGCGCTCAACATCGTAGGAAACATATCAAAATCAGAAAATTCTCGATTCTTGATGTTTTGAGTAAAAATCACGGGCGCAGCGTTGATGAAAATGTCAATCCAGCGGCGAGCATTTTTATCGGTATCGGGAGAAAACGGCGAAGTCTGAGCCGTATCCATAAACAGATGGTCGCCCATAATCGCAAAAACCGTGTCTGCATACCAGTGCTGAGCCTTGCACCACGCCAAAAACTCCGCTGTTTGAGCATCTGAACAGCGAATTGCATTTTTGAGCGGCATATCTTCGTCCGCAGGGCATTTTTCGCATATATATCCCGACGGCATATGAGTGTCCACCGTCAAAAGCCCCAGCATAAACGGCTTTTCTTGCTCAGAAAGCTCACTTAATTCCCATTTTGCGTACTCAAAAAGTTTTTCGTCCTCGAATCCCCAAAAAACACCGTAATTTTTGGGCAGCATATTGTGATTTTTATACCATTCAATATCATGGACTTCTACGTTGCCATGAGTTTCCAAAAGCGCGTCCCGTCCCGCAAAATGCTTGTCAGAACCAAAAATAAAACGCTGATTATAGCCGTTTTTTGCTAAAATATCGGTCAAAGTTACTGCGTTCGGCAAAAAAGAAACGTGATTTGCATTTTTTTGCACAATCATATTATAAGGTAATCCCGAAAATTTCGCCGTCATTGCAGCAACAGTCCAGCCCGTGCCAAACAAATCTGGCGCGCCTCCCAACGTTTCTGAGTCCGAAAAATTTATGTTTTCTTTGGCAATTTTGGTTAGGTTCGGTATCAAATTTTTTTGCATCAAACCGCCGTTTTCCGCGTCCGCAAAAGAACTTTCCATCGATTCTAAAAGAATTATCACCAAATTTTTCTTTTTGTCAGGAAAGACAATATTTTCGTACTCAGGTACAATGTATTCATTCTGGTAAAATATCGAATCCACAGGCTTTTCGTCATAATTTTTTATAATGGAAAAATAATCTTTGATATGAAGAGCAAAAAATAAATGAAAAATGGCAAACGTAAAAAACGCCACTGAAGCCATGAAATACAACAAATTTAGATTTATTTCTGAAAATGATTTGAATTTTAGATTGATTGAAAAATGCGAAATTTTTGATTTCTTTTGATATGAAAAAACTAATAAAAAAATAGAAATAAAAATCGAAAGGCAAAAAATTATTATATATGCAGATTCCCAAAATATCGTATTATCGCCCCCCCCCCTGTAAATTCATAATCGTAAAGTAAACAGTTTTTGGCTCATCAATCGGAAATCTTGAAATTGCCCAAAATTTTAAATTCAATAAAACACACGACACAAAAAACAAAAGTGAACCTGCCGATAAAAAAGCAATATTTTTCTTTTTTCTGCATTTTACAGGCTCTACTCTTAAAAAGCGAAAAAGAAAAAATAACACAAACAGTTCTGCCAGCAAAAAAACCGCCGATTTTTCATAAAACCAAACCGCCTTATACGAATGGCTTACGATGTTTGCAATACGCGAAAAAATACCTTCTCGCATCGTTAAAACGAGTGTATAGCATAAAATAGCGATAGCAGTACCTATGCAGAAAAAAAATCTTTTGCCTTTCACAAAAAACTCCTTAATAAAGAAATAAAAAAAGCACCCTCATAAAAGGTGCTTTTCGTGGTGGTAATAGGATTCGAACCTATGACATACGGAATATGAGTCCGTTGTTCTACCGACTGGACTATACCACCGCGTGATGTTTGATATAATACCAATTTTCAAAATTTGTGTCAACACTGTTTTTTTCTTTTTTTCCGCTTTTTCAGCAAAAAGGCACATAAAAAGCCCCGCACCTTTGCAAAATTAGGAGGTATTTCACAAAAATGCGGGGCAGAAGGAGTATTATGACAAAAATGTTTTGAAAAACAATTTGCTCGCAAAAACGGTTAGTTGAGCTTGAAGCGCAAGACATTCCAGCTTGCTTTCTTCGTAGAAAATCTATCGAGGG
>ERZ842401.3959-NODE-3959-length-17783-cov-14.725011_pt1 | contig 17783 bp, 14 predicted proteins | sample MGYA00521270_ERZ842401 | MGnify/ENA primary metagenome ERZ842401 (study PRJEB31892, sample SAMEA3878208) | bioreactor metagenome | biome: Moose rumen | place: Sweden | collected 2011-10 | study: EMG produced TPA metagenomics assembly of the PRJEB12797 data set...
CCTCTCACAACAACCCTTTTACCATAAAGTGTCATAAATACAATTTATCTGTGCGCAAATACTGCGTAAATCCAACTCGTCTTTATTTTATATTAGAGAATTTTATACTATTTTACACAGCAAAGTGGTTTACAAAGTTGTCATACTGAGCCGGTGCGAACAAAGGATAAAAGCAAATAGCGGTATATGTTTAATACGAGCACTGATAGCGAAGTATCTCTTTAAAATTTTTGAGATTCTTCGGCTAAAGCCACAGAATGATTGTTCTTTATAGAATTTTGCCTATAACAACCTTATTTTATATTATTGATTATGCGGCTTTATCGAGTTTTTGTTGAGTTTGCTGATTTGCTGCGGCTTTGTTTCGGTGGAGCATATACATATAAACGCCGGAACCTATTGCAAGGGTTGCAACCGCTATGCCTAAAATAATTCTTGCAGGGCGAGATTTTGTCTGCTGTGCCATTTGTTCTATATTTTCTTTAAACTCACCAAAACTACCGACAAGACGTTGCATTGGGGTTTTGTTTCGGCCTTCAAAACCTTTATCTGATTCGAAAATTACATCAAGATATCGTCTGTTTGCACTCATTCCATGGTTATATTTTGCATTGTCATGCCAATCTACTTTCTCCTCAATATTGCGCTTACACATTTCGACATATCCGTCATAATCATTTGTGTAAAGTTCAATCATACGTTTGTAATTATCGCTGACCTGAGGAATTTGATGCTCTATTCTCGCTTTTTCAAGAGCTTCAGGTGAATCGTTATAAGTAAGCCCGTATACATCAGGTTTGCCCATAACAACATCTTTGGTTGTAAATCCGTTTACGCCGTCTTGAGTATAGTCAAGAAAACCGCCCGTCGCAGTTACACTTGACGGAGAACCCGCAGCTTTTCCTTCTATCGGAGTGATACCAAACATTTCATACATTGACGAATATCCGCCAAAATGACTGCAAGCATTTAATCTGTTTGGAGTAAAACCGTCTATATATGAAAAATTATGTTTGTATTTCCCGCCGTCAAGTTTGCAAATTTCTTTCCAGTCATTTTCTATCGCTTTGTAATGCGGATGTCCTTCACCCCATTTACCTGCCCCGAAAAGGAATTTTACTTTTAATTTCATTTCCTGAGGAATATCCTCACGTTTGAAGAAATCAAGTGCTGCACCGGTTGAAATAGGGAATCCTTTTTGTGTATCCGGTCGTCCGAGTCCAAAGATAATAATTTCGCCATCTTTTAGCGGGGACAAATACCCCATTACTTTTTGACCTGATTTTATTTGTTCTTCATTAAAGAATAACTTGTTTAATGCTTCCTGACCTTCTTCACCTGTCTGATACATCAAATCTGTCAGCCATTTTGCGTTTTTGTTCTTTGCATCAATTACTTCTTTTATATTTGTTCCGTCATATTTAAACGTGGTAAAGCCTTTTGTATTTTCAGGTAATGACAAACCGTTATCACCTCGTCCGAATTGAGCATCACGTTCGTCAAAACGTAAGTTGGCAATAGTAACACCATTTGCAACAGGTTTTGTCGGAATACTTGCGTAATCACCCGTTAAGCCCTTTGCAGCATCAGGAGTTTCAGGACTTTTCATTTCGGCATCAAAATGCCACGAAACAGAACCCAATGAGAAATTATCAGGGTTTCTTCTTACCCCTGCTATCGGAATTTTTGTAATATTATAACACCCGAAGAAATCTCTAAACGGCTCAAGATATGGTTCAACGACTGATTTTGCAATCTGTCTTTCAATATCGGATAATTCGTGTGAATTATTTATTCCGTATCTTGCCGCTTTTGATACAACTCCGTATTGCGGATGCTGATGCAAAGTTTCCAAATCTTTTCGGTTACCTACAACCGATATCATTTTAAACGGGTCATCAGTTCTGCCCTGATAATCAAAACTCGGATTATGTTCAACTTTGTGTATCTTCATTCCGTCTACTTCTTTGTTTCCGTCGGCAGACATATTGGCAATATGAAGCATAAAAGTTGATGCAGGTCTGTCATGAGCAACAAAACTTGCCGGTTTATAATAACCGAATTCTTCAGTATCCATTTTGGTTGAAAGGGTATCAGCCAAAGCTCTCATTCCGTTTGAATTTATTATTTCCGCATCAAATGAGCCGTTTCCGAAAGCATCATAAGAATACGGTTTTGAGGTTCTTGCGAGTTCAGGAGTATAAATAAAATAATTATTACTTCTTTTTGTGAATTTTACATAAGAGGGGTTGTGTTCCGAAATTTTGAAAATTTGATAAGGTACGGTTTCCATTTTGCCAAATTCTCTTGATGAGGGAAATTCTACCGTTCCTTTTAAACTTGTAGGTTCTATTATATTGTATTTTGAAAGAGCATGCGGTCCGTCACCGTTCGGACGGCTCTGGACAACATAATCAATATCCTCAGGACTTATACCCAAAGCCTTTGCCATTTCTTCTTTTGTTTGTCCTACTTTTCCGCTGACAAACATATTTGCAGGCATTTTCTCAGGCAAATCCTCTACCTTAACACCTTTGTGAACCAAAAATTTATGACCGCCGTTAGGGTTATTAAAGTTCCATATCGGCATAAATCTTCTGTCATCAATTGCCTGTCCGGCAACTTTTTCATTCTTTATTAAACTCTCACCTAATTCAAATCCGACAACACCCTCTCCGCCAAGTGCCATTTCGGGTAAACCTGTTCCCGTACATTCAGGGGTGAATTCTGCTACCTGATGTATATACCTGCTGCCGAAGTTTATTTGATATACATTCATACCTCTTGATTTGACGGCAGTATTATTAACCGCAGAATCATTTGAAACTGAATACTTCTGATTTGTGAACCCGTAATTTGATACTGAATTTACACGCATGCTTTACCCCACTTTACCATTAAGGAACCGTTATAATATGAAAAAACGAAAATTATTATTTTGCTAGTATCTGAGCGATTTATTAAGATTTATTAAACAATTAATGACTATTTTTTTGTGAAAATAAAGGGCGAATTTCTCGCCCTTTGTTTTTTATATTATGTTGTTGATTCTTCAACTATTTCAATTGGCTTATCTTCTTCGGTTTTATCTTTTTTTGACGCCCGTTTTTTGGTTGCGGGAGCTTTTTCAAAAGATATTTTGCCATCGGTCAATGTCAATCTTATGGTATCTCCCGGACCGTATTTCCCTGAAAGAATTTCTTCTGCCAGACTGTCTTCGACTTTTCTTTGGATAAGACGTCTTAACGGTCTTGCACCATAAGCTTCCGAATAACCGTTGTCAGCCAAATGGTCTTTTACTTCATCAGTTACATCAATGTTGATTTCTTTTTCTGCAAGACGTTTCAATAAATCTTTGAGCATTAAATCAACAATCTGTCTGATTTCAGGTTTTGACAAATGAGCAAATACGATTGTTTCATCAATACGGTTAAGAAATTCAGGTCTGAATGCCTTTTTCATTTCTTCTGAAACCGTATCTTTTAACATTTCATATTTATCTTTTGCTTCATCGCCCGCAGTAGAGAAGCCTAATTTTGCTTTGTTGGCAATCATGCTTGCACCTACGTTTGATGTCATAATGATTACTGTATTTTTGAAACTGATATGACGACCTTTTGAATCGGTCAGTCTGCCGTCATCCAAAATCTGTAACATTATATTGAATACATCAGGGTGAGCTTTTTCAATTTCGTCAAATAATACAACCGAATAAGGTTTTTTACGAACCTGCTCTGTCATATTACCGCCGTCATCATATCCGACATACCCCGGAGGAGAACCGATAAGTTTAGCAGTTGAATGTTTTTCCATAAATTCTGACATATCAACTCTTATCATATTATCTTCCGAACCAAACATAGCCTCTGCAAGAGCTTTTGCAAGTTCTGTTTTACCAACACCCGTAGGCCCGCAGAAAATAAAACTTCCTATTGGTCTGTTAGGAGCTTTCAACCCTACTCTTGCACGTCTGATTGCTTTTGAAATAGCTACGATAGCATCATGCTGACCGATTACTCTTTCGTGTAGAGTATCCTCAAGGCGCATCAGTCGCTCGCTTTCACCTTCGGTTAGCTTGGTAACCGGAACACCGGTCATCATTGCAATTACTTGCGCAACATCTTCCGCATAAACTGTCGGCTTATTAAATTCGTTTTCATCTTTCCATTTTGTGGAAACTTCTCTTATTTTGTCTTTCAAATCGGCTTCATCATCACGAAGCTGAGATGCTGTTTCAAATTCCTGATTTCTGATTGCATCTTCTTTTTCTTTGATAAGACCTTTTAATTGTTTTTCAAGCTCTTTTGCTTCAGGACACATTTTTGAAGCTTTTAATCTTACTTTTGAACTTGCTTCATCTATTACATCAATTGCCTTATCAGGCAAAAATCTGTCATTTACATATTTGCTTGACAATTTTACCGCTGAAACAATTGCATCGTCAGAGATATTTAACTGGTGATGTTCTTCATATTTAGGTTTCAGTCCTCTGATGATTTCAATTGATTCTTCAATAGATGGTTCGTCAATCTGAACAGGTTGAAAACGTCTTTCAAGTGCTGAATCTTTTTCAATATATCTTCTGTATTCATCAGAAGTCGTAGCACCGATAACCTGAATTTCACCTCTTGAGAGTGCGGGTTTTAAAATATTTGCAGCGTCAATTGCGCCTTCTGCCGCACCTGCGCCAATCAAAGTGTGCATTTCGTCAATTACAAGAATTACATTTCCTGCCTGACGAATTTCATCCATAATTTTTTTAAGTCTTTCTTCAAATTCCCCACGATATTTTGTACCTGCAACAAGTAAACCCATATCAAGCTGAATAATCTTTTTGCCGTCTAAAATATCAGGAACTTCGGCATTTACAATTCTTATTGCAAGACCTTCCGCAACTGCAGTTTTACCAACCCCCGGTTCACCCAAAAGTACCGGATTGTTTTTGGTTCTTCTTGCAAGAATTTGTATAACACGTTCAATTTCTTTTTCTCTGCCGACAACAGGGTCAAGTCTTAATTCCTGAGCTGCAAGAGTCAAATCTCTGCCAAATTCATCCAAACTCGGGGTCTTTGTCTTTCCACCCGAAGACGATGAACTTGAACCTGATGAACCAGATGACGAAGAAGATGCAGAACCTGCTGTCGGTTTTGATTCTCCAAGCATCTTGATTACATTACTTCTGACTTTGTTTAAATCTACACCGAGATTTTCCAAAACTCTTGCCGCAACACCTTCACCTTCACGGATTAACCCCAGAAGAAGATGTTCGGTTCCGATATAGTTATGACCTAACTGTCTTGCTTCATCCCAAGAAAGCTCCAAAACTCTTTTTGCTCTTGGGGTGAACGGAATTTCTACCGCTACAAACCCTGAACCTCTGCCGATAATTTTTTCGACTTCGGTGCGGGCATCTTTAAGATTTACCCCCATAGATTTAAGAGTTTTTGCAGCAACTCCGGTTCCTTCTCCGATTAAACCGAGCAAAACCTGCTCGGTTCCGACAAAATTATGTCCTAATCTTCGAGCCTCTTCCTGAGCAAGCATTATTACCTTTATTGCTTTTTCTGTAAAACGTTCGAACATTTTTTACTCCTATCTCTTCTTATGGGTCAATTATACACGAAATATATAAAACTTTCAATATAAAAATTGAATATATACTATCATTGGATGACTATTTTTATAAAAGAAATTATTCAAAATCCTTTCTTAAATCAAGTCTGCCGTAAGTCAGGTCATAAAGCTTTTGAGAAATATTTTTTGCCCAATCGTCGTATCCCTCTAAATCGCCGTTTTTAGCCATTTCATCTATGACTGTAAGTTGTTTTTTGAGATTTTCTCCGATTCTTTTATCTTCTGTGTACCAATTATTTACCCCAACCTGAGATTTTACATAATTACAACACTTATGCAATCCGATTAAATTATCTTTGTTTTTTTCTCCGCCCTTAACATTTGCGACAAGATGATCTGCCGTTGCTACATTAAATTTGAACAGGTTGAACAAAATTGTATAAACTCCGTCTTTATCGCTGAAAGAACCACTGTCATTACTTCTTGCAATCTGATGTCGGTATGAAATATTTTTAATATCTCTCAAAAATGAAAATATCGGTTTAACGGGATGTTTATCAAAATCAATATCATACAAACAAGCATCATACATAGGTCTTAACATCCCGTCATCAAATTTCCCGCTGTTGAAATAATCTTTAAACCGTACGCCGAAATTATTGTAATACTCCTGCTGTTCGGGGGTAAAAACTTTTGAATAATATTTCCCAGATCTTACATAATTTTTGAATACTGCCATTATAGATTTTTCGTAATAGTCCTGTTCATTCTTTTTATATAATTCTACAAATTCTTTGTTTGTAATATTCGGTTTTTTATCCACAATGTTTAAAAACATATCGGCAAGTACTTTTGTCCGCACTCCTATATATTTTTCATTTTTGCGCAAAACAAGAGAATATTCATAAGGAGTTGAACACTGTTTTAATTCCTGTTCTATTTCTTTTCTTTTTGAATGCGGAAGCATTATTGAACCGCAAGCAGCACAAGGAATATCATATTTTGTCTGTTCTATCGGAGTAAAACCTTCGTGTCTTGCGGCTGCACGTTGAAGATTTTTTAATGATAAAATTTCATCCTCACTAAATTCCAGATTATATTTCGATATTTTTTTAACGACGGAACAAAATGCACTTGTATAAACTTTAGAATCTTCAATCTCCCCTGAGCCCATAAGATAAGCCATATCCGTTAAATATTGTTTGATATTTTCTTTTAAAACGTCATTATCTTTTGATGTCCAAAATGCTTTTCCTATCTGGTTATTATTGCAAGAACCGCAAATCAGCGTTCTGTTATTTGACAAATTTTTGTGATTTGGATACTTACTAATCGGAATTTCGTAAGATACAGACGGGTTAAACAGTCTGTATGTAATAAGCGAAGGATAATCTTCTATCGGGATTTTTTTTATATTTGCTGGTTCAAATATTCTGAAATAACTGTCTGTTATAAGAACTTTTTTCAGGGTATTTGCCTTTATTAATCTTGTTTGTTCTTCAGACGGATTCAGTATTTGCAATACTTTTTCAATTTTATCTTTTTGTGTGGCATAAGATTGATGAGTATGAATTTCAGACAGTGCTTCTTTTGCCGCTTTTTGCTTTTCTTCAGGGAAAAATTCAAAAGATCTTTTGAGATATTTTTCGACTTCGTGAATATTTTGGCGTTTTCTTTTGAATGCTCTGGCTGCAATATAATTCCTGAATTGACGAATAGACATATCTTCAATATGCTCTATGGATTCAATATCTTCTGTAATATGCTTATAATTTTTTGGAATATAGTTTTTATTTTTCATAATCAAATTTGCCAAATCCTGCGCATTTTTACAGTTTTTCGATTGTTCTACAAGCTCCATACAATCTTTGCGTGAAAACATCTGTACCCCGCATGACGGACAATGAATCCCCGAATGCTCTCTGGCATGCTCTATATCAACGGGATTTGTTGAGTCCTCAAAAATGCCGCAAAATGACAGTTCTACTCGGTCTGATTGCAATTCGTTCAAATGAGCATAAGTGACAAAATTTGAATTTCTCACTGAGGGCAAATTTATCGGGTTTTGTATATTAAAAAATGATATTGGTTTTATTAACATCGCTTTATTATTAAATAACGTAAATAAAAATTTTGCGCAAATATATAAGTTGTTACAATTTGAAAACTTTAACTCATTATTTCTCATGTTTCTGCTATACTTTTAGTAAGTATGTCAGACATTAAGTTTGGTTGGGATTTAACGGCTGAAAGGATAAAATAGTAAAAAATGAAAAAATTATTTATGTTACTGATAACGATGTTATTCGGAATACAAAGCGCAAATGCAATGAATGTGGATGCTTTTATGGATAAATATATTGCCCCTGTTTCCGATTGGGTAGCAAATTTAATATTTTATCCGATTAAGTATAACCACGGAGATATACATATTCAGGTTCCGATAATAATATTTTGGATACTTTTTGCAGGTTTATTTTTTACAATATACTTCAAAGGTATTGCTATTTGGGGATTTAAGCATGCGGTTGATCAGATTGTTAAACCTAAGAAAGCCTCAGGAGAAAGCTCAAACGGAGAGGGTGAAGTTTCATCTTTTCAGGCACTCGCTACTGCACTGTCAGGCACAATAGGAATAGGAAGTATTGCAGGGGTTGCGATTTCAATTTCAATCGGAGGTCCGGGGGCAGCATTCTGGATATTCTTTGGGGCAATCTTAGGAATGTCTATAAAATTTGTTGAAGCGTCTTTAGCTGTTAAATACAGAAGATTTAACCTTGACGGTTCTATATCAGGCGGGCCTATGCACTATATTGCACACGGTTTGACAAGAAAAAATATGCGCTGGCTCGGTCAGCCGTTATCTGTTATTTTTGCGATTTTGTGTATAGGCGGAGGTATTACGGGCGGTAATATGATTCAAATAAATCAGACCGCACATCAGATTATATTCATAACAGGCGGAGAACACAGTATATTCCACGGCTTTACATGGGTAATAGGTTTGATTGCCGCTATTTTAATCGGACTGGTTGTTGTCGGCGGAATTAAAAGTATTGCAAAAGTTACAACGGTATTAACTCCGACAATGTGTGCATTATATATAATTTCAGGCTTGATAGTTATAGGCTATCATATTATGGATATTCCTGCCGGTATTGCTTTGATTGTAAAAGAGGCATTCCACCCGAGTGCGGTTGCAGGCGGGTTTTTCGGTGTAATAATTATCGGGTTAAGACGCTCCGTTCAGTCTAACGAAGCAGGAACAGGGGCTGCGGCTATTGTTTATGCAACGGCACAGACAAAAGAACACATCTCTCAGGGATTTGTAGCGTTATTAGAAACATTCTTAACAGGTGTTTTATGTTTATTCACTTCATTTGCCATCGTATTTTCGGGTGTTCTTGACAGTACAAAAATTGGTAAAATTTCAGGAATTGAACTTGCATCAAATGCGTTCCAATCGGTTATCCCGTTCTTCCCGATAATTTTATCAATAATCGCAGTTTTGTTTGCTATGTCTACACTTATTTCTTGGGCATATTACGGACAAAAAGCATGGACTTTCCTTTTAGGGGAAGGAAAAAAACGTGTTTTGACATTCAATTTAATTTACTGCATATTTATTATTATAGGTTCGTGCATGAATGTTAAATCCATAATCGACATTACAGATGCTATGATGATTGCAATGTGCGTACCAAACATTATCGTTCTTTACATTTTATGCAAAGATATTAAAAAGGATTTGAAAGAATATTGCAAAAAGCACGAAGTTGCAAAATGGGTAAAAATATAAGGATAACATTATGAGTTCAAAAATATTCGTTACGGTATCGGGCGTAGATAAAGTCGGAATTGTTGCAAAGGTAACTTCTATACTTGCCCGATATGAAGTTAATATCGAAGATATTAAACAAACACTTATGCAGGGTCACTTTGTAATGTTTATGCTATGTGATACCGTAAAATCTTCTTATAATTTTAAAGAGATAAAAGAAGCCATAACAACTGCAGGAGCAGAAATGGGAATGGAAATATGGGTTCAGAAAAAAGAAATTTTTGACAGCATGCACAAAATTTAAGCTAAAAAACACCGAATTGCTCGGTGTTTTTTTAAGGAAAAAAGTAAGGAATTTTGTTTTTTATTAGCCAAAAGTTTTAAATGATGAATCAACGTTTTTGGAGATAACTTTTTTAACTGCATCCAATTCTGTTGATATCGCATTTTCTTCTGTATCAAGTTGCTTCAATTTCAATTCTAACTGTTTATCCTGCTGTTGGATAATTTCAAGTTTAGAGTTGATTTCTTGTATTCTGTGTTCATATTCGTGCTGTTTATAAGTGTACTGATTCATAGCGTCGTTGTATGCGCCTTCATCGGTTGTTGTGGTTGTTGTAAGATTGTATGTTCTTTCAACTGTCTTGTCATTACCATCTTTTAATTCCAAAGTTATTGCAACATATCTGCCTGAAGAATCTTTTTCTATACGTCCTGATTGACCCAAAACTTCTCTTGATTGAGTAACAGAACCTAAACCGTAACAAGCAACACTTGCAAGGTTTTTATTATTATATTTTGATGCGTTCTTAACTTCCGCATCCGCAAAGAATTGTGGTTCATAACTTCCTGTTGTTGTGTTTTTAACATAACGTATCTGGAATTTTTCATCATCGCCGAATTTATCTCTCAACATTGACAGGTAATAATTTTCTGTTTGAAGCATTTTAATTTTTTGATCGAGAGTAAGTGTTGATGCATAAGGGTCATCTTTAAAATAATTATTTAATTCTTCTTCTGCCTCATCTGCATCCATTTCTTCGTAAGTAGTATAGTTGCCATCATCATCTGCATCTACTCTGATATATTGAGACCCATTAATACCTGAAACAGGGACATAATCTCCGCCAAAAAGATATTTACCATAAGCTCCATATTGTGAATCCGAAATAACTTCCGCAGGATTTATTTCAATATAGTAATACCCGTCATCAAATGGATTACATACAGCAGGATCGTTAGTAGTTAATATTTTATAAAATTTTCCGTCTACACTTCCGATTTTTAATTTATCACTTTCGCCAATTGTTCTTATTTGCTGTCCGCCGATAGAATAGGTAGCCGAAGTCCCTGAACCGTTCATCTGAACCATTGAAGATGCGCTTGGAACAATCGCATAATCATCCTGCCAAGACTCAACATAGCTTATATTATACTTTGTTTTATCATCTTTATCGGGAAGGATTGACATAATAGTATTTGTCATTGCACCATCATCGAAAGAGTAAGTTACTTTCGTGTAATCGTCTATTGATGGCGGTGTCGGAACCGACATATTACAAAGTTCGCTGTAATATGAAGCAGATTCGTTTGACAGACAGGTTCTTTGCTGGTTAATCTGCTGTCCTTCGAATTCAACATTATTTTTTCTTGCTGTTAAGCTCAAGAAGCGAGCTTGAGATGCCGACATTCCCATGTCAATATTCCTTTCATTTGTTTCCTATACTTCTCATGTCGGCATACTATGGTAATTTATTTAAGATTTTTACGACTTTTGTTACATTTCGTTACATAAAGTTACTCTAATTTCGCATCTTCCTTTTGTAAAAACTTTAATGCTTTTTTTAAGACTTTTAAAGGAGTACTGAACCAATTTTCCTTATAAAAATTGTCCCCAATAAAAGCGTATAATTTTTTCCCACGTCCGTTATCAAAAACCTGTAAAGTAACCTCATTTTTGCATAAAGCCAATTTTTTTAAATAAGTGTCGGCTTTGATGGTATCATTCATACCCATTTTTGTTGCGATATGATATTGCACTTCTTTTAATGACGGCTCACATTTTAATGCCCCGAAACTCTGATGCTCCACACTTTTGATTTTCATAATAAACTCCTATTTTATGACTTATGAGACTAAAAAACATATAAAAAAAAATTTTGCTACTGTATATTAATATATTACAAAAAAAATAAGGCAGAAAATAATCTGCCTTATTTTTAATAATTTTAAATAAGGTATCTATATACAATGTTGCAGTAAATAAAACCTGAAACTGTCATGCTGAACTCGTTTCAGCATCTTTTATTTATGAGTCCTTAATTAGATTCCGAAACAAGTTCGGAATGACAATATGACTTAATTTTCGCTATAATTACCCTAAAATAGCATATAATTACCTTAAATAAAAATATTTTCTATTTTTTCTTTAATGTCGGGAATGCAATAACATCACGAATTGACGGCGAATCAGTTAAAAGCATTACAAGACGGTCAATTCCCATACCAAGTCCGCCCATTGGAGGTACTCCATGCTCTAAAGCACAAATATAATCTTCATCTATCGGCATTGCTTCTTCATCTCCTTGTGCTTTTGCCTGCATTTGGGCTTCAAATCTTGCTCTTTGATCTATCGGGTCTGTAAGTTCAGAAAAAGCGTTATCTATTTCCCAACCGTTTATCCTTGTTTCAAATCTTTCGGTTAATCGAGGATTGGCTCTGTGAACTTTTGCAAGCGGAGAAATATCTCTCGGGTAATCATAAATATGAATAGGCTGAATAAGATTTGGTTCAACTTTTTCTTCAAACACTTTTTCTACAACCTGTCCCCAATTAGAACATTCATCGGTATCTACATGAAGTGTTTGAGCGGTTTTAACAGCTTCTTCAAAGGTTTCGATTTTGTTAAAATCAATTCCTGTTGCTTCTTCAACCGCACCGAGCATTGTTTTCCTATCCCATGGCGGGGTTAAATCGATTTCATTTTCTCCGTATTTAATTTTTGTTGTTCCCAGAACCTCTTTTGCAACATAAGCAACAAGTTCTTCAATCAAATCCATCATATCGTAATAATCTACATAAGCCTGATAAAGTTCAATCATAGTAAATTCAGGGTTATGACGGGTATCAATCCCTTCGTTTCTGAATGAGCGGTTGATTTCAAATATTGCTTCGCTTACACCACCAACCATAAGTCGTTTTAAGTAAAGTTCTGGTGCAATTCTCAGATACATATCCATATCTAAAGTATTGTGGTGTGTAATAAACGGTTTTGCATTTGCTCCGCCTGCCTGAGGATGAAGCATAGGAGTTTCAACCTCCATAAAACCTTTGTTTATTAAAAATTCTCTAATTTTTTGAATAATTAAACTTCTTTTTTGGAAAGTTTTGCGAACATCTTCATTTGTAATCATATCAACGTATCTTTGACGATATTTTGTTTCAACATCTGTCAAACCGTGAAATTTTTCAGGCAAAGGCAACAGCGATTTTGAAAGAATTTCAATAGAAGTTGATTTAATGGATAGCTCACCTCTGGGAGTTCGTCTTACACTGCCTTCAAAACCGACAATGTCGCCGATATCAACTGTTTTCAAAGTTTTCATATCATCTTCATTCAAATTTTCCTTATGAGAAAATACCTGTATTTTACCTGAAGCATCAACAAGATCAATGAACATGCCTGAATTTCTCATAGCCATTACACGACCTGCAACTCTGTAACAATCCTGCGTTTCTTCACCCGCTGCAAGAGCTGTATATTTATCCTGTAAGTCTTTTGCCATTATTGTTTTTTCGTATTTATACGGATAAGGATTAAGTCCTCTTTCCCTTAAATTGTTTGCTTTTTCAACTCTTATTTGGCGGATTCTGTCTTGTGAAGAACCTGCATCTTTTGCTATTTCTTGAATTTCTGCCATTTTTAATATCCTCATTATTTTAATATCAAGTAAAAATATCTTATCACAAAAATATTTTATTGCGTAAATTATCTAATAGAGGCAATATTACAACTCATTTTCAATCAAAATCTACTAAATCAGAGCATTTAACTTTTAAAACATCAGCAATCATAAACAATCTTTTCAAACTTATTCGTTTATGTCCTCTTTCAATATCTGCAAGATGCTCCCTTGACAAATCAACAAATTCTGCAAGTTGATTTTGTGATAGCCCGCTGATTTCACGATATTTTTTGATATTTTTACCTAATAATTTTAATCTTGACATGTAAGCTATTTTGGCATAGATTAGCTTATATGTCTGTAAGCTATTTTCCGTAAATATTGAAAGGAGTAATATGATCGAAAAGTATTTAGACAAAAAAATATATGGCAGATTAGAAGTCATTGAAGAATTAGCTCAAAGTTTGAATGATATATCCGGCGAAATAAAAGCATCTTTACAAATTATACATATTCTCAGATGTATAAAAGAAGAAATAAATAATAATAAGTAATTTGTAGACTATATATAATGTTACAGCTATCAAATTTCTCTCCTAATGGGATAAGGTAATTGGTATTATTACTGTAATTTTCTATCTAATCATCAAAATATTTTATTGACTTGAAATTATTATTGTATACCATGAATTTGATTATGGATTGTAAAAAAGTTTCTTATAATACATTACCTTTCAAGGGATTTAATATTTATAACGCAACCTCTTATGTTCAGGAACATACTCTTATAAACAGAGGTATAACAACTCTTGGCGGCAGTACCGCGCCTCAGTGTATTATGTCTAATAACAAATACGAAGCACAGGAACGAGCGCTTATGGGCGGAATTTATTTTGTTGCATCCTATCTTACACCAATCTTACTTATTCCTGTTTACAACAAACACTTTTTAAAAAATAAAGGCGTAATCAAAGAATTAAATGATATCGGACAAAAGATTATTCAGGTTCCGAAAAAATATCTTACACCTGATGCTAATCTTAAAAAAGGCTTAAACGAAACAGCCAAAATACTTGATAAAAATGACAAAAATAAATCTTACAAAAAAGCTTTTGACAGAATATACAAACAATACGATAATCCCGAAAAATTAAAGAAAGATTTGCTGTCGGTTCATGAAAAAATACTTACAACTGATTTTATAACAACCGCAGCAATGTGGTCTGCAATCCCTTGGATTGCAACCGAATTTACCGAACACAGAACAAAAAGACGGGATTTTTCGGCAGGGTTTGAACTAAAAAATGACAAAATCATATCTCAGGAACAACTAAAAAAATCCAAAGCCAAAAAACTTTTCTGGAATATAGTTTTCACAACACTACCTGCAATTGCATTCTCAAAAACCGTCACAAAGGCACTTAGCAAAGATTTTTCCAAAATCGGAAAAAATCATAATTCCCTTCAAAAAAATTGGAATAAGGTTTTAAATAAAATTTCTAAAAACCCGCATAATTTTGACTATGCATCAGGAACGAACATGTCAAAAACAATTTATGCTTCAATTTGGCTTTTATCAAGTTTTCCTGCAAAAATCATATCTTCAAGAGATTCAAACGAAAGAAAAGATAGAGCCCTGAGAGATATTGGTTTGTTTACAATGTTTTTTGGCGGAGATTTTTTAATCAATAATATTGCGGGCAGAACGGCAGACAAAATTTTTGGCACAAAAATTATGAATGACGGGGGAAAAAATCTTAATTTCTTGCAAAAATTTAAACTTCAGATAAAGAACTTTCGCAATCTTGAGCAAGACAAAACTATGACGCCTGAAGTCCTTAAAAAAACAAAAAATATCGGAGCAGGGCTCTATTGGTTTTCGCTTATAACAAATACTGCCTTAATTGGTTTTGCTTTACCTAAAGTTTTAAATAAATTCCTCAGATATAATATTAAAAAAGAACAACAAAACAATCTTCCTGCTCAAACCCCGTCTTTTTCAGGAATAAGTATGGAAAGATTTTTAAAGCATAAAGAAAAATTATCTTAAACGGCTAATAAATTTTTCAAGTCTTTCCATTGCGATTTTAAGTTTTTCAAGAGAGTAGGCATAGGATATTCTTAAATATCCTTCACCGCTGTCCCCAAAAGCAGTCCCCGGAACGGCGGCAACTTTTTCCTCTTTCAAAAATCTTGTTGCAAATTCTTCAGATGTCATTCCAAATTCTTTTATACAAGGGAATACATAAAACGCACCATAAGGTTCAAAACATTCAAGATTCATCTTCTTAAACGCATCAAGCAAAAATCTGCGTCTTTGGTTGTACGACTCTCTCATCATCTTAACATCATCATCCCCGTTTTTAAGAGCATCCACTGCGGCATATTGACTTATTGTCGGAGCGCACATAATCGCATACTGGTGAATTTTTGTCATCTGTTTGATTATTTCTGACGGAGCGCAGGCATACCCGAGCCGCCAGCCCGTCATTGCATAACTCTTAGAAAACCCGTTAATTAAAAGGGTTCGTTCTTTCATCCCGTTTAAAGAAGCGATAGAAACATGTTTACCCTTATAAGTTAATTCAGAATAAATTTCATCAGACATTACAAAAATATCATTGTCAATAATGATTTGTGCAATCTTTTCCAAGTCCGATTTTTCCATAATTGCACCCGTAGGATTATTTGGATATGGGAGAATTAAAATTTTTGTTTTATCAGTTATTGCATTTTCCAATTCTTCTGGAGTTAAACGGAACTCATTTTCGGATTTCAGATTTATAAAAACATTTTTCCCGCCTGCAAGATATGAACAAGGCGCATAAGAAACATAAGACGGTTGGGGAATAATAACTTCATCCCCGTCATTAATCATAGCTCTTAGACCTATATCAATCGCTTCTGAACCGCCGACTGTTACAAGAATCTCTGATTTTGGGTCATAATTTACCCCTTGAGTTCTTTTCAGGTATTTTGAAATTTCTTCTCTCAAAGGTAACAAGCCTGAATTTGAAGTATAAAAAGTTCTTCCTTTTTCAAAAGCATATATGCCTTCATCTCTGATATGCCAAGGGGTTTCAAAGTCAGGCTCTCCAACCCCGAGGGAAATAGCATCTTTCATTTCACTGACAATATCAAAAAACTTTCTTATTCCTGACGGTTTTATTTCCTGTATTTTATCCGACAAAAAATTTCTCACGGAGTAACAACCTCTCTTGCATCTTCTTCAACTTTATCCAAAATAGTGCCATGGTCTTTGTATTTTTTGAGGATAAAATGCGTACCCGTACTCAATACACTGTCTAATGTTGCAAGCTTATCGGAAACAAAAGCCGCAATATCTTTCAATGTCTTTTCTTCCAGAGTTACGAGCAAATCAAAACCTCCCGAAATCAGATATACAGATTTCACTTCAGGGTAATTGTAAATTCTTTGGGCAATTTTATCAAATCCCTGACCTCTTTGCGGGGTGACACGAACTTCAATAAGAGCAGTCACTTTTTCTAAAGATGTTTTATCCCAATCAATAAGTGTGTGATACCCGCAAATAACTCTTTCTTCTTCAAGTTTTTTTACTTCATTTGCAACTTCAAGCTCATCTTTACCCAACAAAACCGCAAGCTCATTAAGACCTATTCTGCTGTTTTTTTCAATTATAGAAAGTAACTGTTCTCTCATACGTTCCCCCTTTGAAATTTATTATACCATAATACTTGCAAAATTATCAGTCATGTTTTAGCATAATGTCATAAGGAAGTAAAAATGAATAATCAGACTTTAAGAAAAAGAACGGTTCTTGTTATTGTTGTAACGGTATTAATGATGTTAGCCGAAATTTATTACGGTATAACTACTCATTCAATGGCGCTAACGGCAGACGGTTTTCACATGGGAACGCATGTTCTTGCATTTGGAATAACACTTTTGGTATGTTTTATAGCCTTGAAACATGAGGACAAAACAGAAAAATTAAATGCGCTTGGCGGATATACAAGTGCTATTTTACTCGGGTTTACCTCTTTAGGAATAATATGGGAATCGGTTGAAAGATTTTTCAGTCCGAAAGCCATAACATTTGAGGATGCAATATTGGTTGCAATTATCGGTTTGGTTGTAAATTTATTATGTATGCTGATAATGAAAGGAGAACATCCTTTGCATATGCACAACCATTCTCATTGTTCCTGCTCTCATTGCGGGGAGCAACACCACCATGAGCATTCTCATGATGAGCATAATCACGAAAATTTGAACTACAAAGCAGCATATTTACATATTGTTGCGGATGCTATGACTTCAATACTTGCTATCGGGGCATTACTATTGGGGAAATTCTGCGGATGGACAATTCTGGACCCTGTAATCGGTGTTCTTGGCGGTTTTGTTATAGCAAAATGGTCTGTTGATTTGGTAAAAACAAGCACAAAAATTCTGCTTGATATGTAGCTGCTAAAATAATATTGTTTTTACATAAACAATATTATAAGTATGTTCATTTTTTCTTTTTGTCTTGATGCAAA
>ERZ842401.3960-NODE-3960-length-17782-cov-10.129633_pt1 | contig 17782 bp, 17 predicted proteins | sample MGYA00521270_ERZ842401 | MGnify/ENA primary metagenome ERZ842401 (study PRJEB31892, sample SAMEA3878208) | bioreactor metagenome | biome: Moose rumen | place: Sweden | collected 2011-10 | study: EMG produced TPA metagenomics assembly of the PRJEB12797 data set...
AGCACGAAATGTGACCTGGAAGGGCGAAAGTGTGCTTTAGTGCGGGGATGCAGGCATGACTAAAGCACGAAATGGGGCCTGGAAGAGTGAAAGTGTGCTTTAGGCAGGTGATGCAACGGTGGCTAAAGCACGAAATGTGACCTAGAAGAGCCAAAGTGTGCTTTAGAGCAGGTGATGCAGCGACGGCGGGGAGGCGGTCCCTTGCCGCGTTGACAACCGTAGTGCACTCCAAGGCCGATTTCATAACCAACGCGGCAGGAACGCGGTGTGGACGGGAAAACAACCCAAAATGCCACAAGCACCAACCTGAAATGTCAATGATACCACATAGCGTCTGTTTGCTATTGACAGTTATTATTAGTATTTTTGGCCAACCAGTTCTCTGATCTTCAATGAACGCTATGGAAACAAGAAAACACCTCGCGGCGGAAAAGAAGCGCTGCAACTCCCATAACTGCGCCCAGGCTGTCGTTTGCACCTACTGTGACCTCGTGGGGCTGCCGGAACAGACCGCCCTCGATATTGCCGGGGCCTATGGGACCGGCATGGGGAATATGGAAGGGACCTGCGGCGCCCTCGTGGGTGCCGGGATGATCGTAGGGCTCGCAACCAAAGACCGGATCAAATCCCGCTCCCGCATGAAAGAGATGATGGTAAAGTTTCAGGAACGAAACGGAGCCACCCGGTGCAAGCTGCTCAAAGGCGCAGGGACGGGAAAGCCACTCAGGGACTGCCCCGACTGTGTGGCCGATGCCGCTGAGTTTTTGGAAGAATACCTGTAGTGAAACGCCTCTAAAACAATCGCCATGAAAAAAATCTTCTCCGGGATTCTTGGTATCCTGGTCTTTTTCTCCCCCCTCCGCGCCCAGGAATACGACGGGCAGAGCTGCACGTCCATCATGGTGGGCCGAAAGGCCTCCACGGACGGATCGGTCATGACCTCCCATACCTGTGACGGAAGGTATCGCACCTGGGTCCAGATGGAACCGGCCGCCGATCATGAGCCCGGCACCATGCACCCCGTCCTCAGGGGCACCATGCAGACCCGCTTCCGGGGAGACACCGTCGGCGTGAAACTCATGGGGGAAATCCCCCAGGTCGCACACACATATGCCTACCTCAATACGGCCTATCCTTGTTTCAACGAAAAACAGCTCGCTATCGGCGAAACCACTTTCGGTGGGCCAGACACCCTCGTGAACGCGGCTGGCTGGTTTACAATCGAAGAGCTCGAAAGAGTCGCCCTGCAGCGTTGTGACAATGCCCGCGATGCCATCCGCCTGATGGGGGCGCTGGCCGAGCAGTACGGCTATGGAGATGGCGGCGAATGCCTCACGGTGGCCGACAAGAACGAAGTCTGGCAGTTCGAAATCGTAGGAGTCGGAAAGAACAGGATCGGAGCGGCCTGGGTGGCGAAGCGGATTCCCGACGACCATGTCGCGGTATCCGCCAATATCCCCCGCATCGGCCGGATCGACCGAAAGGACAAAGACATGATGGCCTCCTCCAATGTAGAGAAGGTGGCCATCGACAACGGCCTGTGGGACGGCAAGGGAACGTTCGTTTTCTGGAAATCCTTCAACACCAGCTACGCCAAAGGGAAGAACTTCAACGACAGGGAGTACTTCATCCTCAACCACTTCGCTCCTTCCCTTGGACTCACCTACGACATGGACGAACTGCCCTTCTCCGTCAAGCCCGAAAAACAGGTGGACATCCGCGAAGTAATGGCCCTTTACCGGGAAACCTACGAAGGGACCGACTTCGACATGACCCGCGGCGTCAAGATAGCCCGTGCCGCCAACAAAGAGCATCCGGCCGATACCGTGACGAGCCCTGTCGCCAATCCCTGGCTGACAACCACCATGAGGAACACCCTCAATACCATCGCGCCCGGGACGGTGGAATTCAGAAGGACGGTGGCCGTGGCATGGTGTGCCTACTCGCACATCACCCAGCTCCGATCCTGGCTTCCCGACAGCATTGGCGGGGTATGCTGGATCTCAGTGGACAACCCCGGCCAAAGCCCCAGGATTCCCGTCTTTTCCGGAACCACCTCACTCCCGAAGAATTTCGAAGTCTGCGGACAGAAACAGTATGTCCCCGACTCGTACCTCTGGCAGTTCCGCAGGGCCAACAAACTCGCAACGCTTTCCTGGCAGTCGACCAAGGAGGGATTCAATGAGGAAATCCTCCGGCTGGAGAATCTCGCACTCGACGGACTCCCCGCATCGCCCCTCTCTTCCGCCGCCCTCAATGCCTACACAGAGTACATCTATCAGGAAGGAGTCCGCAGCTGGAAGGCATTGGAAAACAAATACTGGCTCCAGTTCGGGAACGGCTTCTAATCGGCCGCGCCCAGCATTTCCCGGAAGGTAGTGGCAAAGATCAGATAGCCGACATTGCCGGCAATGGTGCCTTCGTTCTGCCCCCACAGGAAGGGCCAGTCATCGTAGTTTTCGAAGTGGTCCGGCTGGCGGAACAGCAGGCCGGGAGCCATGTTGCCCGGGATGAAGGAGAAATCGGCCCGGTTGTTTCCGTAGAAGACCTCCTTGGGACGGGTGGCACCTACGGTGGCTACCCACGATTTGTTGTGGTAGGGATGGCAGCCGAACAGCCAGGAAGGGGCGCGGAAGGCATATTCCATCGGCATGATGTCCGGGAAATAGCGGCAGGCATTGCAGATGGTGGTCCCGAAACCGGTCACCTGTCCTCCGCCCGCCCAGTTGCCCAGGCCGATGGGAACGCCATAGGGATTGTCTTCCATGAGGCTCTCCACGTATTCCTTGTACTGCTGCACGTAAGGGCGGAGTTTCTCCTTATAGTCTTCCCCGAAATAAGGGACGGCGTCCAGGGCCACGTTGATGGCCATCAGGGCCGAACGGTCCAGCGTCGGCCAGAGCTGCTGGTCGAACTGGTCCAGATACTGCTGCTCACCCGTAGACACATAGAGCTGCAGGGATGCGGAAATATTGCCGAACCCCCGCCAGCGGCGCATGGTCGTATCCGCTTCCATCAAAACCGAAGCCTCCTTCTGCAGCCGCTTTGACTGGGCCAGCGCCCGGCGCGCCAGATCGTCGTTATACCCCTTCAGGGCACGGCTGGCAGCGGCAAAGACCGTGGCGGCCTGCAGGTCCAGGCCCGGATTCCTGGTGGTAAAGGCCCACATGTCGTCCGGCGTACCGCTCGAGCGCCCGTCGGCGGACTTCTGGTAAGGCTTCAAGCGCGGGTCGTAATGCAGCCCGTCCGTAATGGCGGCAGCATCGCCCAAATGGTGGTAATTGTCCAGCACCGAATTGGAAAGGGTCTGGGCCATGTGGCCGATCTGCTCGGCCTGCGCCACCAGATTCAGCGTTCCGTGCTCGATATACTGGAGGATGTCCGGGACGCCGTCGGGCCGATGGAGGTCGACATACCGCTGCTCTTCGCTCACGAAGGTCTCGTCCCGCTGCGGGTGGAACTGCTCCCACAGGGAAATCAGGTTCTGCACCACGCTGATGTTCGAGCCCGTTTCGATGTCGAAGTCGCCGGCATCGAAGAAACCGCCCACATTGAGTCCGGGAATCAGTTCCAGCGCTTTGTATTTGGTATCCGTGGAAGGTCCCTGCCAGTGCAGGTCGAAGTGGTCCGTATTGGGCGGAGCCTGCAGATAACCCTCCTTGAAGGGCTCGCCGTGCCAGATCCGGTACGCCTCGTTCACCGTCATGTGGTTCATGTGGATGGGAATCCAGACATCGCTCGTAGCCACCGTGATCTTGTCATAGACAGAAGGGTCGATGATGAAATTGTTGGTCTCGCAGTTCCCGTAACGGATAAAATAGACGCCGGGCTCCTTCACCTGCGAGAAATCGAACCGGGCATAGCGGTACTTATAGTAGTCTCCCCAGGAGACCACTTTTCCGGAGAAGACTTCCTTCTCGCTGCCGTCGGCCTCCACTTTCACGATGGAGGCGGAGGGGCGCATCTTGTCTTTCTTGTCCAGCTCTATCACTGCCACCTTGGGCTGGTCGGGGATATACCCCACCTGCGACAGGCCGATATTGGGTTCCCGGATCCAGCCGGGCACGGCGTTGGGTTTCACCGTCCAGGTGAGGACCTTTCCCGTCTTCCCGGCGGGAAGCACGCTCCGAAGCACCATCCAGCCGTTCTGGGCCAGCATCCGCCCGTCGTAGAGGGCCAGTTCCCCATCGGCCGAAGAAACGGAGACCATCCGCTCCGGAGCATCGGGAGCAAGGATCAGGTCATATCCTTTGTCGATGGGAAGCGGCTCCACGAATTCGCCGGTACCGCGGTCGTCATAGGTACGGTATCCCTTGAACTGACGCACCTTCTCGCTGTTGGGGCGCGTGCGCGTGTCGCTTACGGCATAGCGCGGAATCCGGCCCGGACGCCCGTCCATCAGGAAAGCCTTCCCCCAGTACTGCGAAGGCAGGAACTCCAGGTTGAATCCGGCCTCGCCCTCCAGCGCCTGCGGCACCGGCTTGTCCAGATAGACGGAAATCTCCACGGCATCCCCGACAGCGGTAACGGCCACGCGGGAATCAAAGTCGTATTCATCGTAGCGCAGCCCGACTTCGATGGAACCGTTGTCCCGGTCCACCGTCCTGGAGATCATCTGGGGCACCAGGTCCCACTGCTCCGGAGTGACGCTCAGGCGGACGGCACCGCCCTGGACCGTCCGGACACCGTGATGCACGATCTCGATTCCGGAGTCTTTCTCATCGTTGAAACCGCCGTTGAAAGGATTGCTGAAAACCAGGACATTCACGCCCTGACGCTCGAAATACTCAAGGTCGTTGAGTTCCAGGCCGGAGTCAGGAGCCTGGCAGGAGACCATCAGCAAGGCCGATAATCCAAGGAAAAAGGATAAATGCTTCATAATGCAACAATTTCTTCCGAAAGATACCATTTTTCCGAAAGAAACAGATGCAAGATTGAATCAAACCCTGCCAGTTTTGTCTCAGAAAGGCGAAATCGCCCTGCAGTCCACGGTCTTATTCAGTATCCGTAGACCAAGCCATACTTGTCGTGAAGATTCTTTAACGAGCCGTCCGATTTCATTTCCCGGATCTTCGCATTGACCTTCTGCAAAAGATCCTCCTGTCCTTTCCGCATGAGAACGCCAATCTGCCCGCGGGTGAAAGGCCTGTCCAGAAGCGGAGCCGCGAGCCGGGCATCGTTCCGGACATACCAGGGCGCCTCCGTGATTTCGGTGATCATCACATCGGCCTCCCCTTCTGCAACTTTGGAAGGGATTTCCTCATTCTTTTCATGGACAATGAGATGGCACTCCGGCAGATTCTCCCGGGCGAACTTCTCGTTGAGGCCTCCCGGATTGACCATCACCCTGACATCGGGCCGATTGAGGTCTTCCTGCGAGTTGTATTTGCCGGCATCTTCCTTCCGGCAGAGAATGGTCTTGCCGTTGCAGAGATAGCCTTCCGACATATCCATGGTCTGGAGCCGCGCCTCCGTGATGGTAATCCCGCCGATGGCAAAGTCGAACAGCTCCGGCTCCTGGACATCGGCCGAAAGGGTGGGCCAGGAGGTGGGGACATAACGGACGCTTACGCCCAGGTTCCCCGCTATCTCCCCTGCCACGTCAATGCCGAAGCCCCAGTAATCGCCGGTCTCCGGCTCCTTGTAGCTCAGCGGCCGGTAATCCCCCGTCGTGCCCACGAGGAGGATCCCCCGCTCCTGGATCCTGTCGATTGTCGGCGTGCTTGACACCCGATTCTGCGTCCCGCAGCTGATGGCTGCCGTACACAGGAGAATAATCGGGAGAATGGAGCGGAAGATTCTTTTCATCGTTCTATCTTGACAAGTTTGAGCTCGAAAATGAGGGAAAGCCTCGTTGGCTTCCTTGTAGGGATTCGGTCTTTTCTTTTTATGGGACGGCATGTAAATCAGACTTTTAATATTTCTTGCGAGTCGATGATCCGCGTGCCGGACTGTCCACCTTTTGCAAGCCGGATCATGGCTGCCGCCCAGCCTTCCAGGTTGTGCCCGGTGTCCAGGGAGCGGTATCCCACGCTGAGGGCGTCCAGAACGCAACGCTCGGTGATGGACGGGTCCACGAGATAGACACCGTAGCCGATAATCGGCATCTCAATGCCGCAGTTGAGTCTAACGTTCTTCATAAATGTATTCACTTCCCAAATATACTGAAAATCCGCCGGATGAGAAAATCAATCCGACGGAATCTCTTTTTTCAGCCTCTTGCGGCTGTACGCCTTCTTGGATTTCTGCAGGACCTTCCGGAAGGAGACGGGCTTTCCGTGCAACTCGATTTCCTCCAGGCGGGCAGCCCGGCGGTTGGCCAGCATGAAGTCGGCCTCGGTAATGCGGAGTTTCTTCTGTTTCTTCCCCGGTTTCATAGCGCGTAATCCAATCTCATGATTTTCACGGGCCTTTCGTCGCCCCGGTACAGGTGACTCAGGTAGCTGGTCTCCCCTGTGTCCCGGAAGCCCCAATCTATCAAAAATCGTGGCAGCGGAGCGCTACTGACATTCTGACATTTTTCGTACCTTTGCCCTCCCAATGGCAAGGCTCATCATATCGCAGAAGAAAAAAGGGAAGTTCAATCTTGCCCTCCCCCATTATATCCTTGTGAATGGGAAGAACATCGGCCTGATGAACACCCCTTCCGTGACCCTCGAAGTGCCGCCCGTGACCTTCAATGTGCGGATCCAGAGCATGTTCAAGTGGTTCTACACGGAGGTGACGGTCACAACCCATGAGGAGACGGACACTTTCATTGAGTTCTCCGACCGGGAGAAATGGTGGGATGCGCTCTTTATCCTGGATGTCATCCTGTGGTGCGTGAAGGGCCTTTTCCACTTGGCCGCCCCGTGGACCTGGATCTACGAGGTCTTCACGAACGGCTACTTCGTGGCCTGGATCGTGTACGAATGGGTCATCCGGAAGAAATACTTCCGCCTGGATGTCTATTCCAAGTTTGCCGAAAGAAAACCTGAACCCCAAACGACAGAAGAACATGTTCAATAAGCACGATATCGCCCGCGACGCCTGCCAGCTCTTCGGCGCCCAGGCAAGCAAAGGTTTCTTTTGAGCCGCAAATTTACAATTTTCTTCACTGATTTGCCAAACAGTAGAAAAGAATATCGCGGCTATTGCAGAGCAGCAAACTCTCCACAGCCCAGGATTCTGGACCACAAAACAGAAGTGCTTTTCTATCAGAGATTTACGCAATCTTGTCTATCCGGATTGGCCTAGACAAGATTGCGCATCTTTTTCAGAATCAAGAGTTTCAATTTCACGACCCGCCGGGGGAAACTATCGGCCCGCCTCCAGGCCGCGGTGCCAGAAGCGATGGGTGATGTCTTCCGGACGGCCGTCCACCACCCGGTAAAGGCGCTGGTTGGTGGAGGGGTTGTTGAGCGGGCCGCATTCCGGACGGTAAGGGCCCACCTTGATGTAGTCGAAATGGTTCCAGAAGATGTCCTCCACCACTTCCCTGCCGCTGTACACGGCCGCCTCCAGCCCCAGGGAGCGGACATGGTCGGCCAAATCCAGCAGGGTCTCCGGGTCCCTCCCCTCTCCCAGGAACAGGAAGCAGTTCACCCCGTAATTATCGGCCACCAGCGCATCGATCACCTCCGGAGTAAGCTCCCGGCCGATATCCTTTTTCAGAAACGGTGAATGGCATCCAATGCAGTTTCCCCGGCAGTTGGAAATGTCCACTGCCAGGGAAACGCGGTCCGGAATCTCCTCCAGCACCACGGAAGTCATCTCCGGGACGTACTTGATCACTGGTCGATATAGAACCTGTGTTCCGCTTCTTCCTGACGCATTTCGCTGAAGGAGGAAATGCGCTTGAGATAGCCGATCACACGGGTGAGGTAATCCAGGTTGGTGCCGCCGCACTTGGGGCACACGCTCAGGGTATCCTTGGAGATGTAGCCGCAGTCGTTGCACACCGTGTTCCGGCAGTTGAAGGTAAAGTAGTTGGTACCGTAATGGGCGGCGGTGTTGAGCAGCTGGCGGTACTGGTCCTTGGTCAGGTGCTCGGCAATGTTCATGTGCAGGGCGCTTCCGCCGTCCAGGTACTTCACGTAGTCTTCCCCGTGGAGCTTGAACTTGTCGATCATGGACAGGCTCTCGTCTTCCGGATTGTAGAAATACGAGCTGTACATGTTGTGCTTTGCGCTCACGAAGTAGCCGTCCTTCTTGTCCCACTTGTAGTTCTTGCCGGAAAGGTTCTCCCCGGGGACGAACTCCGTGTTGAACATGGTCTCCTTGGTGCGGTCTTTCCGGTTGCAGACATTGATGGTCTCCAGCAGGGTGTTCACGAACTCCTTGTAAGCGGCGTTCGGGGAAATCTTGAGGCCCAGGAATTCGGCCGCGTCCGTGAGGCCGTTCACGCCCACCGTGAGGTACTGCTTTTTCATGTCGATGAAGCCGGCCCTGTAGACATCGAGCATATCGGCCTTGAGGAAGTCCTTGATGATCTCGTTGAAGGCGGTCTGGTACTTGTGCACGCGGACGGTCTGCTCCGTCACCGCCTCGGTGATGTACCTGTAAAGCACGTCTTTATCGTACATGGAAGGCTTCAGGGGGCGGTCCGGGGCGATGGCCTCGCCCTTCTCCACCTTGAAATACTTGCGGGCGGCGTCCTGGATCAGCCGGTTCAGGTTGATGGTCATCACGCTCTTGGAACCGGTGGCCACGGAAGCCGTTCCCATCGAATACTGGTGGGTGGTGTGGTTGTGGGAGTCGTCGTCCAGGTCTTTCAGGGAATTGCGCAGGCGGCAGCAGCTGGACAGGCTGTCGGGGCTGTTGGAGATATAGCAGAAGAAGCTGTGTCCCTTGGACCACATCTCGGCGGTGAAATCGGCATATTCCTTGTCGGCATAATCGTCGCCGCCGTCCGTCAGAAGGGCCATCGTCTCCACAGGGAACGTGAGGATATAGTGGTTGCGCTCCTCGTTGAACCACTGCATGAAATGCTTCTGCAGCCAGCTCAGGGTTTCCCACTTGGGGGCCGATCCGTCCGGGAAGCGGAATTCGCCGAAGACGCCGTCGAAATAGGGCTTGTCGAAGTAGCCGATGTTCCAGAACACCGTCTGGTAGCCGCGGTTGCCGGCCGGCATGTTCATGGAATGGACCACCTGCTGGAAGCAGTTGTCGATGACCTTGAGAAGGGTGCGCTGCTTGGTGTTGCGCTCTACCACCTCTTCCAGACGGTCCAGGTAATCGTCACCGTAGTCTTTGCGGATGAAATAGTCCAGGTACATCAGGAACTCCGGAGTGGCCACGGCACCCATGAACTGGGACGAGATGGAATACACCAGGTTGATGAACTCGCCGCAGAAGGACTTGAGGTCCGTAGGGGCGATGGACACGCCGCCCAGCTCCCGGAGACCGCTTTCCAGGAAGGGATACATGGTGATGGCCACGCAATAGGGATAGCCCGGGGTGCCGCTCTCATCGTGCTTGTACAGCACGTGGGACTCCAGGTCCGCGATGTACTGCTGCGCGAGGTTCCTGCCGTACAGGGACTTGATCTTGTCCTGCATGATATAGCGGTTCTGCTTGATGTTGTTCTCCTTGTAGAGCTCGTTGCCCAGCGTCACGATGTTCTTGTGGGTAATGTTGGCGTTGGAGTCGAACTTGGAACCGGTGGCGGCGTTGGAGGCCTTGATATAGTCTTTGATGAAGTCGTTCTTCTTGCGGAGGTCCATGCCGCGGTCGAAGGTCTCGATATACTCGAGGGCCACCTTCTTGTTGATGGACATGAGGGAGTCCACCACCTGGCGGCGGATCTCCTGGCTGGACATTTTGTCGTAGATGAACAGGTTGTCCACCACCGAAACCACCACGTCCTCGGGGACGGGCTGGCCGGTGTGCACATAGGCCAGGCGGATGCCGTTCATGAGCTTCTCTCTGTCGAATTCCTCGTAGGATCCGTTGGTTTTACGAACTTCCATAGTATTGATTTTTAATTATTTACAAATTATACGATTCCATCAGGGGCTAATAATCGCGGACAGCCGGAGGGCTACCCGCACAATGTAGATACAAAGATAGAGGGTTCCCGGCGGATTCACACCTCCTCCCTGCGAAAGTTATCCACAAGGTTTTTAACACAACGGATACGGGAATTTTTTGTATCTTTGCAAATTATGTCAGAGAATAAAGAAAAGACACGATACCGATGAAAAATTTTGTTGAAGAGCTCAAATGGAGAGGCATGATCCAGGACATCATGCCCGGGACGGAAGAGAAACTGATGGAAGGCCCGCAGGCCGCCTACGTAGGAATCGACCCCACGGCCGATTCGCTGCATATCGGGCACCTGGTGAGCGTGATGATCCTCAAGCATTTCCAGCGCTGCGGCCACAAGCCCTTCGCCCTGGTGGGCGGCGCCACCGGCATGATCGGGGACCCGTCCATGAAAAGTGCGGAACGGAACCTGCTGGACGAGGAAACCCTCAACCACAACGTGGCCTGCATCAAGGCCCAGCTGAGCCGTTTCCTGGATTTCGAATCCGACGCCCCCAACAAGGCGGAACTGGTGAACAACTACGACTGGATGAAGGACTACAGTTTCATCAACTTCATCCGTGACATCGGCAAGCACATCACCGTGAACTACATGATGGCCAAGGACTCCGTGAAGAAGCGTCTGCAGCGGGATTCCTCCGAAGGCATGTCCTTCACCGAATTCAGCTACCAGCTGATGCAGGGCTACGATTTCTACTGGCTGTGGAAGAACCGCGGCTGCGTGCTGCAGCTGGGCGGAAGCGACCAGTGGGGCAACATCACCACCGGCACCGAACTCATCCGCCGCATGGACGGCGGCGAAGCCTTCGCCCTCACCTGCCCCCTCATCCGTAAGGCCGACGGCACCAAGTTCGGCAAAACCGAAAAAGGCAACATCTGGCTGGACGCGGAGCGCACCTCCCCCTACGAGTTCTACCAGTTCTGGCTCAACGTGGCCGATGACGACGCGGAGCGCTACATCAAGATCTTCACCATGCTGGACCGCGAGACCATCGAAACCCTCATCGAGGAGCACCGCCAGGATCCCGGCCAGCGCAAGCTGCAGAAGGTGCTCGCCCGCGAGGTGACCGTGATGTGCCACGGACAGGAAGCCTACGACAACGCAGTGGCCGCGAGCCAGCTGCTCTTCGGCAACGTATCGGCCGAGGTATTCCGCCAGATGGACGAGCGCACCGTCCGCGAGGTCTTCGCCAACGTGCCTTCCTTCGAGGTGGAGCGCGGCGAATTCCCCTGCAACGTACTGGACCTGCTGGCCGTGAAGACCACCATCCTCCCCTCCAAGGGCGAAGCCCGCAAGATGGTCCAGGGCGGCGGCGTCTCCCTGAACAAGGAGAAAGTGACCGACATCAATGCCGATGTCACCGAAGCCGACATCGTGAACGGACACTACATCCTGGCCCAGAAGGGAAAGAAGAACTATTTTATCATCAATATAAAGTAGAGATTCCCGGTCAGGCCGGGAATGACGAATATGGAAAAACAAGCTAGCACAAGGCAGCTGAAAGTTGCGCGTGAAATCCAGAAGGACCTGGCGGAAATCATCAGGGCCAAGGGAATGGCGGCTTTCGGGGGCGCCCTCCTCACGGTGAGCGAAGTGCGCGTGAGCCCGGACCTCTCTGTGGCCAAGGTGTTCGTGAGCATCTTCCCGTCCGAGAAGCAGGGCCCCGTGATGCAGCTCCTGGAAGAGAACAACCGGGCGCTCCGCGGAGAGCTGGGCCGCGTGGTGGCCAAGCAGTTCCGGATCGTCCCGGAACTGAATTTCCTCCTGGACACTTCCCTGGATTACGCAGAGCACATCGACGAGCTGCTGAAAAAGTAACATGTACCTGCCGCTGAAATTCGCCGTCCGTTACCTGTTCGCCCGGAAATCGTACAATGTCATCAACATGATTTCGGGCATCGGAGTCGCAGGCATGGCGGTAGGCACGGCGGCACTCATCATCATCCTTTCCGTCTTCAACGGATTCAACCGCCTGGTAGAGGACAACTTGTCGGACCTCCACGCAGACCTGGTGGTGAAACCCGTACACGGCAAGGTTTTCATTCCCGATTCCTCCGTCTTCGCCTGGGCCTATGACCAGAAGGAAATCAAGTCCATGTCCAGCGTCCTGGAAGACCAGGTCTTCCTTTCCTACGAAGGGAAGCAGAGCTTGGCGCGCGTGAAAGGCCTGGACGCCGTGGCGGAAGAGGAATCGCTCCTGCAGGAACACATCGTGGACGGAGAATGGCAGCTGCACAAAGGCGACTTGCCGATGGCGGTGGTAGGCGCCGGCCTGGCCTATAACCTGTCGCTGAGCCCGCGGTTCGTATCGGCCCTGGAAATCCATTATCCCTCGCGCACGGAAGAGGTTTCGGTGGCCAATCCGGCCGCCTCGCTCCGCACCGTCCGCATGCGTCCTTCCGCCATTTTCTCCATCAACAGCGACGTGGACGCCGCCCTGGCGGTGGTTCCCATCGAGTCCATGCGGGAACTGCTGGAATACCCCGACGAAGTCTCCTCCGTCGAAATATGGGTGGAGGAAGGGGCCGCCAAGCACCTGCAAAAAGCCCTTCAGGAGCGGCTGGGAACCGATTTCCAGGTATTGGACCGCTTCCAGCAGGAAGAATCCCTCTACCGGATGATGCGCTACGAAAAACTGGCCATCTACCTCATACTGGTATTCGTGGTCATCATCGTCGCCTTCAATATCTACAGCGCCCTCAAGATGCTGGTCATCGAGAAGCAGGGCGACATGGCCACCCTCCGCTCGATGGGGGCCGATGATTCCCTCCTCCGCCGCATCTTCCTGTGGGAAGGCTGGCTGGTTTCGCTGCTGGGCATGGCCATCGGCCTGGTCCTCGGCATTGCGATCGTCTGGCTGCAGGCGCGCTACGGGCTGGTGACCATGCCGGGCAACTTCATCGTCCAGGCCTATCCGGTGGTGCTCAAGGCGTCCGACATCCTCTGGACGGTCGTCGGGGTGGCCGGCACCGGATTCCTGATGGCCCTGATTCCCTCCCGGAAAATATGAGTTCCGGCCTTCATACCACAGGGCTCCGGAAAAACGAGGGCGGTTTTTTATGTTTTATCGGGCTCCTTGTGCTGCTATGCACCCTTGACCTGCTCACCGGAAACGGGCTGGGTGTCGCGCACGGGGCTGTTTTCTGGAAACTGCGGCTTCCGCGGATGCTCACCGCCCTGGTGGCAGGAGCGGCGCTGGCCCTTTCCGGAGCCCAGATGCAGGCCATCTTCCGCAATCCGCTGGCCGATCCGCACATCATGGGCGTGAGCGGCGGCGCCGGACTGGGCGCTGCGCTGGTCTCCCTCGCCATCGGCACCACGGCGCCCTGGTTTTCGGGGGCAAGCATGGCCGCTGCGGCGTTTGCGGGGGCGTTTCTCACATCGGCCCTCATTGTGGGGCTCTCCTCCAGGCTCAACACCGCCACCCTGCTCATTTTCGGGGTCATGCTGGGATTCATTTTCAGCGCCGTCAGTTCCATCCTGCAGTATTCGGCCGGTGAAGAGAGCCTGAAACTGTTCTACAGCTGGATGGCTGGCAGTTTTTCCGGCACCCGGTATCTGGAGCTGGGCATCATGGCAGCGGCGCTGGCCGTGGGGCTGTACCTGGCCATTCTCAATGGGAAAGGGCTGGATATCATCCTGTTCGGCGACAATTACGCCGCCTTTTCCGGAGCCTCCGTCCGGCGCCTCCGCGTGCTTTCCATGCTTTCGGCCAGCCTCATGACAGGCGCGGTGACGGCTTTCTGCGGCCCTGTCGGCTTCGTGGGAATCGTGGCGCCGCACCTGGCCCGGCGGGTGCTGGGGACATCGGCCCACAGGAGTGTCCTTCCCGGAGCCATCCTCTGCGGCATGTGCCTGAGCCTCGTGGCCGATATCCTGGCCAACCTGTGGCCCGTACCGCTCCCCGTAGGCAGCACCATGGCCCTCGTGGGCATCCCTTTGATCGGCATGTATCTGCTGTATGGAAATAAACATTGATCATATCGGATACGGCACCCGCGTGCTGGCCAGGGACATCGCCTTCACGGTGGCCCCGGGCGAATGCCTGCTGCTTGCCGGCGCCAACGGCTGTGGAAAAACCACCCTGCTCAAGGCCTTGGCCCGTGAAAAAGGCAGCGTGCTCATCCCCACCGGCATTCCCAAGGTGAAAGGGTTCTCCGTGCGGGCATTCATCCGCACAGGCTGCTACAAAGAAAGCAACTGGGCCGGCAAATTGCGGGCCGATGCCGAAGAACGCCTGGAAGAAGCACTGGAACTGCTGCAACTCAAGTCTCTGGCCGACAGGGACATCGCCACCCTCAGCGACGGCGAGTTCCAGAAAGCCTGCATTGCGGTGGGGCTTACCCGGCAAGCCTCGCTGCTCCTGATGGACGAACCCACCGCCTTCCTGGACGTGGAGAACCGCCTCATGGTGCTGCGGGCTCTCCGTGAGGTGGCGGAGGCTGCCCGCACCGCCGTCATCTTCTCCTCCCACGACCTGCAGGACTCCTTGCAAGCCGCTCATCGCGTGCTGGCCTTCGCCCCGGGCGGACGCTTCCTGGTCTCCGGAAGCAACGACCGCGAAGCCGTCCTCACCGAGGCGTTTCCATCGGCCCGGCTCTAAAAAAACATCCGGCCCTCCTCTCGGGAGACCGGACGTACAACCTTTTGGCCCAAGAACTTATTTCTTGCGGCTCTTGTATCTCTGATAGAACATATCCACGCGACCGGCGGTGTCCACCAGCTTCACCTTGCCCGTATAGAACGGATGGGAAGTGTTGGAAATTTCCAGTTTCACCAGCGGATACTCGACGCCTTCCACCTCGAGGGTCTCTTTGGAAGGGGCGCAGGAACGCGTGATGAACACGGTGTCGTTTGACATATCCTTGAAAGCTACAAGACGGTAGGTTTCGGGATGGATTCCTTTCTTCATTTTTACGTAAAATATAATTGTTAACAATTTTGGACCGCAAAGGTAGTAATTTGCAGGAACATTTCCAAATCTTTTTTTGATTCCCGGTCACGCCGGGAATGATGGCAAACAGGTCAGGCCGGGAATGACGGGAAGAACAGGCCGGGCCGTCATGGCCGGCGGCGACCGGCCATCTTATTTCATTCTGTACGGCTGGTCTTCGTACAGGATGTAGCGCTTGGCCTTCCTGATCCACTTCTGTTCTTCCAGTTTCACATGCTCCTGCACCACGTCGAAGGTGATGGACTGCTTCAGGTAGGCTTCCAGGACCGGGTCGGCCAGCTTGGTCCAGAAGGCGGGGTCGAACTCGAAGGCCGAATAGTGCTCGGTGAACCAGCGCATCAGGTGCAGCGTATGCAGCAGGCTGTGGTAGTCCTCCCCTGGCACCAGCATGATCTGGAAGCCGAAGCACCGCTCCCCGGCGTAACGCCCGGCCGACGGCGTGAAGGAGCAAGGACGGAGAAGCGCCCCGGGAGCCTGCGGAAGTTCTTGCGGATGAATGGGTTTCACAAAAGGAGCGCCGATATACTCGTACGGACGTGCCGTGCCGATACCAGGCGTGATGGTAGTATTGTTCCACAGTCCCCCGCCGCTGTACAGGTACGAACTGAACAGTCCCGGGATATCCGAGGCCGGTGCGATGGTCCAGGGCATCAGCTGCCGAACGGAGTCCGTTGCCCGGGCCGATATCACATGGATGGGGAATTTGGCCCCGATTTCCGAGGCATACAGATTCACCAGCTCGCCCAGCGTAAGGCCGTGCCGGTGCGCCACCTTGGGGACGAACATTTCCCCGGCCACCGAAGGGATGCTTCCCTCCACCACCCTGCCGGAAGGGTTGATATGGTCCACGATATACAGCGAGGGCGATTCATCTCCCAGGAGCTTGAGCATCTCCATGAGCTGCATCACGTCCTTGGTGTAGTTGAAATACCGCACGCCCACGTCCTGGATCTCCACCACCACGGCATTGAGACCCCTGAGAAGATCGGCCTCGAAGGCGATATGGTTGGTCCCCGGGGTAAGTTCCGCCTCCCGCGGGTTGAACACAGTCACCAGGTTCTTCCTTTCCCGGAAGATATCGTACATCCACCGGCCTTTGGCCGTGTCCCAGCAGTTCTGCGTGCAGAAACAGCCCACCTTACCGTAGAGCAGGGCTTTGTCGGGCTGGTCCTCCAGCGGGGTGGTCCGGAATGAAAACATAGGCAAAAAGGCCCGGTCAGTGCCGGGCATGACAGTTATCCAATAATCTTTTCAGCCACTTTAATCACTTCATTGCCAAGAGCTTCCGCCTCCTCCATCGTCCCGGCCTCCGAGTAGATGCGGATGATGGGTTCGGTATTGGACTTGCGCAGGTGCACCCACTGCTTCCTGGCTTCGAAGATGATTTTCACGCCGTCGATGTCGTTGATCTCTTCCTTGGCGTAGATCTTCTTGAGTTCGCCCAGGATCTTGTCGATGAGGGCGCCGTCGCTGAGCTGGATCTTGTTCTTGGCGATGAAATACTGCGGATAGGTCTTCTTGAGTTCGCTCACCTTCAGGCCCTTGTGGGCGAGATTGCTCAGGAACAGGGCCACGCCCACCATGGCGTCGCGGCCTGCATGGATGGCAGGATAGATGACCCCGCCGTTTCCTTCTCCGCCGATGAGGGCGTCCACTTCGTGCATTTTGGTGGTCACATTCACCTCACCCACAGCCGCAGCATAGTACTTGCCGCCGTGGGCCTCGGTCACGTCGCGGAGGGCGCGGGTGGAAGAGAGGTTGGAAACGGTGGCGATGGGTTTTCCCTCTTTTTCCGCCAGGGAACAGAGGTAATCGGCCACGCTCACGAGGGTATATTCCTCCACGAAAGGTTCGCCGTTCTCGCAGATGAAGGCCAGACGGTCCACGTCCGGGTCTACCGAAACGCCCAGGTCGGCCTTTTCTTTCACCACGGTCTGGCAAAGGTCCACGAGATTCGCGGGCAGCGGCTCCGGATTGTGGGCAAAGTCGCCCGTCGGATTGCAGTTAAGGCCGATGCACTTGACTCCGAGACGCTTGAGCAGGCGCGGCATGATGATGCCGCCCACCGAATTGACGGCATCCACCACCACTGTGAAGTGCGCATCCTTGATGGCCTGCACATCCACGGCCGGAAGGGCCAGGACGGCGTCCAGATGACGGTCCGTGAAATCTTCCTCCTCGATGGTGCCCAGCCGGTCCACCTCCGCGAAGCAGAAATCTTCTTTCTCCGCCAGGTCCAGAACGGCCTGTCCTTCTGCGGCAGTGAGGAATTCGCCCTTGTCGTTCAGGAGCTTGAGGGCGTTCCACTGACGGGGATTGTGGCTGGCCGTGAGGATGATGCCGCCGTCGGCCCGGGCAAAGAGGACGGCCATTTCCGTGGTGGGAGTGGAAGCGAAGCCGCACTTGACCACGTCGATGCCGCAGCCCACGAGGGTGCCCACCACCAGCTGCTCCACCATGTCGCCCGACATGCGGGCATCCTTGCCCACGACCACTTTGTACCTTGCGCCGTTGGGCTGAGGCTTGCGGGAAGGCAGCGTAGCCGCATAGGCTGCGGTGAACTTGACGATATCTACAGGGGTGAGGGCGCCGCCGGGCGCTCCGCCGATGGTTCCCCGGATACCGGAGATGGATTTGATCAGAGTCATAATCTTTCAGGTTTAAGTGCACAAATTTAGCCGTTTTTTTCGGCTTTCTAAAATAAAAATTTGCAGAATCGAAAAAATGTAGTACCTTTGCACTCCACCCTGCTGGGTTCGTATAACGGTTAGTACTCGAGATTCTCAATCTCGCAATAGGAG
>ERZ842401.3961-NODE-3961-length-17779-cov-3.548070_pt1 | contig 17779 bp, 16 predicted proteins | sample MGYA00521270_ERZ842401 | MGnify/ENA primary metagenome ERZ842401 (study PRJEB31892, sample SAMEA3878208) | bioreactor metagenome | biome: Moose rumen | place: Sweden | collected 2011-10 | study: EMG produced TPA metagenomics assembly of the PRJEB12797 data set...
CGAGACCCCCACATTAAAAGTGTGATGCTCTACCAACTGAGCTAACGAGTCCTCCTCATTTGGGACTGCAAAGATAGGATGTTTTGGCGAATTTCCAAAATTTTTACAAACTTTTTGTCTCCCTCTTGCAACATGCTCCCGAAAATGCTCCACAAGTAGTTTTTTTTATTATATTTGTATGTTCTAACCAGACCAGAAAACAAATGTACAGAAAACTTTCCCTCATTGCAGCCGCACTCCTTGCCGCATCCTTTGCGGCAAGCGGCCAGGCAAAAATCCCGTCCAAGGTCGTCACGAGCGACTACAACCGCAACAGCATCTCGCTCGTAGCCGTCCAGCGCGGCGACTCCAACGACTCCGAGACCACCGGCGCAGTCAGCTCGTACAGGCTTTCAGAAAAATTCGACGTCAACACCATCAGCACCAAGACTCTGCGCATCCGCAAGTCCCGCGATGACGCCGCCACCCAGACGGAAGTCAACGAGGCCGTCGACGCCACCCCTTTCGCCCGCGAAATCCTCGCCAGCATTTTCAACCGTGACGCCCAGGGCATGATGGACGACAAGACCGTCCGTTACCGCGGCAACTACGACGCCAAGGACCAGGACGTCATCAACGCCCGCGCCTCCCGCGTCGGCACCGACGCGCTCGGCGACCTCGGCCACGCCCTCGTCAAGGGCAGCTACATCGTCGTCACCGACTTCTACGGCATCTCCCGCAAGACCGACAGGCAGGGCAATGTCATCTACTCCCTGTCTGCCAAGGCCTTCGCCTACCAGATCGGCCTCGGCGAAGAAGGTCTCACCGACTTCTACGAGCAGTGCTGGATCTACGATGAGGACGACGCCGCCACCCGCGAGGCCAAGAACCGCGCCTTCCGCAACTTGTCCATCGGCATGACTCCCGTCGCCACGGCGTCCACCGCCTCAAGCGGCGCCTCCGTCAGGGAGGCCGCGACTTCCGCCATCTCCGGGCTCCTCACCGGCCTGGAGAACCGCATCTCCGACTGGGAGGTCGCTGTCGGCATAGTGGCCACCAAGCCCCTCCGCGCCAAGATAGGCACCAAGGAGGGTCTCAAGAACGGCGCCCGCTACCGCGCATACTCCTACACCGAAGACCGCGACGGCAACCTCAAGTCCGTTGCGCGCGGCTACCTCCGCGCCACCGAGATATCCTCCAACACCGGCATGTCAATCGGCGCTACCGAACCCAGCGAGTTCTATCAGATTTCGGGCCTCACCAACATCGAAGAGGGCTGGACCATCAAGCAGAGCAACGACCTCGGCCTCGGCATCATGCCGTTCTACAGGGCCGGCGGCGTCAGCAAGATGTCCGTCGGTATCGACATCGACATGCTCGCCAACGTCAAGACCGGCGGCTCCATGTCCTACGGCCTTGCCTCCATCGGCATCGACCCCAAATCCGGCAGCTACAGCGCAGTCATGCTGAGCCTCGGTTACGGCTACGGAATCCACCTCATGCGCATCTTCGAAGTCATGCCCTACGGCATGATAGGCCTCGACCACCTGGGCCTCAGTTCCGACGACACAAGCTCCGACGACAGCCGCTTCCTAAGGTCCTCGGCCCTTGTCCTGGAGCCAGGTGTAAGGGCTTCGCTCAGCGTGGCATACCCCTTGCAAGTGTTCGCCAAGGCCTTTGCAGACCTCGCCCTTCCGCTGGGCGACATATACAAGCGTTACAATGAGAGCCTTGCATACTATTACGACGACGAGCACAAAAGCGGCATCGGTTTCCAGATCGGTGCAAAATGGACATTCTAAATTCCAAACAATATGAGAAAAACACTCCTAGTCGCGCTCACCGTGCTGATGACAGTCTCGGCCGTGAGTGCCAGCGCCCAGAGCAAGGACCGCAGAAAATCCTTCAAGAGCTGGGACAATTACGAAATCACCACCGAGAAAGTCGGTGTCGACGGCACCAAGTTCGTCAAGGTGTGGGGCTTCGGCAAGACAGTCGACGCCGCCACCATGAACGCCAAGGAAAATGCCGTCCACGCCTGCATTTTCAGGGGCCTTCCCGGAAGCGCGACCGCAATGAGCACGCCTCCCATCTGCCCCAACCCCGACACCCTGGCCTCAAATGAGGACTACTTCCAGAACTTCTTCGCGGCCGGCGGTCCCTACCTCGCCTACGTCAGCATGACCACCGACGGTGTTCCTTCGGGTACCGACAAGCGCAAGGTCAAGGGCGGCTACAAGGTCGGCATCTATGTCCAGGTCATGTACGACAACCTCAAGCGCAAACTCGAGGCCGACGGCATCGCCCGCAAACTCAGTTCAGGTTTTTAGCATATCACTACGAGCATGAAAAAATCTTTGGTTCTCGCAGCCCTGCTGCTCGCCGCAAGCGTGACCGGCTGGTCACAGGCAAAGAAACCCACCATCATGGTCGTCCCCGCCGACGCCTTCTGTGAACGTTACGGATACGTGCAGCAGGTCAATTCCATGGGCGCGACCGTCTCCTCTCCCGACTATTCAAGGGCGATGAAGGAAAATGCCGACATCCGCACCCTCGTCTCCGCGATGGCGGACTTCATGGCCAAGAACGATTTCCCCATCCAGTCCCTCGAACAGGAACTCAAGCGCCTCCAGACCGAGGACGCCGAAATGGCCATGATGACCGGCCGTAACGGCGGCGAAATAGAGGAGACCCCCCTTGAGAGGCTCCGCCGCAGCGCCAGGGCCGACATCATCCTCGACCTCGACTACGAAATCCACCGCGTAGGCCCCCAGAAGCAGGTCAGCTTCAACCTCCAGGCAGTCGATGCCTATTCCTCCAAGATCATCTCCGGCAACACCGGCGTCAGCTCTGCCGCCAACGTGCCCCTCACCTCCCTCCTCGAGGAGTGCGTGCTCAGCTTCAAGGACAACTTCCTGAGCGGCCTTCAGCACTACTTCGACGACCTCTTCGCCAACGGCCGTGAAATCACCGTCACCTTCCTCCGCTACGACAACTGCGACTTCTACTTCGACGACGACATCGAAATCGACGGCGAAGACTACGAGTTCGGCGAATGGATAGAGGAGTGGTTCCAGGACAACACCGTCAACGGCCGCTTCACCACCGGAGCAAGCTCCGCCAACCGCCTCCGCTACACCCAGGTCCGCATCCCCCTGTACGCACAGAACCGCAAGGGCAAAGACGTCGCCATCGATGCCGACGACTTCATCAAGCCCCTCGTACGTGAAATCAAGAAGAAACTCGGCGTCAACGCAGGAGCCTCGCCCCGCGGACTCGGCGACGTCTGGGTTACCATAGGCGACAAATAGACTCAAGAGACATGAAAAAATATTTGGCAATCATTCTCCTGGCCGCATGCAGCTTTGCTGCCCTGGCCCAGAACGACGAAGGCAAGATGGACGACCGCGGCCGCATAGCCCTCGCCCCCGTTATCCTCGAAGAGTCCTCCATCCCCGCTGCCGCAAGCAACGTGGTGCTCAACAAGCTTACTCAGATGGTCACCCAGAACGGCCTTGCGAGCGACACCTTCGACCCCCGCTTCATCATCACCGCCAACATGGTCGAGCTCAGCCATGACGTCACGGCTACGGCTCCTCCCATGCAGGCGCTCGTACTCTCTCCCACCCTCTACATCGGCGATGCCGCCACCGGCACCCTCTACGCCACCTGCAATCTCGGCCAGATCAAGGGCGCCGGCACCAACGAGACCAAGGCCTACATGCAGGCCGTGAGGATGATCAAGACCAATGCCCCCGAGGTGCAGCGCTTCATCGAGCAGGGCAAGACCCGCATCATCGAGTGGTACAACACCCAGATCGACTTCCTCATCAGCCAGGCCAACGCCCTTGCCGGCCAGGACAAGTACGACGAGGCCATCGGCCTGCTGTTCACCGTCCCCACCGTCTGCAAGGACGCATTCGACAAGGCAATGCGCGCCGCCGAGGAGATCTTCCAGCAGAAGATTGACATCGAGGGCGCACAGCTCCTCAATACGGCCACCCACGTCTGGAACGCCAACCAGCACTGGTCCGGCGCCAACGAGGCGGCCTCCTACCTCTCACAGATCCACCCCCTCTCTTCCGCCATCCCCGGAGCCATGCAGCTCTCGGAAACCATGGCCAAGAGGGTCAAGGAACTCGACCAGCGCGAGTGGAGCTTCGCCATGAAGCAGTTCGACGCCTCCGTGAGCCTCGAGAAAGAGCGCATCCAGGCCATGGGCGAAATCGGCAAGGCAATGGCAAAGCGCCCCGTCAATTATTACAACATGAACCACATGGGTTGGTGGTGATAAATCACAGGATATGAAAAAGTTACTCTTCGCCGCCCTGGCGCTTTTGCTGAGCGCCGGAGCCTATGCCCAGGAGACCGAATGCATCGGCAAGGAGATGGACGGCAGCCTCACGCTGCGCGTCTACGGCACCGGCCGCAACAAGACCGATGCACTCGAGCAGGCCAAGAAGCAGGCAATCTACGATGTCCTCTTCAACGGCGTCACCAAGGGCAACACCGACTACAACATGCGCCCCGTAATGACCGAAGTCAATGCCAGGCAGCGCTACCAGGACTACTTCGACATCTTCTTCATGGATCGCGGCGAATACCGCAAGTACATCAGCATGGAAGACAAGCGCGCCGGTTCCACCCGCGTCACCAAACGAAACTACCGTGACGTCTCCGTCAGCGTGACCGTCCGGGTCCTTGTCCCCCAGCTCCGTGCAAGACTCAAAGCCGACGGCCTGCTATGAAAAAGTTGATTACCGTCATCGGCCTCGTGCTGATGCTCTTTCCGTCCTTCGCACAGAACCACAAGGATTACACCCTTCCGAGCGAACCCAAAAGGAGCCGCTACATCGACTTCCCCAGCCAGGACAGGGGCCTATGGTTCGCCGTCCAGGCCACTCCCGCCATCAACTCCATTGACAGCTTCTCCGCCCAGGTCGACCTCATCGCCGGCTACCGTACCGGAGAATGGCTCAGGATAGGCGCCGGCATTTCGCCCAAGTACTCCTCGGGCAAAAACGCCATGGTCCTTCCCGTCTACCTCGACCTCCGCGGCAACCTCATTTCGCAGGAGTCCAGGATGGCTGTACCGTACTGGAGCTTCGACGCCGGATATACCTTCGGCGGCAACTACGCCTACCGGGGCCTGTACCTGTCGCCCACGGTCGGCGTCCGCGTAGGAATGCCCCGCAACAACTTCATCGCCGGCATCACCTACATCATGCAGCATATCGGTCCCGGATCCTTCCTGCCCTCGCACGGCGTAGGCCTCAGGGTCGGTTACGAATTCTGACAGATTATAATTCCCGGAAGCAAACAAAAATTGGGATGACGGCAGTCATCCCAATTTTTTTGTTTGCGGGCTTCCTAATATCCGAAGATTTCCTCCGAAGAGAGAATCTTGACGGGGCCGAGCGTGGAGAGGAACTGCATGTCGATTTCCTTGGGGTCGCCGAGGACGGCGTAGCAGTAGGTGCGGCCCTTGACCCACTGGGCGTGGGTGGCCTTGACGTCGGAGAGGGTGAGCGACGGCAGGGCCTCGAACACCGCCTTGTCCTCGGGCTCGGAGAGGCCGCGGGCGCGGCATCTGCGATAGGCCCGCAGGACGCTCATGCCCGTCGTGCGCTGGGTGCGGTAGCGTCCGTCTAGCGCTTCCTTGGCGATGGCGAACGCCGCCTCCGATTCGGGCATGTTGTTGATGATGTCGTCGAAAGCCTCAACGGCCTTGGGCAGCTTGTCGTTCTGGGTGGCTATGAACGCGTTGAAGTAGAACGTGCCGTCCTTGTACGCGGGCGTGGCGAGGTATGAGGACGCGCTGTATGCAAGGCCTCGGGCCTCGCGCATCTCCTGGAAGACGACGCTGTTCATGCCGCCGCCGTAGTATTCGTTGAAGAGGGTGCGGGCAGGCTCGCCGGCGATGTCGAACTTCTCGCCCCTGTTGGAATACTGTACGTAGTAGGTGTTGTTGGCGGGGAAAGGCGCCACGAACACCTTGGCCTCAGGGGTCTGGAGGGCTGTGGGATATTTCTCGGGGAGGGGAGTGTAGCTGCCCTCGAACGGGACGGCGGCCTTGACCTCCGCCTCGCTCATCGGACCGTAGTAAAGCACTTCGCAGCCGTAGGAGAAGAGATCCCTGACCTTCGAAAGCAGCTGGTCGGAAGTGACGGCCTCAACGCCCTTGTTGTCGAGACTCATGCTCCTGACGTATTCGGGGCCGTAGATGGCGTAGTTCGAAAGGGCGGAGAAGCAGCGGCGCTGGTTGAACCTGGCGTCGGAGCGGCTCTTGAGTTCGTCGGCCTTGAGATTGTCGAGGACAGCCTCGTCGGGGACGGCGTCTTCGGCAAGGGCGCGTACGGTCCGAAGGGCTTCAGCCATGTTTTCGCCCAGGCCGCTGATGCTGACGGTGGACTGGTTGGCACCTGCGGTCATCCTGAAGCTGCACGCGAGCGAGTACATGCGGGAAGCGATGTCGGAGGCGCTCATCGACTCCGTGCCGAGGTACTGCAGGTAGTCGAAGGCAAGAGAGAGTGCGGGATCGTCGGAGGTGCCCTTGTTGTAGATGAAATCGAGCTCGAAGATGTCGTTGAGGACGTTCTTCTTGTACAGCATGTTGACGCCGGGGGCGAGGTCGAAGCAGGACATGTCGCGGCTGAAGTCGACGAAGACGGGCTCTATGGGCTTGACGCCGGAATTCTGGATGAGGGTGAGGAATTCGCTCTGGGAGTCGCGGTTGGTGGCGATGGGCGTAATCTTGGGAGCGGAAATCTTCTGGATGGTGGGATCGTCGCCCTGGCGCTTGTAGACGACGGCGTAGTTGTTCTCGCCAAGGAACTCTCCGGCCCAGGCGAGGACGTCCTCGCGCGTGACTGCCTCGTAGCGGGCGAGTTCTCCTGCGGCGTCTTTCCAGCTGATGCCGTTGATGAAGGCTTGGACGCAGGCCATTGCGCGGGCGCGGTTGTGCTCGAGCTGGCGCATCTTCATGAGTTTGATGTTGTTGACGGTGGACTCGATGAGAGCGTCGTCAAACTCGCCGGCGGCAAGCTTGCGCACCTCTTCGAGGAGAAGGTCGCGCACCTGTTCGAGCGTCTGGCCCTGCTTGGGGGCGCCCATGGCGAGGAAGTAGCCGTAGTCGGGCTGGATATTGGCCATGGCATCGGCTTCCAGGGCCTTCTGCTGCTGGATGATATTCAGGTCCATCAGGCCGGCATGGCCGTTGGAGAGTATGCTGCCGGCAATTTCGGCGACTGCGGAATTCTTGAGGTCGGGAGCGCCGGGGATGCGCCATGCGATGGCAAGCTGCTCGGCTTCGGGGCCGTAGACATCCTTGACGAGGGGGGCTGTGATGGGATCTTCGGGCCCGTACTGCAGCCGGGGTACGCCTGCGCTGGGCTTCCAGTCGCCGAAGTACTTCTTGATGGCGGCAACCATCTCGGAGGGCTTGAAATCGCCGCTCACGCAGATGGCCATGTTGTTGGGTACATAGTACTCTTCCTTGTACTTCTTGATGTTGGTGATGGAGGGGTTCTTGAGGTGCTCCTGGGTGCCTATGGTGGTCTGCTGGCCGTAGGGGTGGTGGGGATAGAGCAGCTGGGGGATGCTCTCCCAGAGCTTCTCGTCGTCGCGGGCCATGGACATGTTCTTCTCTTCGTATACGGCTTCGAGTTCGGTGTGGAAGCCGCGAATCACGCCGTGACGGAAGCGGTCGGCCTGTATGCGGGCCCAGTTGTCAATCTGGTTGGAGGGGATGTCCTCCTGGTAGACGGTCATGTCGTCGGAGGTGAAGGCGTTGGTGCCGTCGGCGCCTATCATCGCCATCAGCTTGTCGTACTCGTTGGGGATGGCAAGCTTGGAAGCCTCGTAGCTCACGGAGTCAATCTGATGGTAGATGGCCTCGCGTTCGGCGGGGTCGGTCCTGGTCCTGTAGACTTCGTAGAGGCGCTCGATTTCGTCGAGCATGGGTTTCTCGGCTTCGTAGTCCAGGGTGCCGAACTGCTGCGTGCCCTTGAACATCAGGTGCTCCAGGTAGTGGGACAGGCCCGTGGTCTCGGACGGGTCTTTCTTGCTGCCGGTGCGGACCGCGATGTAGGTCTGGATGCGGGGCTGCTCCTTGTTGACGGACATGTAAATCTTGAGCCCGTTGGAAAGGGTGGCGATTTTGGTGCCCTGGGGATCCCCGGGGACGGTTTCGTATTTGTTGCACGAAACCAGGCAGATACAGGCCGCAAGTGCGGCAATTACAACTCTTTTCATAAATTATTTCATAGAAATTTGACGCTAAGTTAAAAAAAAGTGCATGATTATTTGACAAAACAAAAAAAATCTTTAAATTAGCGGCGAAGTTTTTCATAGTTTAAGTTTAGGTTAAGTAGCGAGGCGCCCGCAGTGATGCAAGCGCCTCGTGAATTTTATCCCGGTCCCGGTGTTATTTTTCCTTGTACTCGGAGATGTTCTGTATTCCCGGGATACCATAGTAGGCTTCGACTATGTCTCCCTTGAGATATATCTGTGTGCCAAGCAGCTGCGGATTGTCGACGAGGTTCAGGGCGTCGCGGATGTCGCCCTTTGCAAGCTGGACCGACAGGCAGGACGACTTGTCCTTTGTCGACTGCTTGTCGGCTATGACTATGTTTGTCCGTGACGAGAAGGGCGCCGTGAAGGAACATTTGCTCGAAGTCAGGTCGCCGCCCACGATGTATCCGTACACCCAGACATCCTCTTCGCCCGTGTGTTTCTTTGCCTCCGGGACGCTGTATGCCTCCGAAGTGTCTTCTCCCGTCTTGCCGCCTCCTATCACGAAGCTGTCGCTGGTCCAGATGCGGGTGGTGTCGACAGATACGGATACGCCGCTGCGGGAGGACTCCGCGCCTACGCCTACGCCCAGCGTGAGAATCTGCTGAGGCTCGAGGCGCCGCGTGAACAGCGTGCTTTCCTTGCCGCCGTCGGTCATGTCGAGATTGACCGTCCCGGGCAGGAAGTATGCGATGCGCCTTTCGGAACAGGAATACATGAGCCGGCCGCTGGCGGCCTTGAGATAGAGGACGGCATTGGGGTAGACGGTCAGGAAAGCCGGGTCGATGTTGAGCCTTATGCCTGAGTTGAGCTGCACGCAGCTGAGGGTTACGACCGTCGTCTTGCCGGACTTGACCGCCGCTACCTGCGTGTCGCCGTACTGGGGGCTGTCGAAGGCCGGTGCCGAGAAGTCGCTGCTGCGCGCATAGACGGTATAGTTGCCCTCGTCGAGGTGGAAGTCTTCGTCGAGGGCTCCATAGATTCCGTCATAGACGGCCTTGCCGTTGCCGTCGGTGATGGTGAGGATGAAGTCGTTGGTGTCCGGGAAGGCGGCGCGCGTGGCGGGGACGGTGCCTTGGGCGAACTGGACTTTGAGGATCCCCTGCTTGGAGAAGGACTGCATGAGTTCTTCGCACGAGGCCGCCAGGGGAAGGGCCATGAGGAGAAATGCAAGAATCTTTTTCATAGTGAACAAAGTTTGGCTCCAATATAGCAATTTGTCCGACACACCCCTTTAAAAATCAGCAAAATCTTTCTTATAATTATGTTTTTCAAAAAAATCGTTTGTACTTTTGTAACAACATATGAAACATTTTACCCTTCCCGAAGAAGGCGGGCTCCTGGCCCGCAACCTGCCCGATGACGTTTTGCACGGGTACGACAAACTCTACACGGAAATCCACCCTGACTCCACGCTTGCAAGCCGCCGCATCGCCGACATGGTGCTCGACGCGATCGCCCGCTTCAGGGAGGAACATCCGGGCTCCCTCTTCCGCCTCGGCCTCACCACCGGAGCTTCTCCCGCCTCTCTCTACAAGGTCCTGTCCCGCTACTATCGGGAGGGTCGCATTTCGTTCCGGGACGTCGCCGTCTACTCCATCGACGAGTACTATCCTTCGTCCCCCTCCGACATGCAGAGCCGCAACTATCACCTCCACACCGAACTGCTCGACAACGTCGACATTCTCAAGGAAAACATCCACATCCCCGACGGCACCGTCCCCCACGAGGACATAGCCGCCTACTGCAAGAGCTTCGACGAGGCCGCCTCCGGGCTCGACCTCCTCATCATGGGCATAGGCGAAGAGGGCCAGGTCGGCTTCAACGAGGCCGGCACCTCCGAGAGCAGCCGCACCCGCACGGTCCTGCTGAGCTATCCCAGCCGCAAGCGCCAGGCCCAGAATTTCAACGGCGATCTGGCCGTCACCCCCAAGCAGGCCATCACCGTCGGCATCGGCACCATGATGAGCGCCCGCCAGGTCATACTCATGGCCTGGGGCGAGACCAAGGCCGCCGCAGTAGCCCGCGTCGCAGAAGGGGACACCGGATCCGACTGCCCCGCCTCCTTCTTCCAGAAGCACCCCAACGCCCGTCTCTTCGTAGACGAAGTGTCCGGCAGCCTCCTGACCCGCGTAGTCGCCCCCTGGCACATAGGCCCCTGCGACTGGACTCCCAAATTCATGCGCAAGGCTGTCATCTGGCTCTGCCAGAAGGTCGGCAAGCCCATCCTCAAGCTCACCTACGCCGACTATCTGCAGAATTCGCTCGAAGAGCTGATCGAAACCGTCGGCTCCGTCAACAAAGTCAACATCGACGTCTTCAACGACCTTCAGCACACCATCACCGGATGGCCCGGCGGCAAGCCCAATGCCGACGACAGCACCCGCCCCGTCGCTTCGCTGCCCTTCCCCAAGAAGGTCCTCGTCCTGTCCCCCCACCCCGACGATGACGTCATCTCCATGGGCGGCACGCTCATCCGCCTCCAGCACCAGGGCCACGACGTCCACGTCGCCTACCAGACCTCCGGCAACGTCGCCGTCCACGATTCCGTCGTGCTCCAGCACATCGACGCCGCCTTCCAGCTCGGCTACGGCGACCGCTACGCCGAAGTCAAGGCCCTCGTCGACTCCAAGGTCCCCGGCGAGCCCGAGCCCCGCAAGCTGCTTGACATCAAGGGCGCAATACGCCGCAGCGAGGCCCGCGGCGCCTGCCGTTCCTTCGGCATGGACGACTCCCACATCCACTTCCTCAACCTGCCCTTCTACGAGAGCGGCGGCGTCCGCAAGCTCCCTTGCACCCAGGCCGACGTCGACATCATCAAGGACCTCATGAACTCCATCAAGCCCGACCAGATCTACATGGCAGGCGACCTCGCCGACCCCCACGGCACCCACCGCGTCTGCACCGAGGCTGCTCTTGAGGCGTTCACCGAGCTCCAGGAGGCCGGCGTCCTCTGGACCTCGGACTGCCACATCTGGCTCTATCGCGGCGCCTGGATGGAGTGGGAACTCTCCCGCGTCGACATGGCAGTCCCCCTGAGCCCCGACGAAGTGATCGAGAAGCGACACGCCATCTACCGTCACCTCTCCCAGAAAGACATAGTCCCGTTCCCGGGCGAGGATCCGAGGGAATTCTGGCAGCGTGCCGAGGATCGCACCCACGCCACCGCCCTTGCCTACGACCAGCTCGGCATGGCCGAATATCAGGCCATAGAGGTCTTCCTCAAGCTTCGATAGTTGTTCCGGTATGCAAATAAAGGCGATGCCCAAAAAGCACCGCCTTTTTGTTTGAAGGGAAGTAAGTAACTTGCCTTTGGCTACTGGTTGAGGGCGTCTGCGCTCTTGATGAAGGTCGCAAGCTCTTCGTCGCTCACGTGGTAGTTCTGCATCTCGCCGGAGAAGTAGCTGTCGTAGGCAGCCATATCCACCATGCCGTGGCCGGAAAGGTTGAACAGGATGGTCTTGGCCTCTCCGCTCTTGGACTTTACGTTGAAGGAAGCCTCCCCGCTAAAGCCAAGTTCGCTCATTTTTGTCATGGCTGTCGCATCTTCCCCATCGGTCCTGGATACCTCTCCACCTGTGAGATATCCTGTCTTTGCCAGTTTCTCGATTGTCAGTTCCTGCACGCCGTTCACCGCATTTTCACCGGTGATCACGCTTGCAGCGCTGCTGTCGGAAACCTTTGTAGTCTTCTTTGCATAGGCAGAACTGAAACGCATCGTGCTCACAAATTTTGACTGCAGATTTTTGAGCTTCGTATTCAGATCTTTCCATGCTTCCTGCTTCCACTCCAGCTTTGTCTGCGCTTTGACTTTATTGTCCACTTTGACGCGCCTGGCTTCCACCAGCTGGGAAACAATGCTCTCTGTATCCATCCCGGACATAAGCCCGCTCAACCGCATTGCCATATTATTTCCTCCTTATCTGTTATCTGATTTTGTTATCTGATCTATGATTCCCTCATGTATGTCTACCGCTTTTCATCCACAAGGATTCCGGCCATCTCCCATACCTTCGCGATCATATCGAGTGTCTTTTCCGGCGGCAGCTCCTTGATCACTTTCTTGGTATCCTTGTCAACGATCTTAATGGTAACGCGGTTTGTCTTCTCATGAATGCCAAAAACGGCCTCCGAATGAGCCGACATCTTCTTATTTAATTGCTCCACTGCCTTTTTGATCTGATCGTTGGACGCCTGCTGCTGTTCGCTCTGGGAGTCGCCGTCTGCATCTCCCTTCTCCTGTGTGTTTTCCACAACACTTGTCGTCCTGTCGATCTGATCTGACGCCTGAACATTCGCATTAGAATATTCTTCCGGTGTCTCTGCCGTCGCCGCGACGGGTTTGGACGGTACCACGGTCTGCGCCTGTACCGTCATGATACTTCCTAATGGTTCCACTGCCATCCTGATCACCTCCGTGTGAAATTGATACGCCTTCCTCGGCCTATTGCATCTTCATTGCTTCCTTGCCCTTCTCAAAAGACAAAATCCGGTTTCTAAGTGTTTTATCGGTCAGATTCCTCCAAAAAATTATAGCATAAACATATTTTTTTCCACAGAGGTATTTTTCCACCCGAAACTTCATACTTTTTTTAAGGATATCAAATTTTTTTCATACAAGTTGTTTTTGTACTTGTTAAATGTGTCCAATTATGGTAAAATATTTTTAAAATTACTATGCATTATTCCTAATTCTTATGCAGAAGGAGAAGCGCTATGGCAAAAGAAATGATTGCAATGATTTTAGCCGGCGGTCAGGGCTCCAGATTATATGCCCTGACGCAAAATCTGGCTAAGCCGGCTGTTCCTTTCGGGGGGAAGTACCGCATCATCGATTTCCCTCTTTCCAACTGTGCCAATTCCGGTATTGACACGGTTGGAATTCTCACCCAGTACCAGCCTCTGGTATTGAATGAGTACATCGGCAACGGACAACCCTGGGATCTGGACCGTTTGTACGGCGGAGTACATGTTCTTCCTCCGTATCAGCAGGCCTCCGGCTCCGACTGGTACAAGGGTACTGCCAATGCCATTTACCAGAATCTTTCCTTTATCAACCGCTATGACCCCCAGTATGTGATCATCCTTTCCGGAGATCAGATCTGCAAGCAGGATTACAGCGATTTCTTAAGGTTTCACAAGGAGAAGAAAGCGGAATTCAGCGTGGCGGTCATGGAGGTTCCCTGGGAGGAGGCTTCCCGCTTTGGCCTGATGGTTGCCGATGACAACGACCAGATCACAGAATTCCAGGAGAAGCCCAAGGAACCCAAGTCAAACCTCGCTTCCATGGGAATTTACATTTTCAACAGAGATATTCTTGAGAAATATCTCACGGAGGATGAGAACAATCCCAATTCCACCAACGACTTCGGAAATGATGTTATTCCTGCGCTTTTAAGGGATCAGAGAAAGATGTTCGCTTACCATTTTGACGGCTATTGGAAGGATGTGGGAACCATCGCTTCTTTCTGGGAGGCCAATATGGAGATCATGGATCCGGAGCACAGCGGCATCAATCTTTTCGATGAAAACTGGAAAATTTACAGCCGCAACAGCGGTATGACCGGTCACAAGATCGGTGCAAATGCCATCGTTGAAAACGCAATGATCACAGAAGGCTGCCGGATCGGCGGCGTGGTAAGTCATTCTATCCTCTTCCCCGGTGTCACTGTGGAAGAAGGCGCAGAGGTTCATGATGCTGTGGTCATGGGCAAGACTGTCATCAAAAAAGGTGCAAAGGTATCCCACTGCATCGTGGCTGAGCATGCCGTGATCGGTGAGAATGCCGTCGTCGGTGCAATGCCCATCGGCGGAGAGAACGGAGTAGCCACCGTTGGCCCTTACGTCAAAGTCGGTGCCGGTGCTACCGTTGGTCCCAAAGCAATGGTAAATTCTGATGTAAAGGATGGTGAAACCCAATGGTAAATACAAATTCTGATGCATTAGCCATCATCTTTCCCAACAGCTATGATAATGAGGTTTCTTCGCTGGTGAATGAGAGACTCATGGCGTCCATTCCTTTTGCAAGCCGGTACAGGATCATCGATTTCATCCTCTCAAGTCTTGTAAACTGCGGAATCGACAATATTTCCATCATCGTTCGCAGGAATTACCGTTCCCTGATGAGACATTTAGGAAACGGTCGTGAATGGGATCTGGTGCGCAAAAACGGCGGACTGAACATCGTGCCTCCTTACGCCTCCAATACTGTCAAGGTATACAACGGCCGTGTGGAAGCTCTTGCCAGCATCATTGAATTCTTAAAAGCCCAGAAGGAAAGATACGTGATCATCTCTGATGCCAACATTGTGTCAAATTTTGACTACAATGCCATGATCACGGCACATGAGATCAAGGGCGCAGATGTTACGATCGCCTACAAACAGGAAGATATTCCTTACGGGTTCCTGAATCTGCAGCCCACTATCACCACAGATCTGTATTATACTTTGTTTATGGCAGATGACGGAAGAGTCACCGAGATCAGAACCAATCCCAAGGATCAGGGACCTCAGAATCTCTCCATGAATGTATACCTGATCGACAGGGAACTGTTGATCAAGGAGATTGAACAGGCATACGCCAGCGGATTTTCCTTCTTTGAACGCGATATCCTTTCGCCGCAGCTGGATACCCTGAAAGTGTACGGATATGACTATCCTGACTATATTTCCCGTATCAGTGATGTGCTGAGTTATTACCAGGAGAACATGAAGCTCTTAAACGATGATAACCTGAATGCACTGTTCGGACATGCACCGGTTTACACCCATGTCCGCGACGATAACCCTACCCGCTACATTGGCAGAGCCCGGGTGAAAAACACACTGGTTGCCGATGGCTGCGTGATCGAAGGGGAAGTGGAAAACTGCATCCTCTTCCGCGGTGTCCGGATTGGCCGCGGCGCTGTGGTGAGAAACAGCATCATCATGAACGATACCACCATTATGGGAAATGCGGATATTGATTATGTGATCACAGACAAAGAGGTCACCATCGGATCAGGCAAACAGCTGAAAGGAAACACGTCCTTCCCGGTGTTCGTTCCCGCATACAAAAAAATCTAGCGCAAATGACGCCCCCGGATTTTCCATCCGGGGGCGTTTTCCATTCCTGTTCCTGTTTACGTAAGGTTTTTATTTAATCTGAATCCGTAATCTCCACTCTTTTCTCTTTTACAACCCGAATCCCCTTTTCCACCTGCTTTCTGCCCATCATGATCTGTCTCCCGCAGCCGGTGCATTTTAACCTAAAATCTGCGCCGACTCTTAAGACTTCCCACTCACTGCCGCCGCATGGGTGCTTTTTTTTCAATTGGATAATCTCTCCCGTCCGAAATTCCATTTTCCCCCCAACTCATCCGCTGATCACTCATGATCGATCACTGGTCAGTGATGTATTCTGTCTCTGCTCACAAAATCCGTCCCAGAATGAGATCTTTCATCACTCCAAAGAATTCCCTCAGCAGATTATTAGGCAGCATGGACGGATAAGAACCTGCCGCCAGTCCCTGCAGTCCCTGATACCCCATTTTCTTAGCCATCATGCATGCCCGGAAAACGTGAAAATTACTTGTCACAAGCACTGTTTTGGAGGCACTCCGGTTATTTTCTGCCGCGTCGGATGTAATGATATCCCAGGAATTTTTTAAATTTTCGTAGGTGTTTTTCGAAAGGTCTTCCACAAGAATCCGTTCTTCGGCGATCCCGGCATCCATCAGATACTGCTTCATGCCATCTGCCTCACTGATCACCTCATTGCTGCCCTGTCCCCCGGAAACCACTGCCTTTGTGCTCTCATTTCCTTCCTTTTTCAGATAATCAACCGCCGAATCCAGTCTTTTCTTCAACACATAACTGGGGCCGAAAGCTTTCCATTCTGCCCCCAGAACCACGCAGTAATCCGCCCCGGGAGAAGCTTTTGCGTGAAACTGTCCCAGTATCATACCCTCAATTACTGCAAAAAGCACCAGCGCTGCAACACAAAGGACCACAAACAGGGAACGAAACCATTCCGGGATTTTTTTCAAGACAGCCGGCTTCGCCATCAGATAAGCCAGAAGCCCAAAAGCAATCGCCAGAAATCCCCATATGAGAAAAAACTTCGTTCCATAAGCAATGAAAAAGGCAATATAAAAGCAATACAAAAGACACAAAACTCCCAGCACAGCAAAAATAACAAAAGGCACCGTCCTCTTTTCCCCGGAACCGCCCCTTTTATCCAGATAAATCACTCTTTTTTTCTTTTCCATCGGAATCAATCTATCTTTTTTCATAAGTATATTATTTCCTTATTTGTCTGAATGTAAACTTAAACTTTAAACTCGGCAGCCTGAAGTCAAATGCATATTTTTCCATTAAATAATAAAGCAATTCTTTCCGCTTGTAAATATCCATGTTTGTTTTTTTTCCTGTACATCATGACAGGAACTACTATGACTTTTCCCGGCATTATGGATTGCCCACATAAAAGATTTATGGTAGAATAAACTCATACACAATTGCGGATCTGTGTGTTTTAGCAGTCACCCGGAAAATATTTTCATGAAAGGAGTCCACTATGGAGCAATCGGACGATAAGATCAGAGAGTTGAACGAGATCATCAAAAAATATGACAACATCGTTTTTTTCGGAGGCGCAGGTGTCTCCACGGAAAGCGGCATTCCTGATTTCAGAAGCGTGGACGGACTCTATAACCAACAGTACGACGACCCTCCTGAGACCATCCTGAGCCATAGCTTTTATATCAGAAATCCGGAGGAATTTTACCGTTTTTACCGAAACAAAATGCTCTGTCCCACTGCAAAACCCAACGCAGCCCACAAAAAACTGGCCGAGCTGGAAGCTGTCGGCAAGCTGAAAGCTGTGATCACACAGAATATCGACGGTCTGCACCAGGCAGCTGGAAGCAAGGTGGTACTGGAGCTGCACGGATCAGTACTCCGCAACTATTGTCAGCACTGCGGTGAGTTCTATGATATGGATTACATCATGAACTCCACCGGAGTTCCCAAGTGCCAAAAATGCGGCGGCAATGTAAAGCCTGATGTCGTGCTCTACGAGGAGGGTTTAAACGACAAAACCTTAAATGACGCTGTCAGATATATTCACAATGCCCAGGTTCTGATCATAGGAGGCACATCACTTGCTGTGTATCCCGCTGCAGGTCTGATCGATTATTTTACCGGAGACAAGATCGTCGTCATCAACAAATCCGCCACTCCCAGGGATCAGTTCGCGGATCTTTTGATCAACGCCCCTATCGGTGAAGTATTTTCTGCAATCCAATGCTGATAAAAATCTGCCGTCCGCGCGGTGCCTGGCGTCCCCAGGCATCCACAAAGACAGCAGATTTTTTGTATCCATCATCTTTTTCCTCCATGCAGCATACCATAAAAAACCAGAAGGATCACCAGGAAAATGAGGTTCACCACCGTAAAAAATCCCAGATATTTTCCCTTTTGTCTCTCATACACTCCCGCAAAGGCCTTGTAGGAGATCAGACTGG
>ERZ842401.3962-NODE-3962-length-17777-cov-8.003047_pt1 | contig 17777 bp, 18 predicted proteins | sample MGYA00521270_ERZ842401 | MGnify/ENA primary metagenome ERZ842401 (study PRJEB31892, sample SAMEA3878208) | bioreactor metagenome | biome: Moose rumen | place: Sweden | collected 2011-10 | study: EMG produced TPA metagenomics assembly of the PRJEB12797 data set...
TCCTCACTGCGTTCGGACAGTCGTTCCACGGCGAAAAGCATCACCACCTCCGCCCCTAAGCGCCGTCCGTATAAAACGTCATTTTCGCAGTGACAAGCAACAAGTACATCGAGGTTCTTGTCACAGGAACAACAAGTTCGCGACAATAGTCTAAATCGTGACTTTGTGGGAATGAATCGCTCCCCGTTCACCCCTTGACCACGTATAAACGGGATATCTTTACCACGAACTAACCGATAAACTGCAATTTCCCAGCGCTTTTTTCGTTAAGTATTAATCACGGGGATTGGTAATTCATATCGCTGAATAATCTTATACAATAAAGAGGACACATAGAGTCATGTGTCCTTTTATTGTGCGACAAATTGCGATACAATAAGAACAACGAATGGGACAGGTAGATGCTCCCATGGGGTTTAATCTAGGAGGCTATACAATGAACGCACAGGAAATTTTGTCCAAGGTTGACCATACGCTGCTCAAGCAGACGGCCACTTGGGAGGATATAAAGGGAATCTGCGAGGAGGCGGTGAAGTATCATACGGCTACGGTGATGGTTCCTTCTTGTTTCATCCCGAAGATTCGGGAGAACTACGGCGGTAAGCTCAAAATTGCAACCGTTGTTGGTTTTCCGAACGGCAACTGCAACACGGCGGCAAAATTAGCCGAAACGGCACAGGCACTCGCCGACGGTGCCGAAGAAATCGATATGGTCATCAATATCGGTATGTTAAAGGCGGGCGAAACGGAATACGTCACCGAGGAAATTCGTGCCCTGAAGCGCCTGTGCGGTGAGCGTGTCCTCAAGGTTATCGTGGAAACCTGTTTCCTGACGGAGGAAGAAAAAATCGCCGCCTGCAAGTGCGTGACGGATGCCGGTGCAGATTTCATCAAGACGTCCACGGGCTTTGGTTCCAAGGGCGCAACGCTCGAAGACATCAAGCTCTTTAAGGAACATATCGGCGAAGGCGTACAGATGAAGGCTGCGGGCGGTATTCATACCCGCGAGGAAATGGAAGGCTTTATCGCAGCAGGCTGCACGCGTTTGGGTGCCAGTGCAGCGGTGAACGTGCTGAAAGACGAGGTGGATAAATAATGGGTAAGTTCAAAAGAGCTTTTGTCATTGTTCTGGACAGCTACGGTATCGGTCAGGAACCGGATGCGGCAGACTTTGGTGATGGTGCCTGCAACACCTTAAAATCCATTGTAAGTTCTGCTAAATACGATACGCCGAATATGAAAAAGCTGGGGCTTTTCAACATTGATGGTGTGGGCTGCGGGCAGCCGGTGGAAAAACCGCTGGGTTCCTTTGCGCGTCTGCGTGAGCTTTCCCGCGGCAAGGATACGACCACGGGGCATTGGGAAATTGCGGGCATTGTGTCCGAGCGTCCCATGCCGACTTATCCGAATGGCTTCCCGGCTGACCTCATTGCAAAGCTTGAAAAGGCTTTCGGCAAGAAGATTCTTTGCAACAAGCCGTATTCGGGTACGGCGGTTATCCATGATTACGGTCAGGAACAGGAAAAGACCGGCGGCTTGATTGTCTACACGTCCGCAGACAGCGTATTCCAGATTGCCGCCAATGAAGCGGATGTGCCTGTGGATGAACTCTACGGCTACTGCAAGACGGCGCGCGAAATTTTGCAGGGTGAGCATGGCGTGGGCCGCGTTATTGCCCGTCCGTATGTAGGGGAATACCCCAATTACACCCGTACTTCCCGCCGTCATGATTTCTCCCTTGACCCCACGGGCGATACCATGATGGATGCCCTGCGCCGCAAGGGACTTGACACGATTGGTGTTGGCAAGATTGCCGATATTTTTGCGGGACGCAATGTCAGCCGTTCCTTGGGCATCAACAAGGACAATGTAGATGGTATGGAAAAGACCTTGAAGGTGATGGACGAGGACTTTGAGGGCCTGTGCTTTGTCAACCTCGTGGACTTCGACATGCAGTATGGCCACCGCCGCGATATTGACGGTTATGCAAATGCCGCAACGGTATTTGACAAGCAGCTCGGCGAGTTTATGGCCAAGATGCGCGCTGATGATGTGCTGATGATTACCGCTGACCATGGCTGTGACCCTGGCGCTCCGGGCACCGACCACACCCGCGAATACATCCCCCTGCTGATTTACGGTAAGCATGTCAAGGCAGGCGTAAATCTTGGCACTTATCCCACCTTTGCCATGATTGGCGCCACGATTTCCGATATGTTTGACTGCGACTTGCAGACCAAGGGCGAGAGCCTGCTCCCGCGCTTTATCAAAGATTAAACTTTAGAAAAGAGGCTGTTTCTGATGAGAATGTACGACCTGATTACCAAGAAAAAACACGGTGAGGTTTTGACGGATGAAGAAATCCAGTTCATGATTGATGGCTATGTCAAGGGGGAAATCCCCGACTACCAGATGTCCTCCATGCTGATGGCCATTTGGTTTAAGGGCATGAATGACCATGAAATCACGCAGCTTACCATGTGCATGGCAAAATCCGGCGATATGATTGACCTCTCCGCGATTGCGGGCAAGAAGGTAGATAAGCATTCCACGGGCGGCGTTGGCGATAAGACCACGTTGATTGTCGGGCCGATTGTCGCAGCCTGCGGCGGCAAGGTGGCCAAGATGAGCGGCCGCGGCCTTGGGCATACGGGCGGTACGGTGGATAAGCTCGAATCCATCCCCGGCTACAAGACGGCGCTTGACCGCAAGGAATTCTTCGATACGGTCAATAAATGCGGCATCAGCCTGATCGGTCAGTCCGGCAATCTGGCACCTGCCGACAAGAAGCTCTATGCCCTGCGTGATGTAACGGCAACGGTTGACAGTATCCCCCTGATTGCTTCTTCCATCATGAGCAAGAAGCTCGCTGCAGGCAGCGACTGCATCCTGCTTGATGTGAAGACCGGCAGCGGTGCGTTCATGAAGACCTTGGATGATTCCATCAAACTGGCGCAGACCATGGTCGCTATCGGTGAAGGCGCAGGCCGCCGTACGGTGGCGCTCATTACCGATATGGATACGCCGCTGGGGCTGGGCATCGGCAACAGCCTCGAAGTTATCGAATCCATGGACGTGCTGAAGGGCAAAGGTCCGGCTGACCTTACGGAAGTTTCCCTGCAGCTGGCCGCCAATATGCTCTATCTCGTGGGCAAAGGTGACCCGGAAGAATGCCGCAAGCTGGCTGAAAAGGCTATCGAAGACGGCAGCGCCTTTGAAACCTTCTGCACAATGGTCAAGGAACAGGGCGGTGACGACAGCGTACTGCGCGATTACGAAAAATTTGCGCAGGCTCCCTTCAAGGCCGAAATCAAGGCCGAAGAAGACGGCTTCATCACGAAGATGAACGCCGAGGCTATCGGGGAAATGTCCGTAATCTTAGGCGCTGGCCGCGAAACGAAGGAAAGCGATATTGACTTCTCTGCCGGTCTGATGCTTCATAAGAAGTATGGTGATGCCGTGCAGAAGGGTGATGTACTTGTTACCCTCTATACCTCCAAGGAAAATGCGCTTAAAAGCGCGGAAGACCTTTACCGCAAATCCGTGGTTATCGGTTCTGCCGCTCCCGAAAAGAAACCGCTGGTTTATGCCCGCGTGGAAAAAGATAAAGTAGAGAAATACTGATTCGGGAAAAAATTTGACAGGTCAATATGACCTGTCAAATTAAGACCGCAAATTGTCAAATAATTATGTATTGAAGGAGAGTTTTTACTGTGGAGGATAAAGAATTAATCGCTGCGGCGAAAAAATACCGGGAAAACGCCTATGTGCCTTATTCCAAGTTCAAAGTCGGGGCGGCGGTGCTGACGAAAAAGGGAAATGTCTACGGCGGCTGCAATATCGAAAATTCCAGCTTCCCCGTGACCAACTGTGCCGAGCGCACCGCCATCTTCAAGGCGGTGTCTGAAGGGGAACAGGAATTTGCCGCGATTGCCCTCATTGCCGATACCCCGGGGCCATGCTCGCCGTGCGGGGCCTGCCGTCAGGTGATGGTGGAGTTTAAGATTCCGCGCATCATCATGGCGAATATGCAGGGGGATGTGAAGGTGGTCACCCTCGAAGAAATTATGCCCTATGCTTTTACGGAATTCTAATATATTGACAAAAACACCGGATTTGTGCGAAAATAGGACACATGTCCTATGATTAACTCTTAGGACATGGAAGTACAAATCTCTAAAGGGGAATGAATCATGTATTTAGTAGTAAACCTTATCGGCATCTTTGTCTTTGTAGCCATTGGTGTCCTGCTGTCAAAAAAGCGCAAAGCCATTCAGTGGCGCTGTGTAGGAGCGCTTTTGGCACTTAATGTATTTTTGGCTTGGTTTTTAACTTCCTTCTCTATCGGACGGGAGATTATCGTAGGCGCGGCAGCCGGTTTTAACTGGCTGGTCAGTGTGGCCTATGAAGGTATTGCTTTTGCTTTCCCGGACTGGGTGCATGTGCCGCAGATGAACTTCTTTACCTCGGCACTCCTGCCCATTCTGCTGGTTGTGCCGATGTTTGATATTCTCACTTATATCGGGCTGCTGCCCTTTGTCATCAGATGGGTGGGCAAGGTGCTGGCGTTTTTGACCCGGGCGCCGAAGTTTGAATCTTTCTTCGCCATTGAAATGATGTTTTTGGGCAATACGGAGGCGTTGGCTGTATCGAGCCTCCAGCTTAAGCGCATGAAGGCTGACCGCTGCCTGACGCTTGCCATGATGTCCATGAGCTGCATTACGGCGGCAATGGTGGGTATCTATATCAAGATGATGCCGGGGGAATTCATTTTGACGGCAATTCCCTTGAATGTCATCAATGCCTTGATTGTTACGAACATTCTTCATCCGGTGAAGATTTCCGAGTCGGAGGATACGGTTGCTACCGTTGGTGATGGCGGCGACGAAAAGGAGCCGTTCTTCTCCTTCCTGGGCAACAGTATCTTAAGTGCCGGGCGTCTGGTGCTCATTATCTGCGCCAATGTTATCGCGTTTGTGGCATTGGCTAAGCTTATCGATATGCTGCTCGTGCTCATTCATCCGGCCATCACACTGGAAAACATCTTAGGCTGCATCATGTTCCCCTTTGCCTGGCTTATGGGACTGGAGAGCGGGGAAGCTTTCCAGCTGGCACAGTTCATGGGAACGAAGCTCGTGACGAACGAGTTCGTCGTAATGTTGAGCGTACAGGATACGCTTACGACCTTCAGCCGCCATATGCAGGGCGTGCTGACGGTATTTGTCACTTCCTTTGCCAACTTTGCCACGCTCGGTATGATTATCGGCTGTTTCAAGAGCATGGTGGACGACGATAAGAATGAACTCATTTCCCGCAACGTAGCATATATGCTGATATCCGGTATTCTGGTGTCCCTGCTGTCCGCAGGCATCGCCGGTCTCTTTATCTGGTAAATGAAAAAGCCTTCCGCTGGGGAGGGCTTTTTTCATTTACTTATCTTTGAAATTGATGAAGATGACATTGTCTTTTTTTATGCTTCTTTTGAAAGGTTATTCGCTGCATAGAGAGATTCACGCTCGGCAGTATCCATTACCGCCCGTTTGCCGCGCTCGTCTAAAGCGCGGAATTTTTTTAGCAAAGTGAATTCCTGTTCGTTGGTGATTGTCTGTCCGGCAGGCGTAAGATTAGCAGAAACAGGGATTTTGCTCTGGCCGGGTGCGGGCAGTCCGAGCAGGTAATCGGCTGACACGCCAAAATGCAGGGCAATAAGGCGGATTTCCTCATCCCTGGCCGGACGCAAGCCCTTTTCAATGCGGTTCAGTACGCTTTGATGCAGGTGGATGGCGCGGGCGAGTTCTCCCTGCTGTATATCCTGTTCAATGCGCAGATCGTAGATACGCTGACCGATATTGCAATTTGTGTTTTCCATACTACCATCAATCCTTGTTTTGCTATATTGTCAATATCAGTATAGCCTACGAGTAAGAAAAAAAAGAAAATTTGCTATAATAGAAAAATAATGCTTGACTTTTGCTGAAATAGCAATTATACTAGGCATATAAAAGGATTTGCGAAAACAGCAATAAGGAGGCTTGAATAATTCAACCAGCAGATTGCTGTGTATGCTCAGAAGTCCCAGGCTAGCAGGTCTTCTGTTTTGCTGTATCAGCAAAAGTCTGGCATAGGGCAGATTCTTTTAGCAACAGGGATATGCCGTGACGAAGGGATTTTGTTCACGGTAAAGTGATTTAAATTCAAGGAGGATTTTATCATGGCTATGGTCGTTAAAAACAACATGTCGGCAATTTCTACGCTGAACACTCTGAACAAGAATTCTTCGGCTCTCGCAAAGAGCTTGGAGAAAGTATCTTCCGGTATGAAGATTAACGGGGCAGCAGATGATGCTTCCGGTTACGCAATATCCGAGCGTATGCGGGTGCAGATTCGCGGTCTTGATCAGGCAAATGCCAACACCCAGAATGGCAACGCAATGATGAAGGTTGCGGAAGGTGCCGTAAGCTCCACCGTGGATATCCTGAAAACGCTCAAAGAGAAGGTTATCAACGCAGCCAACGATACCAACACGGACGCTGACCGTCAGACCATTCAGAAGGAATTGGATCAGAGCATTGACCAGATTGATGATAATGCCAATATCACGTACAACGGCAAATATCTGGTGGATGGTTCTCATAACAACAAGGTTACGCAGACCACCACGCATCTGACCAATGAAAGCTTGGGTAAAGACCAGACATCTGCTACCGAGTTTACGAAGTTGACCAATCGTACCGGAGACACTTTGAACATTCAAGAGGGAGATACGGTAACGGTTTCCTATGTGAAGAATGGTCAGACTTACAGCACCTCCCATGTGATTGATTCTACGTTCAAAAATTTGGATTCCATTTTGACTTTGACTGGACAAAATGGCGGGGAAACAGGTGTAAAACTCTCTGAGGTTATGGAATTCAAGAGTTCTGGTACGGCTACGTATAAGATTGGTACGGATGCTTCCGGTCAAGCCGTATACACCGCCGATAAGGGCTGTGCAATAACCTTAAAAGCTAAAACGAGTGGCGTTGAAGGTCAGATTGCCGGTTTCACCATCAGCATCACCAACAAGAATGGCGCCATCAACAAGTCTGCTAACGCTGCACTGGATAACTTCAGCGAATCTATCCGTGCTGAGAATACTTCCGATGATAATGCGATGGTATTCCAGGTTGGCACGAAAGCCAATCAGGCCATCAAAGTAGGTCTTACGGATATGCGCTCCACGGCTCTTGGTCTCAAAGGCTTCGATGGGAAAACTTTGAGTGTATCCACGCAGGTTAAGGCCAACGCCGCCATCAACGTACTTGACAATGCTATCCAGAAAGCCCTCGACCAGCAGACGACTATCGGTTCCGTTGAGTCCAGACTCTCCTACACGAGCAGCAACTTGACCACGGCTTCCGAGAACGTACAGAGCTCCGAATCCACGATTCGCGATGCCGATATGGCGAAGGAAATGACGAACTATACGAAGAACAACGTTCTTCTGCAGGCTGCGCAGTCTATGCTGGCACAGGCCAACCAGAGCAGCAGCTCGGTTCTCTCACTCTTGCAGTAAGAGCCGCCTAATTTCATATTGCTAATCTATCGGTAGCGGGGAGTGCTAGCCCCTGCCGAGACCCGATATTTTAGATACTACCATTGCATGGGAGCTTCTGAATTGTTCAGCAGAAGCTCCCATTTGCTATGGTCAAACGGCCACAATGGCGTTATAATGAAATATAATTATTTTTCGTGTGACGAGGTGGTTCAATGATTAAACTGATCATGTCGGATATGGATGGCACATTGCTGGACGAAAATGGTCAGCTGCCGCAAGGCTTTGCGGATATTATCCGCAAGCTTCAGGAGCGAAATGTGCTGTTTGCGCCTTGCTCCGGACGGCAGTATTACTCCCTGCTCGATACGTTCAAGGGCTTTGAGGATGATTTTCTCTTTTTGGCAGAAAACGGCACGATGGTGCAGTATCATGGGCGGGAGCTTTTTTCCAGTGTGATGAATAAGAAACTGGGCTTAAAGGCGCTGACGGAGACACGGGAAATCCCCGGCCTGTATGAAGTGTATTGCGGCAAAAAAGGTGCGTATATTCTGCGCGATGAGTTCACAGAGGCATTTCAGTCTGAACTCAATAAATACTATACCCATGCAGAAGTGGTGGACAGCTTTGACCACATCGAAGACGAGATGATTAAGGCATCTTTCTTTGACGAACAGGGCAGGGCAGGCGAGAGCATCTATCCCCTCCTGAAAAAGTATCGCGGCCCCTTCCAGGTGGCTACGTCCAGCGATTACTGGGTGGACATGATGCGCTTTGACATTAACAAGGGGATTGCCATTCAGCAGGTGCAGAAGAAACTGCACATCAGTCCTATGGAATGTGCCGCCTTTGGCGATTACATGAATGATGCCGAGATGATGAGTTCGGTTTACTATAGTTTTGCTATGGAAAATGCGCATCCGAAAATCAAGGAACTGGCACGCTTCACCACCGCCAGCAACAAGGAACACGGCGTTTTGCAGGGGATTCAAAAGTTAATCGACGACGGCCTGTGCGGCTAAGGGGGTGGCAGTTATGCGGGCAGATTACCACATGCATTTTGAAAAGGGCTCCTATGATGAAGCGTGGGTGGAAGGGTTCTTCCATCAGGCGCAGCTTCTGGGGCTGGAGGAAATCGGCATTTCCGAGCATTCCCATACCTTCCCGGAATTTGAGAGCCTTTACTATGATGATTTGATTCTGGACGACAGCTTCATCGGCCGGTTTCAGAAAAAATGGCTCAAGACCAATAAGTTCAAATACACCTTGGACGAGTACTTTGCCTTTATGGCGAAGCTCAAGAAAAAGCATAAGGTCAAAACCGGCATTGAGGTCTGCAACTTCCAGAATCAGGATGCTGTGCGGGATATTTTGAAGGACTATGCCTTTGACTATGTGATTGGCTCGGTGCACTTCCTGAACGGCTGGGCATATGATTCTTCCGAAATCATGGCGCAGTGGGACAAGGAAGATTTGGCGGATGTGTATGAGGAATACACGCAGGAAGTCGAAAAACTGGCGGCTTCCGGTCTTTATGATGTTCTGGGGCATCCTTACAATATCCGTCTGTTCCATTATATCCCCGAATTTGACGCTACGCCTTATCTGATTCGGGCGGTGGCGGCACTCAAAAAGGCCAATATGGTGGTGGATGTCAATACGGGAACATTCTACCGTTATCCCATTGCGGAGATTACGCCCTATTACAAGTTTATGCGGGTAGCTTCCAAGGAGGGGCTGCCGATAGTCATTACATCAGATGCCCATAAGCCGGAGGATTGCGGTGCTTACCATGACGAGGCCGTGAACTATGCCCGTTCCTACGGTTACGAGCAGACGATAAGATTTACGCAGCGACAGCGGGAAGTTGTACCGCTGGAATAAAGCCTTTCCCGCCAGCCTTCCTTGCGGGGAAGGCTGTTTTTACATAAAAAATATTCAGGCAATAATTTATTTTTAAAACATATTGACAAGGTATAAGGGAAGGGGTAGAATAAAGGTGTATCAGCAGTTAAAGCTTATATGCAGAACTGAAAAATATCTGAAAATTTTTCCATATTTTCATCAGGGCACTCTTAAGTATTTTCAGAAAATATCGATATACTTTGTAGAAGAAACTTAAAGAAGCAGGTCACAGGGGATTGTGCTTGCAGTGACAATCTGACGGGGGAACCGTGGATGGTTATTCCATCAATAGTCAGTGCATGTCACGAGTTTTTGATACAAGGAGAGATATATCATGAAAGTACAAATTTGTTCGCAATGGATGGAAGAAGTTTTTATCCCTGTTCGCGTCAAACAGTTCACCAAGGCTGCGAAACTCTTAGGTCACAGTGATTTTAAGGAGTATGCAGGTGGAAATGACATGGACGACCTGGTTCAGATGGGCCGCAAGTCTGATGAACGGCAGGTAGTAGCTGAATGGCTCGATGGCCGTGGCGTTGCTGGTGAGACTGCCGGGGTCGCATGATGGAAATATGGAAAAAGGGCACTCCTCGCTCGCGCGGGAAGTGCCCACTATTTTTTTGTCATGCATGCAGGTTCTTTTGGGAAGGGGGCAGAGGAATAGAAAGTGGCACCTCGATAACGGAACTTGCGGCCTCGCGCATTTGTGCGGGGCTTTTTTGCGTCCAGATGGTCTGGATGGCCAGTCGCAGGGCTTGTTCGTCCAAGGGAGCAGCTTTTTGCATTTCAATGTGTTTTTGCAGGATGGCCATGAATTCTGCCGGTATGGGGACATTACGCTGCGCCAGCAATACTTGCAGCGTGGTATCGACTAAATATAAATGCAGGGTGTTGTCTGCCATGCTTTTTTCCGTGGGCAGAAGCTCCGGTTTTACGCCACAGAGGGAGAAGGGGGCATCCCCCCAGCCTTCCTTGAAGATGCCGTCAATCTGATAGAGGAAGAATAAAAGGCCGTCCTGTTCGTAGAGAGCCAATTCCATTTTGCCGGTGCGGAAGGCCTCGGCGGCGATGACGTCATGGCGTGATAGTTGCAGGATGAACATGCAGCCGTTGGCATCGATTTGGAAGCAGCCGCCGTCCTGCTGATTTTTGATGGGCAGGGGGAATTTTTCCCCCACTTGAAAGTTTGCGTAGCTGTTCATTTATGTCGCTCCTTTGCGTTGGTTCTTTCCTAGTGTATCATATTTATGGGGGAATGTGCTATACTGATTACAGATTAGTGCCAAGACGCGGGGCAGCTATAGTTTATTTTCATGTAAGGAGAGCGTAGACAATGACTCTGAATGATACGACGCGGGGAAATCGTTTGCATATCGGCCTGTTTGGGCGGCGCAATGCGGGGAAATCTTCGCTGATTAATGCTTTGACGGGGCAGGCGGTGGCTACGGTATCGGCTGTGGCTGGTACAACGACAGACCCCGTGTATAAGGCTATGGAAATCGCCGGAATCGGGCCGGTGGTGTTTATCGATACGGCAGGCTTTGATGATGAGGGGGAGTTGGGGAAGCTGCGGGTCATGCGGACGAAGCAGGCCGCTTTGGAGACGGATGTAGCCATCTTGTTTTTTACGGATGAGGATATGCGTGAAGAACTGGCGTGGCGGGAGATGTTCAAGCGTCAGAATACGCCGGTGATTATGGTGATAAGCGGCATAGATAAGTGCGCTGATGGCGGCGGGCAACTCGCTGCTGCCGTGGAGCAGGCAGCGGGGGAAAGGCCGCTGTTGGTCAGTGCCCGGAAAGGCTTAGGGCTGGAGGCGCTGCGGCAGGAAATCCTGCGCGTCCTGCCGGAGGATTACGAAATGCCATCGATTACCGGTGATTTGTGCAAGGCCGGGGACACGGTGGTACTGGTCATGCCGCAGGATATTCAGGCACCCAAGGGGAGGCTGATTCTGCCGCAGGTGCAGACTTTGCGGGAACTTTTGGACAAGAAGTGTCAGGTCTTTTGCTGTGGTGCGGATTTTCTGGCAGAAACGCTGGCGAAACTGCGCGAACCACCGCAGCTTATGATTACGGATTCGCAAGCCTTCAGGGAGGTCTATTCCTTAAAACCTGCTGCCGCGCGCCTGACATCCTTTTCGGTGCTTTTTGCCGCCTTTAAGGGGGATATTGAATATTTTATGCGTGGTGCGAAGCGTTTGCTGGAACTTGCGCCAACGGCGCATATCCTCATTGCGGAGGCCTGCACACATAAGCCGCTGGCGGAGGACATTGGCCGTGTGAAGCTGCCCCGGCTGCTGCGCAAGAAGCTGGGGGAAGACTTGCGGATTGATATTGTGTCCGGCAAGGACTTCCCGCAGAGTTTGGCGGGCTTTGATCTGGTCATTCATTGCGGAGCCTGCATGTTTAATCGTAAATACGTTTTGAACAGGGTGCATAAGGCGCGGGAGCAGGGTACGCCCATGACGAATTATGGACTGGCGATAGCCGCTCTTTTGGGCATAATCGATAAGGTAGCATTGCCGAACGGTACAAAATACGTTAAAATGTAATATGAGTTTGAAATACAGATGATGAAACATGAGGTGAACACTATGGATAAACGAATGTATAATTTAATCGGACTGAGTTTGCTGGCAGGCACATTGTTCATGGCAAATCCCCCTATCGGTCAGGCGGCGCATATCGATTTTGACCATCAGGCGCAGACGGTTGCCGAAGATAAGGACGAAGCTAAGGAACAGTGGTACTGGCTGGCCTCGGACGAAAATTACAGCAAGTATTTTGACCCGGAATCTGTGGTGGTGACCCGTACGGTGGAAACGGCGCATGGCAAGGTTCCCACGGAGATTCAGGTCTGGACAAAGACCACTTATAGTTACGGCGGGGCAAAGGATACCTTAGAAGCCTATGGGCTGGAGGAGAAGTTCCCGGATGCATCGGCATTAAGCTGCAGCACGGCGCAGCTGGTTCTCCGTCCCCAGTTCCGCACGGTGCAGTGTATAGCCGAGCATTTTTATAATGCCAAAGGCGAGGTTATCTGGTCGGAGGCAAATGCGGCTGCGAGGGAAAAGGAAATCAATTCCCAGAATTTCAATGAGGACTTTTATGCTGCTGCGGTAGATCAGGCCTTCCGTCAGAGCAAGGAAATGGAGCGGGTCAAAGCCAAAAACCGTTGGCTTACGGTCTTTGATTCCACGACACCGGATGGCATCTATACCCATATTAAAGCCGATACTTCGACCATGCGCATGCAGGGGAGTAATCTGGTGTTCTGGCAGTGGCAGGAAGTAAAGGACAGCACCGGTCAGGTGATGGAGATAAAGTTCCTGAAGATGGCCGTAAACCTGCCGCAGGCAACCGAAAAGGCCATTGCCGGTCAGTATTGGACGCCGAAGTCCGGCTGGAAGTCACTCGAAGCAGCCATCGATGGACAGTATCGGATGGTCAGCCGCACGAGTGAAGAATATCGTTATGTGCTTGAACTGAGAAATTATGTAGAGACGCATAGTGCCTGGGTGCACCGTTATGGATTGGAATAAGGGGAGATTCGATGCCGATTAAGATACCCAATGCGCTTCCCGCAGCGCATATTCTTGAGGGAGAAAACATCTTCGTGATGGATGCCGACAGAGCCTACAGTCAGGATATCCGTCCGCTGAAAATACTGATTCTGAACCTTATGCCCATCAAGTACATCACGGAAACACAGCTCCTGCGTCTTTTGGGGAATACGCCGCTGCAGGTGGAGGTGGACTTCATCTACACGGAAAGCTACACCCCCAGCCATACCCCCCTGGATTATTTGGCACAGTTCTATGGTACCTTTGATGAAGTGCGTCATAAAAAATATGATGGCATGATTATAACCGGTGCTCCCGTCGAGCATATGGCCTTTGAAGAAGTGGCCTATTGGGACGAAATCACAGAAATCATGGAGTGGAGCAAAAAACATGTTTACTCCACCTTTCATATCTGCTGGGGAGCGCAGGCGGGGCTTTACTACCATTATGGCATTCCCAAATTTACGGTGAAGGATAAGATTTTTGGCGTGTTCCCGCATCACAAATGCGTGGAGCATGAACGGCTCCTGCGGGGCTTTGACGATATTTTCTATGTGCCCCATTCCCGCCATACGGAGGAGCACAAGGAAGATATCCTAAAAGTTCCGGAACTGACTATTCTGGCCGAGGCAGAAGGTGTTGCCGGTCCGTATATCATTGCCAATCTCGCCAAAAGGCAGTTCTTCATCACGGGACATGCCGAATACGACCCGACAACCTTGAAACAGGAATATGACCGGGATTTTAAGGCCGGGCTGCATCCTAAGATTCCGCAGAACTATTATCCGCAGGATGACCCCAGCCAAAAACCCATTGTGCGCTGGCGCAGTGTGGCGCATTTGCTCTTTGCCAACTGGCTTAATTACTACGTTTATCAGGAAACACCTTATGAGCTGGATGAACTCTATAAAGAGCAGGAGGACTGACGTCTTCAGTATTTTTTCAGCAAAAAGTTGTAAACTGGAAATGTTGTAAATCGAAGCTAGGGGGATTATGTATGAACATGCGATGGGGTGCAGGAATTCTGGCTGCGGCGATGCTCTTTATGGCGCAGCCGGAAGCACAGGCTGATGAGGTGATTTCGCCGGAAATCTATCAATGGGTGCAGTCTACCTCCCGTCAAAATTATTTTTTTAATAAACAGCATATGTACTTTGGGCAGGATGCCAAAGGCGTACTTGACGCCAATATCATGCTGGTGCCGGTGCTGAAAACCTATGATACCGTCCAGATTCAGGATGTGCAGGCGAAAAGACGTTGGAAAATGCTCCCGATGGAAGGCTATGAAGACCTGGTGGGGACAGCAGAATACCTGCGCTTTGATTTGGCCAAGGGCACGGTGACGGTCATCAAACACGAGGATTTGGATGCTGACTGGGGCGTGCTTAGCACTACGACCTCGGACAAGGCGATAAAAATTGCGGATTTGTCGGAAAAAGACGTGGACGGTATTTTCTATCGGGCAATTTTAAAATATGCGCATAGCCATATTGATGAAATGGTGGAGCGCACGGAAAAGGCCAAACACGCTAAACTCAATGAAGACGTGAAGAAGAAAATTGCCGAACTGAAAAAGCCGACAGACAAAAAGGCTGCGGCTGAATCTAAGGACGGCAAAAATGCTCATAAAAAGGACAAGAAGAAAAAAAGCTGACTTAGGCAATTTTTAATCAAAATATAATCGGATTTCAATGCTTTTTTAATCTTTTCATGCGATATTACGGATGAAAACACGGTGCAGTATTTTCAGCGTGATAAAGGCAAAATATTTTGGGGAGAAATGAGGGGTTATGATGAACAGATTGGCAAAAGTATTGGGCTTAATGAGTTTGGTGGCAGCATTGCTCGCAGCGTCTATGGCTACGGTGCTGGCGGCAGAGCATGTGGACTGGAACGGAGGCGTCATTCGCGCTACTGGCGGCGGCGTGGCTCCGGCGGGAGCACGCACCATGGCGCAGGCGCGCATGATGGCGCGCCGGGCAGCCATTACCGACGCATATCGTCAGTTGGCTGAATATGTCGGCGGCGTCAATGTGGACGCAGAAACCACGGTAGATATGGCTGCCGTGACGAATGATGTCATTAAGACCCGCGTGCAGGCTACTATTCGTGGAGCACGGATTGTAGCGGAAGGACAGACGAGTGATGGCGGTTACGAAGTGACCATGGAAGTGCCGCTCTTTGGTGTTTCTTCTCTGGCCAGCGCCGTTATTGACCGCCCGGCCAAGGTAGAAGCTTTCCCGGAACAGGTTCCGAATGTACAGCCGGCTCCCGTAGAACCATACAGCGGTGGCGGCTACGCAACGCCGAGCACGAATACGGGCAGCTCGGCAGCTGCAGCTCCTGACGGCAAAGCCATTGGCAGCTTTACTGGCTTAGTTGTGGATTGCCGTGGTCTGGGGCTGAAACCGGTCATGAGCCCCGTGATTAAAAATATCAATGGCAGCCCCATTTACGGTTACAAAAATCTGGACTACGACAAGGTCATTGAAACGGGCATGGCATCCTATGCCAAGGATATGAGCGGCGCAACCCGCGCCGGCAGTAACCCGCTGATTGTCCGCGCTGTGGATGTAGAAAATCACGGCGGTACTCCGGTTCTGTCCCTGGCCGATGCCAACCGCGTCCTCATTGAAAATGGTGCAACCCACTTTCTGGATAATACCAGAGTCGTATTCCTGCGATAAGAAAAATATCGGATAGGTCATAAACAGCTGATTTCCATGTTTTCCATGAAAATCAGCTGTTTTTGCTATAATCTTCTCTATGGAAGCTGCGAGAAATGAAAAGTCAAAGTCTTGCCTGTTATAGTTATTGACATATGTCTAAAAAGAACTATAATAAGAACTATAAAACAGATTTATAGTTTAGGAGGCTATAACGATGGCAGAAGAATGTAATCACGATTGTAGTTCTTGTGGAACCACCTGCGGTGATGATACCCGCAAACAAGATTTACACGAAAAGCCCCATGAACTCAGTAACATCCGCCATGTAGTAGCTGTAGTCAGCGGCAAGGGCGGCGTAGGCAAGTCTTTAGTAACGGGGCTCATGTCCGTAGCCATGGCTCGTAAGGGCTGCCATGTAGGTATTATGGATGCTGACATCACCGGTCCTTCTATTCCCAAGATGTTTGGGGTAGACGAAGAAATCCGGGGCAATCAGAATGGTGCTTATCCCGTATCCACGGCTGGCGGCATCGATATTGTCAGCATGAATCTGCTGCTGGATAACAATACCGACCCGGTTGTTTGGCGTGGCCCCATCATCAGCGGCGTGGTCAAGCAGTTCTGGCATGACTTCATCTGGAACGACATTGATTATATGTTCATCGACATGCCGCCGGGAACCGGTGATGTTCCTTTGACGGTGATGCAGTCCATTCAATTGGACGGCATCATCATCGTGACCAGTCCTCAGGAACTGGTTTCCATGATTGTGGAAAAGGCTGTGAAAATGGCTGGTGCCATGAATGTTCCCATCCTTGGTATCGTGGAGAACATGAGTTACTTTGAATGCCCTGACTGCGGCGGCAAGCACGAAATCTTCGGGCACAGTCATTTGGAAGATATTGCCCGGCAGTATGGCCTTGATATCCTTGGCCGTATCCCCATGCAGCCCAAACTGGCCGCTGACTGTGATGCCGGGCAGATTGAAGCCACGGAAAATATCTACTTGCAGGATGCTGCTGAAAAACTGCTGAAAATTGATAATTAAATTGACATATGCCAAAAACATGATAAAATATGATTAAGGCATATGTCAAAAATGGAGGTTAATGATGAGCAGGCCAACGAAAAAACGCCGGATAAGTGCCCTTCCTCCCTGCACACGTTTCATTCCGCAGGAGGGGGAAGATGCTCCAGAGGTCAATATTTCTCTGGAGGAATATGAGTGCATCCGTCTCTTGGATTATGTGGGCATGACCCAGGAAGAATGTGCCCAGCAGATGGGGGTGGCCCGCACTACCGTGCAGGCTTTGTATCTGGCGGCTCGCAAACGCATGGCCGGCTGTCTGGTAGAAGGCCGGCCTCTGGTCATCAGCGGCGGGAATTTTGAACTCTGTCCTGCTTGTCATCACAGCCCTCATCCCGTTCGATTATCGATGCAGAAAGGAAGTAACAGCCCTATGAAACTTGCAGTTACCTATGACAACGGCCAGATTTTCCAGCATTTCGGCCATACGGAAAACTTCAAGGTTTATACCATTGAAGATAACACGATTAAGGAATCCCACATTCTCTCCAGCAACGGTGTTGGTCATGGTGCTCTGGCCACTCTCTTGCAGGAGGAAGACATCAACACTCTAATTTGTGGTGGCATTGGCGGCGGTGCTCAGAATGCTCTGGCTCAGGCAGGTATTGCCCTGTACGGCGGCGTTCAGGGGGATGCAGATGCAGCCGTAAATGATTTTCTGGCAGGAAATCTGGCTTACGATCCCGCTGTTCACTGCGACCATCATGGTCACGGAGAAGAACATACCTGCAGTAGTCATGGTCACGGTGAAGGCCATGGCTGCGGTGGTCATGGTTGTCACTGATCAGTTACCATAAAATACTGTAAAAGGTGCTCGGCAAATTGCCGGGCACCTTTTACAGTAATATCACCAGACTCCAAGAAACAGCAGAGCTTTGAATTCTATAGCGTCTGTGGCAAGAATTGCCGTTTCAATAAAAAGGCGCTGTAGATAAAATGCTTTCGCATTTCATCACAGCGCTCCTTGATTTCATTGGTGCGTCAGGAGGGATTCGAACCCCCGACCCACGGCTTAGA
>ERZ842401.3963-NODE-3963-length-17772-cov-4.360219_pt1 | contig 17772 bp, 11 predicted proteins | sample MGYA00521270_ERZ842401 | MGnify/ENA primary metagenome ERZ842401 (study PRJEB31892, sample SAMEA3878208) | bioreactor metagenome | biome: Moose rumen | place: Sweden | collected 2011-10 | study: EMG produced TPA metagenomics assembly of the PRJEB12797 data set...
GGCATCGCCGTGCGCACCGGCCACCACTGCGCCGAGCCGCTGATGCACCGCCTCGGCATCGAGGGCACCGTGCGCGCCAGCTTCGCACTGTACAATACAAAAGAAGAGGTCGATGCCCTCGTAGCAGGCATCGACCGTGTCCGCAAGATGTTCTGACATCCTGCACAGGTATTTCGCAGCGTCGCGCTACTCTTCTTTCCGCAACACCTCCAGTGCTTTCAGCATGACGGGATCCTCCTCGTAGAGGAGCTGGAAGTACTCAGTGAGGTCCCAGAGGTCACGTGCCACGAGGGCCTTGAGGATGCGATGCATGTTTTCACGCGTCTTCTGCAGCTCCTCACTGTCACGGGCGCTGAGGCTGTCCTTCTTGGCTGCATCGACGAGAATCTGGTCGAGAACTTCCTCGGGCATCGTGAATTGCTCGCGAAAGGTCTCGAATTTCTTGTATACCTTTGACAACTGCTTACGGTGCTCATCCATATAGTGGAGGCTGGCGTTGTTGATGTAGCTGCGGGCACTGAGCTCGCGGTAGAGACGACTGTAGCGGGTAGTGTCCAGTGCCACGAAGATGTCGGGCATAATGCCACCGCCACCATAGACGGTGCGTCCCTCCTTGAGGGTCTTGTAGCGTAGGGAGTCGGGGAAGTGGATGCTGTCGGCGTTCGTGAGCTCGCCACGGTTGTAGCGGTCGATGACGTCGCGGGCGTAGCTCTTTGCGTCGCCTTTCTCGTAGGGTTTCTGGATGCAACGCCCCGAAGGGGTGTAATAGCGGGCCACCGTCAGACGAATCATACTGCCGTCATCAAGGTTGATGGGTCGCTGAACGAGACCCTTGCCGAAGGTGCGACGCCCAATGATGGTGCCTCGGTCGTGATCCTGGACAGCACCGGATAGGATCTCAGCTGCCGAGGCGGTATGCTCATCGACGAGCACGATGAGGCGACCCTCGGTGAACAGACCCTTGCCCTCGGAGTGGTACTCACCCATGTTGACGCCGCCACGACCACGCGTATAGACAATCAACTCGCCCCTCGGCAGCAGCTCGCTGACAATCTCCACCGCAGCACCCAGATAGCCGCCGCCATTGCCCTGTAGGTCAAGGATGAGGTCCTTCATACCTTGCTTCTTCAGGCGTCTGATTGCCTCGGCGACTTCATCGTGGGTGGTGGCGGAGAAGCTGCTGAAGCGGATGAAGCCGATGCCGGGCTCCACGATATAGGCGGCATCGAGGGAGGTAACAGGAATCTTGTCACGCTTGACAGTGAAGGAGAGGACGTCGCTGATGCCACGGCGGATGACACCCAACTGCACAATCGTACCACGGGGACCACGCAGACGGCCCATAATGTCCTCGCGGCTCATCTTCACGCCCGCGATGGCGGTGTCGTTGACGCTGACGATGCGGTCGCCGGCCAGGATGCCCACCTTCTCCGAGGGGCCTTTGGCCACGGGCTGGATAACCACCAGCGTATCGTCAAGCATATTGAACTGCACGCCGATGCCATCGAAGTTGCCCTGCAAGGGCTCATTCATCTTCTGGGTGTCCTTGGCATTGGTGTAGGTGGAATGTGGGTCGAGTTTCGAGAGCATCCCCGTGATGGCATCCTCCACCTGACGGTCGAGGTTGACGGTATCCACATAGAGCTGGTTGATCATCACGGTCGATTGCAGCAGCTTCCGCACAGCCAACTCACGTGGGTCATGGGTTTGGGCTTGAAGTCTCCCCCCCCCTCCAAGGGGCGAAGGGAGCAGAGGGGTAAAAGAAAAGAGGAGGAAAAGGAGATATTGGGGAATGTATTTCATATTTCTAAGCTTTTAGGGCTGAGGCTCATACCCTTCGGGCAGGAAGGCGCTGATGTCCTTACCGAAGTGGGCAAGCTCACGGACGACGGAACTGGAGATGGCGCCCAAGGCGGGATCGGTGAAGAGACAGAGGGTCTCGATACCGGTGAGGCGACGATTGATGTCGGCTATCTGCTGTTCGTACTCGAAGTCCTTCATAGAACGCACGCCACGCAGGATGGCGGTGGCGCCGATGGAGCGGGCATAGTCGGTAGTGAGGCCGCGGTAACTCTCTACACGCACGCGCGCGTTCCTATTATATAATGCGCGCAATGCGCGCACGCGCTCGTCAGCCGTCAGCCAGCCCGACTTCTGCTCGTTGATGCCCACGGCAATCACCACCTCATCAGAAAAGGCGAGAGCTCGCTCTACGAGATTGGCGTGGCCGAGGGTGAAGGGGTCGAAGGAACCCGGAAAGAGAAGAGTCATAGCGTCATTTCTTTATATTCCTTTTCCTCCTCTTCCTCATCGGCACGATCCTCTTCAATGACAAGGTTGTCGATGATGAAGTTCTGGCGCTCCATCGTGTTCTTGCCCATGTAGTATTCAAGGAGTTCGGCGACCTGGTCACTCTTGTGGAGGCTGACCTGCTCGAGGCGTATGTCCTCGCCAATGAAACCACGGAACTCATCGGGGCTGATCTCGCCCAGACCCTTGAAGCGGGTGATCTCCGGCTCAGGGCCGAGGAGCTCGATGTTCTGGAGGCGCTCCTCCTCGCTGTAGCAGTAGCGAGTGATGAAGTCGCCCTTCGTGTTCTCCTCGCCGAGTGCCTTGAGGCGTTCCTTGCCGATGCGTTTGCGGCGCTGGCGCACGCGGAAGAGCGGAGTCTGAAGGATATAGACGTGTCCTTTCTTGATGAGCTCGGGGAAGAACTGAAGGAAGAAGGTGATCATCAGCAGACGGATGTGCATACCATCGACATCAGCATCGGTGGCCACGATGACCTTGTTATAGCGCAGACCATCAAGTCCGTCCTCGATGTTGAGGGCCGCCTGGAGGAGGTTGAACTCCTCGTTCTCATAGACAATCTTCTTCGTGAGGCCGTAACTGTTGAGAGGCTTACCGCGGAGGCTGAAGACGGCCTGCGTGAGCACGTCGCGGCTCTTGGTGATGGAGCCGCTGGCAGAGTCGCCCTCGGTGATGAAGATGCAGCTCTCCTCCTGGCGCTCGCCCTTGGAGTCGTTGAAGTGAATCTTGCAGTCGCGGAGCTTGCGGTTGTGGAGGTTGGCTTTCTTGGAGCGCTCGCGCGCTAGCTTAGCCACGCCGGCCATTGCCTTGCGCTCACGTTCGCTCTCGCCAACCTTCTGCAGGATGGCCTCAGCCACGTCGGGCGTACGGCGCAGGTAGTTGTCAACCTGTTCCTTCACAAAGTCACCCACGAACTTGTCGATGGAGATGCCTCCGTTGGGCTCGGTGCTGAGAGAACCGAGCTTAATCTTGGTCTGGCTCTCAAAGAGGGGTTCCTGGATGTTGATGCTGATAGCGGCGACGATGCCGTTGCGGATGTCAGCGTAGTCGAAGTTCTTGCCGGAGAAGTCCTTGATGGTCTCGGCGATGTACTTCTTGAAGGCACTCTGGTGGGTGCCACCCTGAGTGGTATGCTGGCCGTTGACAAAGGAGTGGTACTCCTCGCCATACTGGCCGTTGGTGTGGGTGAAGGCGATTTCAATGTCCTCGCCTTTTAGGTGCACGATGGGATAGAGCGGCTGCGTCGTCATCGTATCGGTCAGGAGATCCTCAAGCCCGTTGCGGGATAGGATGCGGCGGCCGTTGAAGATGATGGCCAGCCCTGTGTTCAGATAGGTGTAGTTGCGGAGCATCGTCTCCACGAATTCATCGCGGAAGAGATAGTTCTTGAAGAGGGTGCTGTCGGGCTCAAACTCGATGAGGGTGCCGTTCTCGGTGTCGGCGGACGAACCGCCGACAACGGGGCGGGGAGAGGAAGAGCCGACAACGGGGCGGGGAGAGGAAGAGCCTGCAACGGGGCGGGGGGAGGAGGCGCCGCTGCTTGCAGCACCCTCGTCAGAAACGAGTTCGCCTTTCTCAAAGGTAGCGCGGCGGGTCTCACCGTCACGGAAGCTCTGGGCAACGAAATGGGTGCTGAGGGCGTTGACGGCCTTCAGACCGACACCGTTCAAGCCAACGCTCTTCTTGAAGGCCTTGGAGTCGTACTTACCGCCAGTGTTCAGCATCGACACAGCCTCCACGAGCTTACCCAACGGGATGCCGCGGCCGTAGTCGCGGACAGTGACGCGCAGATGCTCGTCGATGGTCACCTCGATGCGCTTGCCAGCGTTCATCTTGAACTCGTCGATACTGTTGTCGATGACTTCCTTCAGAAGCACGTAGATACCATCCTCCGCGTGGGAGCCGTCACCCAGCTTTCCGATATACATACCAGGGCGCGTGCGCACGTGCTCCATGTCGGAGAGGTGGCGGATATTTTCCTCGTCGTAAGACTCTCCCCCATTCCCCTCCCAGTTAGGGAGGGGAGTGGTCACTTCCTCTATTGCGCTTTTCTTTATTTCCTCCATGCCTCAGTGATTTTTCTTCGCATGACTCTTCTTGAAAGGTAATTACTCCCCTCCCTGATAGGGAGGGATAGGGGGGAGAGTCCTCTGGTAGCATCTTCTCCGTTTGTGGATGGTGCAGTCGAGGTGTGCCCACTGGCCCTGGCTCTTCTCGTTGTCCTCCAACTGCGGATGCGTCTCAGCCCACACGAAGCCCATCTTCTGGGCGACCCGTATGATCTGGGCAAAGAGGGGGGCATTGACACCTTTATTCTGATACTCCGGCAGGACACCCACCAGCAACAGGTCGATGACAGGGGCGGGCTTGAAGTATATCGCCTTCAACAGGTGCCACCAGCCGAAGGGGAAGAGCTTGCCGTGGGCTTTCTGCAGGGCGTAGGAGAGGGAACCGATACCAACACCCATCGCAATGGGCTCATTCTCCTCATTCTCCACAATGGCCAACAGTCGCATGTCGAGGAACTGAAGGTAGGTGGTAGCATACTGCTGGATCTGCCGCTCGTTCATCTCGGAATAACCGTAGAGGTTGGCGTAGGCCTTATTGATGACATTGAATACCTTCTGAACATACTGTCCGCCGTCGGCTGCCAGAATCTCCTTGACGTTCTTGAAGTGGCGCATGTGGAGGTTATAACGCCTCATGCTGAGCTCCGCCACACGGAAGTACTTGTCCATGTCGGCCTGATGCTCCTCCGTGGGCACCATCACCTTGCGCTCTACCCAGTCAATCTCCTTCTCATAGCCCAGTTGTTCGATGAGACGCGAGTAGTAGGGGTAGTTGTAGATGGTGCTCATGGTGGAGAGCTGGTCGAAGCCATCGATGAGCATCCCCTCGGGATCCATGTCCGTGAAGCCCAGCGGCCCCACTATCTTGTTCATGCCGCGCTCACGCCCCCACTGCTCGACAGTGTCGAGGAGCGCCTTGAGGACTTCGACATCCTCGATGAAATCAATCCATCCGAAGCGTACGTTCTTCGTCTGCCATGTTTTGTTGGCCTTATGGTTGATGATAGCTGCCACGCGTCCCACAACCTTCTTGTCCTTATATGCCAGAAACAGATCTGCCTCGCAGAACTCAAAGGCAGCGTTCTTCTTGCGGTTGAACGTGTCCCGCATATCCTCCAGGAAATCAGGAACCGCATAGGGGTTGCCCTTGTAGAGATGATAGTTGAAACGTATGAAGGTACGCAAATCGCAGCGTCCTTCCACTTTTTTAATCGTTATCATAAGTAGTGCACCTGATAATTGGCACAAAGATAGTGCATTTTTGATGGACGACGACACAATGAGCTTCCTTTTTAGCACATTATAAGTTAGAAAGTTAAAAAAAGTTGTGCGCTATGGCTCAAAAAGTGGATTTTAGGGATTTTTAATGCACGGAAATTTGGGACGTAATGAAAAAGGCTGTACCTTAGCGGAACAAAAGATGCAAAACTACAACTAACACCAACATGAACACTCCTTCAGAATACCATTTCTGCCTCATCCTCGCGGGAGGTATCGGCAGCCGACTATGGCCTGCCAGCCGCGAAAGCTTCCCGAAACAATTCATGGACTTCGAGGGTTCCGGGCGCACGCTGATTCAGCAGACCTACGACCGCTTCGTACGCTTCATCCGTCCAGATCATATCTTCGTGAGCACTCAGGAGTCCTACCTCCCCATCCTACAGGAGCAGCTACCGCAACTCGCGCGCGAACAAATCCTGGCAGAACCCGTGCGCCGCGGCACACTGGCACCCGTGACATGGGCCACGACGGTTATCAGCCAACGCTGTCCGGAAGCCTGCATCGCCGTGACACCTGCCGATCAGGAGATCTATGACGACGTCGCTTTCGACAACGACATCCTGCACGCTCTGGAGATGGTGGCTGAAAACCCAGGCGTCGTGAACATGGGCGTCGCGCCGACGCGCCCCGAGCCAGGCTACGGCTACGTACAGATGGGCATCCCCGTGGATGCCGACCAACGCATCTACCACGTCAAGACATTCACTGAGAAACCCGACCTGGAGTTCGCACGCCTGTTCATGGACAGCGGCGAGTTCCTCTGGAACACAGGTCTCTTCGTGTTCGGAGCGCACTATATGCTCAACAACATCATTAAGCATGTGCCCGAGTACCAGGACGTTTATCCTTCAATGGCCACCTACCCCGTGCTACCCAACCTGTCCATCGAACATGCTGTGCTCGAGCACACAGGGCACAGCTACGTGCAGAAGTGCCGCTTCGGATGGGCCGACCTGGGCACGTGGCAGGGCATCGCCACCGACGCGCTCCACGCGCCACAGATGAACACCCCGCATCCGCCCACGGACGTGAAAACCGACGGCCGCGGCAACGTGACCGTGCACAGCGAGGCACTCTTCGACAATGCCATCGGCAACATCGTGCGCCTTCCCTCCGGCCATCTCGCCGCCATCAGCGGCCTCAACAACTTCGTGGTAACCGAAGAGAACGGCGTGCTGATGATCTGCCCGAAGGACGATGCCGCCGCCATGCGCCGCCTCCAGACCCTCGCCCATCTCGACGACCTCAACGAGCCGTAAGAAAATTTGCTTTTCGCCGTCACCCCGTCACGCCTCATCGGCAGCACCCTTGGGGAGGGTCTGGTTGAGGAGGAAGGCGCCGACGAGGGCGGAAGCCAGCGTGCCGCAAAGGATACCGAGCTTGGCCTCGTTGAGCATCTCGGCAGCATCGGCACCGAGGTGGGTAGGATAGCTCAGGGCGGCGATGAACATGGAGACGGTGAAGCCGATGCCACAGACCATACATACGCCGGCGAATGACTTCCAGTTGCCGCCGGCAGGCATCTGACACCAGCCGAGCTTGATGCTGAGCCACGAGAAGCTGAGCACGCCCGTGAACTTACCAACGAGCAGGCCAAGGAACACGCCGAGGGCCACACCATGGAACAGGCTCATGAAGCTCATACCTGTGAAGTCCACGCCGGCATTGGCGAAGGCGAAGAGGGGGATGATGGCGTAGTTGATGGGCATCGCCAGCTGGTCCTCGATGTCCTGCAGCGGGGAGATGAGATAGTCGGAGGCCTTCTCGATGCGGCGCAGGATCTGCAGCTCGTTCTTGTCGATGACGATGGCCTTGTCGCGGTCGGCCTCGGTCACCTCGATTTCAGGGTAGCGGTTGACGAGCTTACGGATCTTCTGGGCATAATAGCGGGTGCCCTTCACGAGGTTGGCAGGGATGCAGAAGGCGAAGATGACACCAGCGATGGTGGCGTGGATGCCGGAGTTGAGCACCATATACCACAGCACGAGGCCAAAGAACATATAGTACTTTTTCTCTCGCACACCCAGCTTGTTGAACAGCAGCAGGACAGCGACCACGGCGGCAGTGCCCAAGAGGTACGGCCATGCGAGGCCCTGCGAGTAGAAGATGGCGATGACGATGATGCCGCCGAGGTCGTCGGCCACGGCCAGCGCCGCCAGGAAGATTTTCAGACCCACGGGTACGCGCTTGCCGAACATCGACAGCACGCCAAGCGAGAAAGCGATGTCGGTAGCCATCGGGATGGCACAGCCGCGCTCCATCAGCGGGTGGCCGTAGCATACGCAGAAGAAGACGATGACGGGCATGAGCATACCGCCGCAGGCCCCGATGATGGGCAGCAGTGCCTTCTGGCGGCTGCTGAGCTCTCCGCAGAGCACCTCGCGCTTGATCTCGAGGCCGACGCTCAGGAAGAAGAAGAACATCAGGAAGTCGTTGATGAAATCCATCAGCGTCATGGCGTGGCCACCATGACTGAAGACGTTGAAGCCGCCGATGCTCAAGTGCACGGGCTGCTGCCACAGATGGGCATACAGCTCACGCGTGGCAGGAAGGTTGGCAAAGATGAGAGCCAGCACGGTGGCGATGATGAGCAGGCCGCTGGCGCTGACATAGCGGCGGATGAGTCCACCGAGAGAAGTGTCTTGAAGAGTTTCTGCCATAGTACGTTAACGGATAATGGGCAATGATTCTTTTGCGGGTGCAAAGATACAGCTTTTTGAGCTTAGGACGGTGACGAAGATTGACCAAAAATTGTTAAATTACTCGGACTTTTTAGTTTGAATGTTCGCTGAGGCAGACATGCAGGAGGCTGCACACGGCGCGAGGAGGCTACGTCAAATGCTTGACGCAGCCTCCTCGTCGGGTATATTGCCGATGACGGCATTTATTGTTTTGCGATGAAAGCGGCCATCTCGTCCTTGAGGGCGTAGGCGCTCTTGAAGAGGGCGAGCTGGTTCTTCACGCGGTCGAGGTTGTGCTCGGGGTACTTACATTTCCAGTACTTGTCGCCGCTGATGTAATCCCAGAGGAAGCGGACGGCCTGCATATAGGGGAAGAGGGTAGCTGCGTAGGGCAGCAGTTCTTTCTCTAACGGTGTGAGGAAGCTCTTGGCCGAGCGCAGGTAGCCGCGTGTGAAGGCACGGAAGATCTCCATATTGAAGCCCACCTTCGACAGGTCGGGATCATCCTCGGCGGTGAAGTTGGCAGCGGTGCGGAGGAAGTCGCCGTAGTCGGAGAAGATGAAGTTGGGCATCACGGTGTCCAGGTCGATGACGCAGAGCACACGGTCCTGCTTGTCGAACATCATGTTGTTGACCTTCGTGTCGCAGTGGCAGATGCGCTTGGGCAGCTTGCCCTCGCGTCCGAGGCGCTCGGCGAGGGTCATCTCGTCGGCATAGGCGAGCAGTTCGTCGATGATGGGCTGTACGGAGGCGACCCGTCCGGCGGGATCCTTGGCGATGACCTCCTTGAGCTGCTGCAGGCGGAACTCCATGTTGTGGAAGTGCTTGATAGTCTCGCCCAGCTGCACGGGAATGTCGGCGAGCATGGCCTGGAATTCTCCGAAGGCTTCTCCTGCGGCTTCGCTGGATTCGGGGTTGACGGCCTGCTTGGTGACGGCGTCGTTGATGAAGACCATGAGTCGCCAGGGCTCGCCCTCGACGGTGGTGTACAGCTTCGTGGCGTCGCTCTTCAGGGGCACGAAGGTGAGCACTTTGCGGTCGATGTCTTCTTCGCCGCGTGTCAGGAGTTTCTGGCGGATGTGACCCGTTACGGCTCGGATGTTGTTCATCAGCATGTCCACGTCAGGGAACACGTTGGTGTTGACGCGCTGGAGCACGTAGTTGGGTGCCTCGCTCTGTGCGGTTTTCACAAGGAGGGTGTCGTTGATGAGGCCTTCGCCGAGTGGCTTGATCTCTGCGACCGTGCCGCGGATGGCAAACTGGTCAACGATGGTAAGTAGTTTCTCGTTCATAATGTAGTATGGTTTTTATGGGTTTTGGGGAGCAGGGTGGGGGAGGACACGGCGGGAAAACCGCCGTGCACACTGATTGGACACTAATTGGTGAGGAGGGTGCCGTCGGTGGCTTGGCCGTTGGCTTCGATGCTGAGGGTGGTGGGCTTGCTGCCTGTGAAGAAGGTGATCTGGGCTTTGCCGTCGGCATCGAGCTGGAGGTCGGGGTTCCAGTAAAGGGTGCGACGGTAGTCCTGCTGTCCATCGGGCAGCGGATGCTGGCTGTAGTCGGGGTGGTAGAAGTCCTCGGCTACGTTGAAGCCTTGCAGGACATAACGCCTGTCGCGATAGGTGACGCGCTGTCCTTCGTCGGCCATCTGCTGCAGGCTGACCGACAGGCGCTCCACATTGTCCTCCTTGGCGCGCGGGTCGCCGCCCGTGCGGGGATTGTAGTCGGTATAGAGCCTGACGCTGTCGAGATTCTGCAGCAGGTTGTAGCGGTCAATCTGAGCCGCCGTCCAGTTGTAGGAACGGTTTCGTCCGTCGTAGCGCGGTTCCAGCAGGTAAGTGTTGCGTGTGTCCATGTCTCCGGCATAGAGTCGTGCCAGGCTGTTGATGTAGTGGAAACGTCCGATGTACCGTCCTTCCATGAGTCCGGCATCGCAAGCATCGTTGAAGGCCGCATAGGCATCGATGACGTAGGCGGGCTTCGAGAGGTCTATGTGCCGCAACCCGCCCCGTCGGGCACGTACGGTGACGGCACTCATATCCGTCTCGAATGACGATGCGTCAAACCGGCTATGCCCGCTGCCAGCCTTTGGGTGAATCGGCATCTGAGATGTCTGGTAGTGGTCGTAGGGCAGGGTGAAGCGCGGGTAGTGCTGACGAATGTGCACATAGAATTCCGGCTCCTCCTTCTCGTCCATACTGATCCATGTGTGGCGTTTGTCGGCTTTCCATTTTGTGGTGTCGCTGGCCGCGAGGAAGAAGATGCAGTAGCCCTCGAAGCGCGGAGCCTGTATGGTGAAGTTGCCTTTCTGTGTCATCATCTCTCCGAGTACGCTCTCACTGGGGGGCTGTGCGAACTCGGCGTGGACGAGAACTTCGTTCTTCAGGTCTTTCTCTTTCTCAGCGAAGCGTGATGTGGCAACAGTGCCTAACATACGATAGCTGCCGGTGGGGTAGTGGTTTTCATGGGCGTAGGTCTGTGCGATGATACTCTCGAAGACCTCGGCCTGTCCCAGCCCCGTGTATTCATCTTCTGTAGAGAGCCCTTCGTCAGCGGTGCGAAGGGATGCACGGTAGGCCGCCTCGGGAGTCTTAGCTTCGGTGCTTGGCGTCAGGCGCTTGATATGCTCCTCCATCTGGAAGGGCGTGGGGTGCTCGCCGATTCCGCGAATGTCATCCTGCCACCAGCTGGCGGAGTAGTTGAGCACTTCGCCTCTGATGATTGGTGTCTGCGTCTCCGCAGGCTGAGTGAGGGCGAAGGCTTCAGGAGTGGCCATCGTGTGCCAGTCGAAGCGCCGCCAGCCTTGCGTCATCATCAGCAAGTCGAGTGCCTGACGGTGCTCCTCATCATCGGCCTCGAAGAAGTAGGCGGGGTTGGGAATGAAGCCCTTGAGCTCTGAAGAGAGGAGCATCTCGGTGAGGATGTTGCCGTTGTCGTAGGTATAGTCCTGTGTGCCGGCATCGCGGATGGAGAGGGAGAGCTGCGGGGAGGCTCCCGGCGACGAAATCGCCGGGCACCGGACGCTCAAGGCTACTTGCTCGAAGGGAGCATACTCTTCTTTCAGGCCGTCGATGGCGAGAGAGGGAGTGGCGAGGGAGGGTGAAGTAATAAAGAAGAGGCGGTCGGCATAGATGCGGCCATCGGCATCGAAGACGGTGACTTGATTGACTCCTACGGGCAGGTCGGAACAACCGATCTTCCATTCCGATTTCTCCACCTTTTCAAACCTCTGCACCACGCCTTCATGCATAACTGTTAATCCCAATGGCTTTGTGGCGGCTTCGCCTGCGGCAGCAATATCGAAGCGCCAGATGTCCCCTCCATTACGGGAGGGGTCGGGGCTTTCATGCTCTACGCTCAGGGCTACGCCGTCCGCCTCTACGGCGGGTAGCTTGGCCGAGGCCGCGCGCCCGTCCTTGTCGGTGAAGGTAAATTCATAGTTCTGTCCCGCTTCCGGTGTGAACGTGAACACCCCTCGCCCACGGTTGACGGTCGCCACACCCTCTGCAGGTATCTGCCTGCTCAGGGCGGGCGGGGCGAGAATCCGTCCCTCTAACGCCTCGCCGCTCTCCGTTGCCGCCTCAAAGGCGACGCGACAGGGGAGACCCGCCACGACGTGACCACCCTCGGGGAACAGGCTGAGGACGGGCTGCGGCTCAGGAGCACCGCTCTTGAAGTAACGGCGCAGGGGGCGTGTGGTCATGTCACGGTAGAAGTCGCCGGGCTCCAGCGGCTTGTCATAGACAGGGAAGACGCGGCTGTAGAGCTTGTCGTAGTTGCGGTAGTACTCTTTCGCCATCGCCGCATTGTAGAACCAGTCCTCGGCACCGATGGAATGTTCCTTCTCCGTGACACCCCAGTTGAGCTGCCAGCGCGTGTAGGCACGAAGCTCATAGTAGCCTGCATAGAGCGTATCCAGGAGCACGAAGTTGCCGTGGCCGCGACCGCCTTTCATCTCTACAAGCTGGCGTTCCACGAGAAAACCGTCCTGATTCAGCAGTTCCACGTACAACACGCGGCTGACATTCGAGGGGAGATCCTTGTCGGTGCGGCGCGTATAGGCGGCGTACCAGATGGTGTCACCCAGGAAATAGCACGTGTTGTCCAGGTGGACAAACACCTTCTCCTGCGGGATGGCGTTGCCGAAACGAGTCAGGCGGTCCGCCCAGCCCTCAAGGGTGGTCGGTGCGGTGACCGTCGTCTGTGCCCTCATCGTTCCGCACGGGAACCACGAGAGTAATATAATAATGTACGCTCGCGCGCGAGCGAAATGGTCGTTCATAAATGTCTGTCCTAGTCCTTTCACACGGCAAAGATAAGGCTTTCTTACCATAAAAGATGAATTTCATCGAAAAATTCTTGGTCAAATAACGCTCTTTCGCTATTTTTGCAGCAAAACTAACCCCGAAAGCCCTTTTCATACTTCAAACATTCAACTTTTAAACCATAAAACTACCCCATCATGACACTTATCAAATCTATCTCTGGCATCCGCGGCACCATCGGCGGCCGCGCGGGTGACACCTTGAATCCTCTGGATATCGTGAAGTTCGTGTCGGCATACGCCACACTCATCCGTAAGACCGACAAGATCGGCTCCAACAAGATTGTCGTAGGCCGCGACGCCCGCATCTCCGGCGAAATGGTGAAGAACGTCGTCTGTGGCACACTCATGGGCATGGGCTTCGATGTGGTCAACATCGGTCTTGCCACGACGCCGACCACGGAGATTGCCGTGACGAAGGAAGGTGCCTGCGGCGGCATCATCCTCACCGCATCCCACAACCCACGCCAGTGGAATGCCCTGAAGCTGCTCAACAGCGACGGCGAGTTCCTGAATGCAGCCGAAGGTGCTGAGGTACTGCGGATTGCTGCCGCCGAGGACTTCGAATATGCCGATGTGGATCATCTTGGCAAGTACCGCGAGGACAATACCTACGACCAGAAGCACATCGACCTCGTCAAGAACTTGGCACTTGTGGATGTCGAAGCCATCAAGGCCCGCAAGTTCCGCGTGGCACTCGACACCGTGAACAGCGTCGGAGGCATCATCCTGCCGAAGTTGCTGGAACAGCTCGGCGTGGAGACCGTCACCTGCCTCTATGGTGAGCCCACCGGCGACTTCCAGCACAACCCCGAACCCTTGGAGAAGAACCTCGGCGACATCAAGGCTCTGATGCAGAAGGGCGGCTACGACATCGCCTTCGTCGTCGATCCCGACGTGGACCGCCTGGCCCTGTTCTGCGAGGACGGCACCATGTACGGCGAAGAATACACCCTCGTGACCGTGGCCGACTACATCCTGCAACATACCCCTGGCAACACCGTCTCGAACCTCTCTTCCACTCGCGCCCTGCGCGACGTCACCCGTAAGTATGGCTGCGAGTACAACGCTGCTGCCGTCGGTGAGGTCAACGTCGTCACGAAGATGAAAGCCACCAACGCCGTCATCGGCGGCGAGGGCAACGGCGGCGTCATCTATCCCGCTGCCCACAACGGCCGCGACGCGCTCGTCGGTATCGCCCTCATCCTGACTTATCTGGCCAAGAAAGGCATGACGACCAGCGAGCTGCGCGCCACCTATCCTCCCTACTGCATCGCCAAGAACCGCATCGACCTCACACCCGAGACGGATGTGGATGCCATCCTGGCCAAGGTGAAGGAGCTGTACAAGAACGAGGAAGTGAACGACATCGACGGCGTGAAGATCGACTTCCCCGACAAGTGGGTGCACCTGCGCAAGTCCAACACCGAACCCATCATCCGCGTCTATTCCGAGGCGGCCACCATGGAGGCCGCAGATGCCATCGGCAAGGAAATCATGGATGTGGTGTATTCCATGGTGTAACTGGGAGAAATGGAAAGATTGAAACATTAGAAGCTTGAATAAACTATTCGTCATACCTGCGTCGTTGACCGCATTGGCGGCCAACGCGCAGGTTTCCCGCCCGAACATCGTCTATATCATGACGGACGACCACACGGCACAGATGATGTCGTGCTATGATACACGCTATGTGGAGACCCCCAATCTCGACCGCATTGCGCGTGACGGCGTACGCTTCACGCACAGCTACGTGGCCAACTCCCTTAGCGGCCCCAGTCGCGCCTGTATGCTCACGGGCAAGCACTCCCATAAGAACGGCTTCACGAACAACGAGCACGGCATCTTCGATGGCTCACAGCAGACGATGCCCAAGCTCCTGCAGGCCGCCGGCTACGAGACCTGCCTCATCGGCAAGTGGCACCTCGTCAGCACCCCTACTGGTTTCGACCACTGGGAAATCCTGCCCGGACAGGGCGACTACTACAATCCTACCTTCATTCACATGGATGGTACACGTGCCGCCGACAGCGGCTACGTCACCCGCATCATCACGGACAAGGCCATCAAGTGGTTAGAGAATAGAAGACCCTCCCCCAACTCCACCCGTCAGGGAGGGGAGGAGGCTGGCGCGCAGCTTTCGAGCGACAGCGAGGCTCTCCCCCTTATGGGGGAGCGGGGAGAGGGTCTTCGCCCCTTCGCCCTCTTCATCCATCACAAAGCCTGCCACCGGGCGTGGCTGCCGGCCCTCGATGACCTCCGCCTCTACGAGGACAGGACCTTCCCGCTGCCGCCCGAATTCCACGATGACTACGCCACCCGCGAAGCGGCAGGAAAGACGGAGATGGAGATCGGCAAAGATATGGACATTGTCTATGACACGAAGATGTTCGTTTCGCCCGAGGAAACCCCACGCACACGCCTATCGGGTGCCTACCAAGGTATGATTGGGCGCCTCTCTCCGGAGGAGCGCAAGCTATATGACGACTTCTACGTCCCCCTCTCCCGCGCGTTCTACAATCAATGGGGAACAGACTACAACTTTCTGCCGCTGCAGACACACAGTAGCCGCGAGGGGAGCCGCGACGCAGAACTCCTTGAATGGAAGTACCAGCGCTATATGCGTGACTACGCCAAGGTCGTCCATGAGCTGGATGTGCAGGTGGGACGTGTGCTGGACTACCTCGAAGAGAAGGGACTGCTTGAGAACACACTCGTGGTCTATACCTCCGACCAAGGCTTCTACATGGGCGAACACGGCTGGTTTGATAAGCGCTTCATGTACGAGGAGAGCCTCTCGACGCCGCTCGTAATGCACCTACCCAAGGGCTATGAGCACCGCGGAGACATCGATGAAATGGTGCAAAATATCGACTACGCCCCCACCTTCCTCGATCTCGCAGGCGCGGCCATCCCCGAGGACATCCAGGGTGTCTCGTTGTTGCCACTTCTGAAAGGGAAGACCGCCACGAAGCAGGACAAGCAGGCCATCCGCCACTGGCGCGATGCCATCTATTACCACTACTACGAGTACCCTGCCGAGCACGACGTGCGCCGCCACTACGGCATCCGCACCGACCGATACAAGCTCATCCATTTCTATGGCCACGATGTCGACACATGGGAACTCTTCGACCTCAAAGAAGATCCCCACGAGATGCACAACATCTATGGCCAGCCCGGCATGGAAAAGCTGCAACGACAGCTCCACGAACGCCTTGAAGCCCTCCAAATCCTATATGATGACCCGCAGCGATAAAGGATTTCACGCCTCTTTTGCCATAAAAAGAGGCGTTTTTCTTTGTCGGCTCGCTAAAATATCTTACTTTTGTGCCATCATTCAACATTACAAACATTAAATTCTTTATTCTATGTGGTTATTAAATTCATCTATCGGAAGGAAAGTCGTCATGGCTGTAACAGGTTTGGCGCTCGTTCTCTTCCTGACGTTTCATGCCAGCATGAACGTCGTAGCGCTCTTCAGCGCCGAGGGCTACAACATGATCTGTGAGTTCCTCGGCGCAAACTGGTATGCCGTCGTGGCTACCATCGGACTGGCAGCTTTGATGGCACTGCACTTCGTCTTCGCCATCATCCTGACCATTCAGAACAAGCGGGCTCGTGGTACGGATGCCTATGCCGTGACCGACAAGCCCGAGCAAGTGGAGTGGTACAGCCAGAACATGTTCCTTCTGGGCTGCATCGTCTGCTTAGGCCTGTGCCTGCACCTCTGGGACTTCTGGTACAACATGATGTGGGCCGAGCTGAAGGATCCTGTGGCTGCGATGGCTGCCATTCCCTCACCCAGCGACGGTTACGCCTGGATTGTGTACAACTTCCATGACCGTCCAGGTGCTCCCTTCTTCTCTTTCCTATACATCATTTGGTTCTGTGCAATCTGGCTCCACATGAACCACGGTATCTGGAGCGCTATCCAGACATTCGGCTGGAGCGGTAAGATCTGGCACAACCGCTGGCAGTGCATCAGCTTCATCTGGTCCACCATCGTCATCCTGATGTTTGCCGTCGTAGTCATTAAGTTCGCTATTTGGGGCTAACCTGAAAACCTAACAACCTTAGAACCTTAAAAATCCATTCAACTATGTCTGATAAAGTAAAGAAAATCGATTCCAAGATACCAGAGGGACCGGTAGCTGAGAAGTGGACCAATTACAAGGCTCACCAACGTCTGGTCAACCCGAAGAACAAACTGAAGCTCGACGTCATCGTGGTGGGCACAGGTCTGGCCGGTGCCAGCGCCGCCGCCTCTCTTGGCGAGATGGGCTTCAATGTGTATAACTTCTGCATCCAGGACAGCCCCCGCCGCGCTCACTCCATCGCTGCACAGGGCGGTATCAATGCAGCCAAGAACTACCAGAACGACGGCGACTCTGTCTATCGCCTGTTCTACGACACCGTGAAGGGCGGTGACTACCGCGCGCGCGAGGCCAACGTCTATCGTCTGGCTGAGGTCAGCAACAACATCATCGACCAGTGCGTGGCACAGGGTGTGCCCTTCGCTCGTGAATATGGCGGTATGTTGGCCAACCGTAGCTTCGGTGGTGCACAGGTCAGCCGAACCTTCTACGCCAAGGGTCAGACAGGCCAGCAGCTGCTGCTCGGCGCCTACAGCTCCCTCAGCGCTCAGGTGCAGGCCGGCAAGGTGAAGCTCTTCACCCGCTACGAGATGGAAGATGTCGTCATCGTCGATGGCCGTGCCCGCGGTATTATCGCCAAGAACCTTGTCACTGGCAAGCTCGAGCGCTTCAGCGCCAACGCCGTGGTCATCGCTACGGGCGGCTACGGCAATGCTTACTTCCTCTCGACCAACGCCATGGGCTGCAACTGCACGGCTGCCGTTCAGTGCTACCGCAAGGGTGCCTACATGGCCAACCCCTCCTACGTACAGATTCACCCCACCTGCATCCCCGTGCACGGCGACAAGCAGTCCAAGCTGACGCTGATGTCCGAGTCCCTGCGTAACGACGGCCGCATCTGGGTGCCCAAGAAGCTGGAGGACGCCAAGAAGCTGCAGGAAGGTACGCTGCAAGGATGGGAGATTCCCGAGGAAGACCGCGACTACTATCTGGAGCGTCGCTATCCCGCC
>ERZ842401.3964-NODE-3964-length-17765-cov-5.359684_pt1 | contig 17765 bp, 16 predicted proteins | sample MGYA00521270_ERZ842401 | MGnify/ENA primary metagenome ERZ842401 (study PRJEB31892, sample SAMEA3878208) | bioreactor metagenome | biome: Moose rumen | place: Sweden | collected 2011-10 | study: EMG produced TPA metagenomics assembly of the PRJEB12797 data set...
AAAATTACGCTGAAAATGGTGATATTTTCTTAAATACACTTTATAATTTAATTGAAAATGATGATTCATTAGAAACCGTTTTATTAAGTGATTACATCGGCATAAAAGATAAACCTAAAAAATTATCTAAAATTTCAGCGGGCTCATGGTTGAACAGGAATTTTAAACTTTGGGTGGATGAACCTGTTAAAAATGAAGCTTGGAGTGCATTAAAAAAAGTTCACGATGATTTTTTGAAATTCAAATCCGAAAATCCTAACAATAAAAATCTTTTCCCTGCACAAAGAGAACTTTTGATAGCCGAGGGAAGCGATTGGTTTTGGTGGTATGGCGAGCCGAATGATTCCGGGCGTGACAGCATATTTGACTTTATGTTTAGAGAACATTTGAAAAACATGTATGTTTATATAGGTAAAAAACCGCCAAAAGAATTGGATATTCCATTGTTGGGAACGGTTACAAAACCTTCAAGATATCCAAAGGGGAATATTTCGCCAAAAATTACAGGACAGGAAGCAGATGACGGTTCTTGGCTTAATGCAGGTTGTATTGACGTTCCCGATGGTCCTGTATTAAACAAGTATAAATTTTTTCACAGAATTTGCTTTGGATATGACAAAGACAATATGTATTTGAGATTTTATATAAATCAATACGAAAACAAAAATGTATTTAAAGATATGGTAAACCAAATGTACTTATATACCCGTGCCAAAAAGAAAAAACATTCTCTATCTTCTCTGCGCGTTATACATAAGGCAGAAAACATTTTACCTATATCAAAAGAAAAATTTCACAATGAAATTGTATTTTCTATTTATAACGGGAAATTGAGTTACGTAAGACTTGTTGAAGCCATAAAAGATAATCTTTGGGTAATAAATTCTTCAAAAGGTATTGAAGCTATTTTTGATAAAGTATTGGATGTAAAAATTCCATTCGACAACATTGATGTTGCCCACGGTGAAACTGTAGAATTTTTATTTATCAATGCAATTTTTGGGATAAAAGATTTTTATCTTCCAAATGAAATGCTTTTAACATTAACCAGAGAATAAATTATAATTATTTTTTAAACTCTATTTTATCTTCTGATAATGAAGCTGTTATTTTATCACCTTTTGTAATCTTTCCGTCAATCAATTCCATAGATAAAGGAATTTCCAAAAGTTCACGAATAGCACGCTTCAACGGCCTTGCACCATACATTGGATCAAACCCGCTCTTTGTCACAAATTCTTTCGCCTCAGGATTAATTTCCAATTCAATCCCTAAACCCTCAAGCCGCGACTTTAATCCACTGAATTGAATATCAAAAATATGACTTAAATTTTCCAACGTAATTGGCTTAAATAAAATTATTTCATCAATTCTGTTGATAAATTCAGGCTTAAATTTTTGTTTAAGAGAATTTTTTACTGCTTGAGATTTTTCATCTTCCGAGAGATTTTCATCAATCAAAAACTCACTTGCGATATTACTTGTTAAAATGATTACCGTATTTTTAAAATCAATAAGCCTGCCCTGACCATCAGTGAGCCTTCCGTCATCAAACATCTGGAGCATTAGATTAAAGATATCGGGATGAGCTTTCTCAACTTCATCAAAAAGTATAACGGAATAAGGTTTTTTTCTGACAGCTTCAGTTAATTGTCCGCCTTCTTCGTAACCTATATATCCTGCTGTCGCACCGATTAGTCTTGACACATTCTCTTTTTCCATAAATTCACTCATATCAATTCTTATTAATGCATCCTCATCATTAAACAAGAATTGAGCAAGGGTTTTAGCAAGTTCAGTTTTGCCGACACCAGTCGGGCCTAAGAATAAAAATGCCCCGATAGGACGTTTCGGATCTTTTAGACCTGAGCGGGAAAGTCTTATTGCATTTGAAATTTTTACAATCGCTTCTTCCTGACCTACCACTCTATGATGGAGATAATCCTCCATATTAACAAGTTTTTCGGAATCTTCCTGAGTTAATTTGCTGACAGGAATTCCCGTCCATTTTGAAACTACGTCCGCTATATCATCTGCTGAAATCTCGGTTTTTAACATACTTCCTTGAGTAAGCTTCAATTTATCCAGCATTGAAATCATTTCGTTTAATTTTTGATTTAAGGAAGATGCAAGTCCGGGATTTTGTTTGGCAAGTTCAACCTGCTTTTTTAATTTTTCTATGCTTGTTTTAATAACCCCATATCTGTCAAGCTGTTTTTTTTCTTCTTCCCAGCGGGTGTTATAATTTTCCATTTTTTCATCTATCGAATTAATCTTGTTTCTCAAAATTTCTATTTTCTTTTCTGATTCATCGTTTGAATCAGATTTGAGAGCTTTTATATCAGTTTCAAGCCCTGTTTTTTCTCTTATTAAAACATCAATAACTTCAGGTCTTGTTTCAATTTCAATTCGTGCAGTAGATGCAGCTTCATCAATTAAATCTATAGCTTTATCGGGAAGATTTCTGTCTTGGATATATCTTTGAGAAAGCTTGGCAGCTGCGACCAGCGCATTATCCGAAATTTGGATTTTATGAAAGGCTTCGTATTTATCTTTCAAACCTCTCAAAATTCTTATTGTCGTTTCAACGGAAGGTTCATCTGCCATTACGGGCTGAAATCTGCGCTCAAGAGCCTTATCTTTTTCGATATACATTTTATATTCATCAAAAGTTGTCGCACCAATTATTCTTATAGAACCTCTTGCAAGTATAGGTTTGATTAAATCACCCGCACCCGAAAAACCTTCTGTTGCACCCGCGCCCATTATTGTATGAATTTCATCAATAAAAAGCATTAAATCATCGGCATTTTCTTCAACGCCCTTCAAAACTAATTTTAAACGTTCTTCAAATTCCCCTCTATATGATGCTCCTGCAAGCATTGCACCCATATCCAAAGACAAAATTCTGTCATTTTTTAAGCTGTCAGGAACATCGCCGGATACTATCCTTTGAGCCAAACCCTCTACAATTGCAGTTTTTCCAACCCCCGGATTTCCTATAACAACAGGATTATTTTTTGAACGTCTGTTTAAAATTTGGATAATTCTTCTGATTTCATCATCACGTCCAAGCACAGGATCAAGCTTTCCGTCTGATGCTATTTGAGTTAAATCTGTAGTATATTTATTCAATGCATCTATTATTGCCTTCTGTTCTTTTGTTAAACCGTCTTGCTGCGTTTTTTTCTCGGAATTATTTTCATCCAATTTTATCAATGACGGCGAATCTTGATTTTCATTTGATATAGATATATTATTTTCGCTTTCTTCTGTAACTTTCGGTTCAACAATTGTCATAGTTTGGATAAGCGTAACCATTTCCTCATATTTGTCAAGCCTGTTAATTAAACACTGTTCCCATAAAAAATTCAGAATTTTATTATCAATTCTAAAAAGCGCCGCCAAAACATGCTCTATGCTTACAAAATCTTCATTATTTTTTTTTGCTTCTTGTTCTGCAATATTAAACATGGTAATAGTGGCTGCAGAACTTGGAATTATGGAATATTTTCCTCTGGCATAGTATGAGCGTTTAGAAAGATAATTATTTAATCTTTCCGTAATAATTGGATTGCCCATCCCAAGTTTTTGAAATAAAACTTTTGGCAAATCATTTCCGTCTAGCATAATTGCAAGCATTATATGTTCGGGTTCAAGTTTAGGATAATTTCTCGCCGCAACTATTGATTTTGCAGATTTTACTATAGCTTGCACATGCTCTGTTAATTGCATAATTTTATCTCCCGTTTAGAACAATTATACAATATTTAGGAATATACAAATCGTGTAAATAGATTAGAAAATTATTTTGCCATAGAAGCAATAACTTCTTTACGCTTAACTTTTCTGGTTGTTGTTTTTGGGAGTGCTTCTTTTCGAACCACAATAGAAATCGGCCGTTTGTAAGGCGTAAGTTGCGTACATAAAGCCTTTACATCATCTCTAACCAATTTATCAAGAGTTTCTACGTCATATTGATTGTACAAATCTTCTTTAGGAACGACCACAGCAACAATTTCTTCCGTTCCGTCCTTTGCACCAAAACTTCTTGAATAACCGAATACACAAGTTTCACTTACATATTTGCTTTTTTCAATAACGGCTTCAACCTCTTCAGGAAATACTTTTTTGCCGCCCGAAAGCACAATCATATTTTTAATTCTTCCTGTAATATGTAAATGTCCATATCTGTTAATAGTTGCGATATCACCTGTATGAAGCCAACCATCCTCATCAATAACTTGTGCAGTCATTTCAGGTTGATTGTGATACCCCTTCATAACAGATGGTCCCCTAAGCAACAGTTCACCCGAATCAGGAATAATTTTTGCTTCAAAGTGCGGAAGCGGCTTACCCACAGACGATAAATCCGTTCTTCTGTCCCAATTAACGCATACAACAGGACTTGTCTCCGAAAGCCCGTAGCCTTGAAGCACTTTTATACCTATTCTTTCAAAAAATCTCCCAACATCAATATCAAGTGGTGCTCCACCTGAAATACATCCCATAAAATGCCCGCCGAATTTTTCATGTATAGGCTTAAACATCATTTTCTTTATTTTGTAATTAGGAATAAATTTCGCCAAATGATAAAGAAACTTAAACATTAATTGTACGTGTTTCGGAGAATCGTGAAGATTCTTTTCTATAGATGTTTTCAGCAATTTCAAAAAAGCAGGAACCACAATCATAAATTCAATTCTTTTTTCACACATAATCCCTAAAATATCTTTAGGTTTTAAACTTTGCGAATAGAAAACCGAAAATCCCGCATTTAAGAAGGTTGAAAACCCGACAGTCATTTCAAACAAATGATTCATCGGTAAGATAGATAACATGCTGATACGCCGTTTTGGAAGTATATTTGACAAAGCCCATTCCAAATCCTCCAATTGCGCCATCATGTTTCCAAATGAAATTTCAACACCCTTTGGGGCACTGGTTGTTCCCGATGTATAGATAATTAACGCAGTTGATTTAGAACTTCTGTGACGCCATTTAGCTTCGTAAACCTCCGGAATTTCATACATATTTTCAACACCTTCGCGCTTACAATGTTCATCCATTACTATTATATGTTTTATTGATTTAATATGTTTTTTTAATTCAATTGCGGTATCAAGGTAATGCTTTGATGCAAACATTACCGTAGGTTCACAATCCGATAATATTGACGTTAATTCATATATAGTAAGCTTGATATCAAGAGGAACCGTCGTCATGCCCGAAATTACCGATGCAAAAAGGCACGCTCCGTATTCAGGTTTTGATTCTGATAAAATTGCAGCTATTTCGCCTTTTTTAATATCCAAATCGTTGATGATATAGGAAGCTAATCTTCTTGTCATTAATCCAAGGCCTTTATAAGTATATTCCTTCCAGCCGTAAGTTCCCTTTATTCCCAGAGCCACACGCTCATCGTAATCTTTTGTCTTATCCTCTAAAAGTGAAAGTATATTACGTCTTACTCTTTTTGCCATAAACACTTAATCCCCTATAAAACTTATAAAATCATGATACAATTGTAAACGGACTTACACTATTGGTCAAGCGTATTAATATTTTTGTGTTAAGATTATTACGCACATATATCATGAGGAATTATGAAAAAAGTATATATAGAAACCCTTGGCTGCCAAATGAACAAATCAGATACCGAAAGAATGCTCGGAATACTTTCACATTTCGGCTTTGAGGAAACAAAAAACGATACTGAAGCAGATTTACTTATAATAAACACCTGCTCAATACGTCAATTGAGTGAAGATAAAGCTTTTAGCCAAATCGGTACTTGGGGGCAGCGAAAAAAACAGGGGAAAGATATAAAGATAGGTTTCTGCGGCTGTGTTGCCCAACAAAAGGCTAAGCAGGTTTTCAAACGCGCAAATTATGTAGATTTCGTTTTAGGAACCCATAATTTATACAAACTTCCTTCCGTAATAGAACGGGTTATGATGGGAGAAAAAGTTTGTGAATGCGAAGAAACAAATGAAGTTAATGTTGATAAAACAGGTGAATTTGATATTGTAAGAGTAAAATCCACAAACGCTTGGATACCGATTACAGAAGGCTGCAACAATTTTTGCACCTATTGCATAGTTCCTTATACAAGAGGGAGAGAACGTTCACACGCACCTGAAATCATAATTGAAGAAGCTAAAAAAGCACTAAAAGACGGCTTTAAAGAAATAACTCTTTTGGGGCAAAATGTTGACAGCTACGGAAAAGATTTTAAAGACAGAAATTACAGGCTTTCAAATTTACTTCGTGATTTAAATTCACTGGAAGGAAAGTTTAGAATAAGGTTTGTAACCTCCTATCCTACGGATATAACGGATGAGCTTATAGATACTGTGCTTGAGCTTGATAAAGTTTGCGAATATTTTCACATTCCTATGCAATCCGGAAGTTCCGAAGTTTTAAAGAAAATGAATCGCCGTTACGATAGAGAAACTTACGCTAAAATTGTGAAACACATAAGAGAACGCATTGATGATGTAACGATTACATCCGATTTTATAGCGGGATTTCCGGGGGAAACAGAGGAGCAGTTTGAGGAAACACTTTCTGCAATAGATGAATTTGAACTTGACTATTCAAATGTTGCTGCTTATTCACCAAGAGAAAAGACCGTTGCTGCAAAGTGGGTTGATAAATACATTCCTGAAGATATAAAAGATGAAAGATTTCAAAGACTTAATGATAAAGTTAAAGAAAACTGCTATAAATCCAATAAAAAATATTTAGGGCGCACAATGGAAGTTTTGGTAGAAAATTTTTATGAACACAAAGGTCAAATGATAAATACAGGTAAAACCCGTAATAATAAAACCGTACATATTGCCTGTAATGAGGATTTGACGGGACAATTCGTAAATGCTAAAATTACGGGGTTTAAAACTTGGTACTTAAACGGAGAATTGGCTGAATAATTATGAAAATATTAGGAATAGATCCGGGAATGGCAATAGTGGGTTATTCACTTGTTGAATATGACGGTGAAAATTGTACACTGTTGAACTCGGGCTCAATCCAAACCTCAAAAAATGACCGCGAAAGTAAGCGTCTATTGGAAATTTTCAATGATATGACCGAAATCATTGAAACATTTAAGCCTGATGTTGCGTCTATTGAAAAGCTTTATTATTTCAAAAATCAAACAACTATAATGCCCGTATCACACGCAAGAGGGGTAATTTTGACTGTATTGGAAAAATACAACATTCCTATATTTGAATACACACCGATAGAGGTTAAGCAGGTTTTGACAGGCTACGGCAGAGCCGATAAAAAAGAAGTCGAACAGATGGTTAAACTTTCACTCGGTACGGATACCCTGCCAAAACTGGATGACACGGTGGATTCCATAGCGATTGCAATTTGCCACACAAGGAACAACCCTAAAATCTAAAAATGCATATCAAAACTCGGAGGCATTCCGTTAATTTTTTCATCCTCCATTCTCATAACAGAACCGATATTGAAGCTTTGAGCAAAAACTTTGTTAATTTCAAAATTGATATCACCGTTAAATACTTCTTCATTCTCTTCTAAAAACGTAAATAACGGATCAACAGGACTTTTTACAATCCCGTTCAAGGTATCGCCAACATGTTTTAACGTATGCTCCCCAATCTCAGGAACTTTTACATTAAACCCAAAAGGCTTATATGGTCTGTTAAATGATGCGTTCGTGTCTGTCATTTTTCAATCCTTCAACCATCTTATCGGCCAAATTTAGCCAAATCTTCAACAATTAGGCTGAAATATTAAATAATGTTACAATTGGGGGATAAAATTATCAGCTTTTCTTTTTATAACAGTTTTATATTTCTTTATATTTAGAAAAATATAGCAATTTTTTGTTTGAAAAATTTTTTAAAAATACATAGGGGATTTTTACAAAGGGGAAAATTAATTATGTTAGATGGAGTTTCAAAAGAGTTCATTGGGAAACAAATGGCATCTATGCCTGAATATAAAAAAGGCGACAAGCACATTGTACAAAAAGGCGAAAGTCTTTGGCGAATAGCACAAAAACAGTTAGGGAAAAATGCAAATAAAGCACAACTTACGGATTACATGTATGCTTTAGCAAAAGTTAACGGGCTTGATACTTCATACAAGATGAATAATCTTAAGATTAATCAGGAATTATATCTGCCTGAAGGGTTTACTGTTGAAAAAACAAAAACAGCAGATAAAACACCTGCAGTCACAAACAATAAAAAAGTTGATAAACCGCGAAGCACAAACGCTTCAAACCCGATAAAAGCAACAAAAAACACAAATAATACCCAAGAAACCAAAACCGCTCCTGCTGTTACAACTCTAACACAAGCAGAAATGAGCTTTAGCAAAAGATTTAATACTGTATTGAAAGATTCCAAAGTCAGAGTTGAACGCGCAAGCGTTCTCAGCAACTCAAGCAATATAAAGATTTACCATGTGTTTACGGAAAAGAAGTATCTTGACGGAACCACATCTAAAAATAGTCCTGTAATGACTTTTAGTGTCGATAATGCAGGCAAAATATCAAATATTTCTTTTGAGGATGACAAAAATATTAATATATACGGTTATGATTACAAAATAAACAGTGATAACAAAATCGTAGGGTTTCAATCTTACGACGGCAAAGTATATGGAATAATATCAAAAGACCAGATGAAATTGTTGACGGAAAAACTTACTTCACTAATACCGCAAGAATCAAAAAAATAAAAACTTTGTAATTATATTTTACAGAAAAATCACGACTGTCTTAAACATGCGAGCACGTAAAAATCGTGTAAAAAAAGAGCCTTACTAATCAAGTATGCGAAAGGCAGAATTTTAGCGAAAGCGTAAAAATTCGCCTGTTTGCACACGATGTAATCGTGGCAGACCAAATTAAAAAGGGAACTAACTTTCGTTAGTTCCCTAATATGGTCGGGATGACACGATTTGAACGTGCGACCCCCACTACCCGAAAGTGGTGCGCTACCAAGCTGCGCTACATCCCGATAGACGGATGATATCACAAAACTTCCGTTTTGTGAAGTGCGCTGCCACCTCTCGAAAAAACGATACTCAATCGTTTTTTCTCGGCAGAGTGCTACATCCCGATATTCAGTTTTCAATGCCGAAACTTCGTTTCGTCAGGTGCTTCCATCACAAAAATTTTAACATTTTGCCAAATTCTCTCGGCAATATAAAGCCTCTCACGAAACAATTCACAGGATTGTTTTGTTTGGCAGAGTGCTCCGATATTCAGTTTTCAATGTTGAAACACCTCAACACAATCAGTCTATCTCAAACATAATTATTAAACAAGTTTTATTTATAAGAATTTTAATTTGTGATATTATAAAGTTATGGAATTTAGTGAAAAAACACTTACGAGCAAAAAAATATTTAACGGCAGGATAGTCGAAGTTTATCAAGACAGTGCAAAGATTTCGACAGGGCAAGAGGTTTATCGAGAAGTTGTACGTCACACAGGCGGAGTTGTTATTCTTGCATTCAAAAATAAGGATACAATATTAATGGTAAAGCAATTCAGATATCCGATACAACAAGTTTCTCTGGAACTTCCTGCAGGCAAATTGGAAAGAGGGGAAAATCCTTTTCTTGCCGCGAAAAGAGAATTGGAAGAAGAAACCGGATATATGGCTGAAATTTGGACTGATTTAGGACATGTTTATACATCTCCGGGGTATTCTGATGAAAAATTATATTTATACAAAGCTGAAGATTTAAAATTTACAGGTGAACATCCTGATGATGGCGAGATAATCTCAGCATATGAATACAAGTTTTCTGATGTAAAGAAAATGATTAAATCAGGGGATATTACCGATGCAAAAACGCTTTGCGCAATTTTAAGGAACGATATAAATGATTAAGATGGTTGCAACAGATATTGACGGTACAATTTTGGGTAAAACCTTTATTTTTACGCAAGGGGTAAAGGATTGTATAAAAAAGTTATCCTCGTCAGGCGTAAAAGTAGTGCTTGTTACAGGCAGAATGCATCCTGCAACACTTCCTGTTGCAAAAGAATTAGAACTCGATACTCCGATAATATCTTATCAGGGAGGGCTTGTAAAAGAACAGGACGGTAAAATTCTTTACGAAAAAACACTTGACTGCGGAAAGGCTTTGGAAATAATTTATTGGGCAAAACAAAACGATATTCACCTTAATTTATATATGAACGATGAACTTTTTGTTGAACAAGACAATGAAGCAGTAAGAAGATATACGGCAGAACGTGATATTCCTTATACCGTTTGTAAATTAGATGAAATAGAATTGAAAAATATCAACAAGATTTTAGCTATAGATTTTAATGATGCCGAAAGAGTTACCGGCTGGGTTAATTATTTAAGAGAAGAATACCCTGATTTATACGTAGTAAAATCAACTCCGTATTTTTGCGAAATATCTAATACTAAGGCAAGAAAATCTTATGCTGTCGAATTTTTGCGCAAATATTGGGGATTTAGCAAGTCAGAAGTTTTATCAATAGGTGATCAAAATAATGATATAGAACTTTTAAAATCAGGCGGAATTAAGGTTGCGATGGGCAACGGAACACCGGAAATTAAGGAAATTGCAAATTTTATAACCGATAGTGTTGACAATGACGGATTTGTTTATGCGATGGAAAAATTTGTTTATCCTGATTACGAAAATATAAGGACGGTAAAATAGATGTATAAAGTAGGATTAGGTTACGATATTCACAAATTAACCCAAGGGCGTGATTTGATTATAGGCGGAGTTAAAATTACCCATGAAAAAGGGTTATTGGGTCACAGCGATGCGGATGTTTTAATCCATGCAATCATCGATGCTCTGCTTGGTGCGGTGGGGCTTAATGACATAGGAACACTTTTCCCTGACACTAATCCTAAATACAAAAATGCCGACAGTTCAATTTTATTAAAAAAAGTTTATGCAAAAGTGAAAGAAAAGGGGTTTCATATAGTAAATTTGGACAGCAACATTATCGCCCAAAGTCCTAAAATGATGCCTTACATCCCTAAAATGAGAGAAGGGCTTTCAAAAATTTTAGAAATCGATATCCATAACATTTCAATAAAAGCAAAAACAAAGGAAGAACTTGATGCCGTAGGTCAAAAGCTTGCTATTGAATGTAACGCCGTAGTTTTGCTGGAAGATTAATTATTCTTGCCCGAATATCGGCAAATTCTTATCATAATATTTTGAATCAGCATCATTAATTTTCAACATAATGTCACGGCGGTGAAGCCTTTGAATATCATGGAATTTTGCCTTTTGGAGGCTTGTCAAACATTTTTGAAATTCTCTGTCATATTTTTTATCGACTTTATCAATAGATTTTCTGAGTTTTTTAATAACTTTTGCTTGACGCTTAATTTGCCTATTTTCGGCATTTGAAGCCCTTAATTTTCTCAAATTAAAAACTTCATCATCAAGTTGTTCATACATTGGGCTTATCGCTTCAAAGCGCTTGGTGTCAATAATTTCTTTTTGCGCAATCTGCTCTTTTGTTAAACCTATAGCATTATAAGTTATTGCTCGATGCCCAAAATTTTTAACAAATAATTCGTTGATTTCAGGCTTTTTACAAGTTTTTGCAGAAGTTCTGATTTCGTTTTCTTGGGCACAAAAACCCTGTAAACCTGATAAACATATACATAAAATTAATAATGAAAATTTTTTCATAAATTTTCCTCTAAACAGTTTTTGTAGTTATATTGAAATTATCATCCCACTCTATTTCACCATTTAGGTCAATATTATGGTAAACATAGGGGTTTTCTATAAATTGCCTATCCATTAAGCCCAATTTATTCAACCGTTTTATAATATCCGGTAAAAATGTTGTGCTTCCCGCAAGAGTTCCTTCTTTTGAAGTTGCACGAACCCCGTCATAAAAGACTTCTTCATCGGCAAACGTAAATTCCTTTAAATCCGATTTTGTGCAAGGGAGGCAATCACTCACAAGAATAATTTTATCTGCCGGTTTTGATTTAAAAAGCAGTTTTAAAATTTCATCAGATGTATGTACCCCATCCGCAATAATTTCCGTATATAAATTATCATCAATTAACGCAGAAAGAGAAGTCGATTGTCCGCGATGAGAAATCGGACTCATCGCATTAAAAGTATGTGTTGTCCCGTCACAATTTTTTAAATCTCCGCCAACACAGTGCCCCGCTTGAACTTTCACTTCTTTTGAATGCAAGTAATCAAAAAGATTATCGTTTGTAAGTTCGGGTGCAAGTGTCACGATTTTAATAAAATCATCTTCCAAAATTTTATAATTTTCTATCGTTGGTTTTAAAAAATGATTTTCATTATGAATTCCTTTTTTTTCAGGATTTAAAAATATTCCTTCAAGGTGTACCCCAAAAATTTTTGCCATACCTTTATCAAAGTATTTTGAAGCCTCTTTTACAGTATAAATGGCACGCTTGGTATTCTCAACGGTATCAGTTACGATTGTCGGAAAAATTCCGCCGATACCGTATTTAAATATTTCCCTTGAAAGTTTTAAAATATCTTCAACCGAAGCCTTATTAAAATCTATTCCAAAGGCACCATGAAAATGTTGTTCTATCAATAATTTCGTTTTCATAAAAATTCCTTATCAGATTACGGAAACTTCAAAAACTTTTCTGGCTTCTTCTCTGTCATCAAAATGAATAGTTCTATCTTTTAAAATTTGATAGTCTTCATGACCTTTGCCTGCAATTACCACGACATCGTTATTATTAGCAATTGTTTTCAAAAGAGAAATTGCACATCCTCTATCCGGTTCAACAATAACATTTTCGGTATTAACGGATTTAATCCCCGCAATAATATCCGTAATAATCATTTGCGGATCTTCGCTTCTTGGATTATCACTCGTGATAATAATTTTATCAGCCAATCTTTCTGCTATCGCTCCCATTTTCGGACGTTTTGTGGCATCTCTGTCTCCACCGCACCCAAACAAACATATTAATTTTGCATCTTCAGGAGTAATTTCTCTTGCAGATTTCAAAACATTTTCCAACCCGTCCGGAGTGTGAGCATAATCAACAATAACAAGCGGTTTGTGTGCAACAACCTCAAATCTTCCGGCAACACCTTTTACATTTTGAAGTGCTTTTAGCGCTACTTCTATATCAATACCCATTGCAATAGCACCTGTAACTGCAGCAAGCACATTATACACGCTGAACATTCCGTTCATATGAAGATTAACTTTATGTTCTTTTGAATTTTCAACAAGCGTAAATTCTGCTCCGTTTATTGAAAATTTAATATCTTTTGCCGTAATATCAGCAGGATTTTTTACCCCATAAGTAAATTTTCTGATACCTTCCGGCACTGCATTTAGAAATCTTGAAGCATATTCATCATCCGCATTAATTACCGCAAAAGGTTGTTCTTCATCAGAAAGATTTTCGTTATATTTCAAATTGGTAAATAACAAGGCTTTTGCAGCAAAATAATTATCCATTGTAATGTGGTAATCCAAATGATCTTGAGTAAGATTTGTTAAAATAGCACCGTTAAAGGCACATCCGCCTACACGATTTTGCTCTAGGGCGTGAGAACTAACTTCCATTACAACATTATCAATTTTTTCCACATCCTTTATCATTCTCAAAGTTGCCTGCAATTCAGGAGCTTGAGGAGTTGTATGCTTTGCGTCACGGTATTCACCTGTTGACGACAATTTGTAGCCTAAAGTTCCTATTAGCGCACATTTTTGAGAATTTTCCTCCATAATTTTTTGGATTAAGTGAGTAACCGTTGTTTTTCCGTTAGTACCCGTTACACCGATTAAATTAATCCCCTTTGAAGGACTTGAATAGAATCCGTCTGCAATATCGGCAATCCTGTGACGCGTTGATTTGACAATAATTTGCGGTATATTATTTGAAACTTCAACTTTATGCTCAACCATTAACGCCACTGCGCCCTTTGATATTGCATCTTTTGCATATTCATGACCGTCTGTATATTCACCTGTCAAGCATATAAATATATCTCCCGCTTTTGTAGTTTTTGAATTGTATGAAAGTCCTGTTATATCAATATTTTTAAAATTAATGAGATCTCTGTAATCTAAGTGTTCAATTAATTCTTCAAGTTTCAATTTTATATCTCCTTATTGTCCTTTATCTTGCTTCAAATTTAAAATTCTTGCAACCTGTAAGCAAACCTCTTTAAATACAGGTCCGGCAACAGTATTTCCCCAAATCACACCGTTTTTGGCACTGTCAACCATTACATAAACCAATACTTGCGGATCGCTCGCCGGAAAATAGCCGATGGTTGATGTATAAGTATAAGGGGTATAACCCGCAGAATTTTCTTTAGGCTTTCTGGAAGTACCGGTTTTGGCTGCAACATTATACTTATCAAGTTTTATCACTGATTTACCGTTATTTACACTTGCAACAAGAAGTCTTGTTACCGCCTTTGCCGTTTCAGGCGAAACTACCTGAATTTCCTTAATTTTTGTAACTGCTTCTTCAGGTGAATATTTAATTATATGAGGAGTAACTCTGACCCCGTTATTTGCAAGGGCAGAAACTGCGGATGCCATCTGAATGGCAGTAACCGAGGTTCCGTAACCGTAAGACATTGTCGTGTGAATACCCTTATCCCAAGCCGTCCAATAAGGAAGTAATCCCGATGATTCTCCAGGTAAGTCAATTCCTGTCCTTGTACCAAACCCGAATTTTTTGAGCATCCCGTAAAATTCAAATGGTGACATTTTTTTTGCAACTTGAATGGAGCCGATATTACTTGAATGTTCAAATAAATATTCAAGACTGATTTCTCCCGGATATGGCCTTATATCGTAGTCATAATTTTTAATGACAAAATTCCCCAATTGCATCTTTCCTGTATCAAGTACGGTTGAATTTTCGTTGATTTTTCCCAAATCCATTGCGCTTGCAACGGTAATGGTTTTAAAAGTTGAACCCGGCGGAAAAACATCGGTTAAAGTCCAATTTTTCATCTGCAAAGCACTTGCTTTTCGGTAATTATTCGGATCATACGTAGGATAAACTGCCATCGCCAAAATTTCACCGTTTTTAGGGTTCATTACAATAACCGTTCCGCGAAGTGCATCCTTTTCATCAACCATTTTTTTAATTTCTTTTTCACAAATGTGCTGAATTGCAGCATCAATAGTTAATGTAACACTTTCACCTTTAGGATTTTTGGTCGTTGCAACAGGATCTGTTGTGAAATCATAAATAATATTCCCGTCACGGGTTTTTTCAAGTTTTACCTTATTTATAACGTGTTCAAGCTTATCTTTTGCCGTATATTCAACCCCGTCTGCAATATCGGCATCAAAATTGTAATATCCCAAAACCTGAGCTGCCATTGTTCCTTGCGGATATTCTCTTACATTTTTCTTACCGAGACTTATTTCTCTTAGTTCTAATTCTCTAATCTTTGAAGCCGTCGTTTTGTCCGCATTCTTTTTTAAAGTAATTATAGGACCTTGATTATTCAGCTTTTTTAATAAAACATCTTCAGGGATTTGAAGTAACGGAGCAAGTTTTTGGGCAATTTTTTGAGCACGTTCCGCATCATTTTCATATAATTTTTTGTGCGCATAAACATCGGAATAGACCTTATCCCTCGCAAGCGTAAGCCCGTTTCTGTCTAAAATATCACCGCGCATTGAAAATATTACGCCGACTCTCTGGCTCTTAGCCCTTGCCCGATAATGCTTTATATCAATTATTTGAATAAAAAATAAGTATAATATAAGGGCTGCCGCGAAAAGAATAAATCCGCCGTTTAAAATCGCTAAAACATAATCAAATCGTTTTAGTTTTCTTTTGCGTCTTTTAGCTGTATTTTCCCTTTCTCGCATTAAATCGCCTCTCAAGTCCTTAAAATTAATTTTAGCATAATTACTTACAATTTAACCACTATATTAATTTAGGTTAACTTTATTAAAAATTTTAATCTGACAGTAATTAAAACTTGAATTTGTAAATATTTTGTAATAATATCACTTTTGTTGACAAAAAAAAATATTTAGGGATATTAAAATAGTCGAAATGGCAAATAAATTAAATTTTTTAGAAAAATTATGTATATATCTTGGCGGGGGTAAAAATGCCGTACGTACAGCACAAGGCTTACCCGTAGGGAAGGAATCTTTGCTTGGTAATGCGGCAATCGTATCTTCAACAATCGCAGCTGCAAAGGCAATATTCAGACCGACTTTTACAATGGCTGACAAAAATGAAAAGCCTGAAACTAAAAAATACACGGCTATTCGTGAAGGTTTAACCGAAGCAATTGCGATTCCCGTATATATTTTAAGCGGCATATGCGCCAAAAAGTTAACCAAAATGTTGGAAAATCCTAAATATTTTACCAAAATGGCAAAAAAACAACTTGGTAAAGTAAATTTAACCGATAAAGCCATTAATGAAAAAGCTGCGGAATTGGCAAAAGAATTAAATCCAAAAATAGACGTTAATCTTGGATTCTTAGGGGTTGCAATTTCTGCTTTGGCTTTAATTCCTGCAATATGTTCGGTTGCAATAAAACCGCTAATGGGAGTTATCTATAAACAACCTGCAGATAAACAAGCTGAACCAAAAGAAGAAAAGCATCTTGATGTGGAAATTCCTGCGGTTTCCGTTAAAGTTGAGCCTGAAATCGACAAAACATATAATTTTTACAATACTTACAGTTATAAGAAATTAAACAGTTTTCCTAATACAATGACAGGGATTAACTCAATGAAAGTAGGTGGTGTATGATAGGATTATTATCAAATACCGCAATGGCTAATATGGCTTCCAATTCAGCAACCCGTGTGGCTGCCGAAACAACTTTAAAAGCAATTGGCAGACCTAGTTTTATATTGATTGATAACAATATCGATTCAAGAACTAAAAAATACGCAGCAACTAAGGAATTATTATATCAAACAACTTGTTTAGGTGTTTATCTTGCACTTGTACTCACACTTTTCCCGAGAGGTGCGTTCAAGGTTGCTAAAAAACTTTTCAAAAACCACCCTGAGTTTTCAAAATTTGATAATGCAAAAGAATATTTAGAGTACCACAAATTGGCGAGCAAATCTAAACAAAACAGACTTGCATCGTTTCAGAAATCACATTCGGAAAACAAATTTAAAGATAAACCTGAACTGAGAAATGCATTGCTAAACGAAGAAAAACCTGAAAAATATCCGATTATAAAGGGGGCAATCGAACTTGGAACAGTAATCGGTTCTGTATTAGGTTTGGCAATACTTGCACCTGAGGTTGGACATAGAACAATTCACCCTATAATGCAAGCAGTCGGTATGGAACAGAAACCTGACAAAAATACGGGTAACCTTGATACTAACGCGTAATTATTAATTACTTTTCTTTTTGAATATAATTTCGTAACCGAGAGTATCGGCTATAAGTTCGGCTTCAACGAATTTCAGGGTATTATTTCTTAATTTTTTTGACAAACCGTCAGGGGTATATTTTTTCTTATTTAATTTATCATTAATTAAATTTGTCAGTTTCAGCAGGGTTAAACATTCTTGTAACAGAAGAATTCTAATTTCTTTATTGGCACTCATAACTCCTCCATCCTAAAAATAACAATCTTGACAATATTAATCAATTTTGATATATTATGAGTAATTTATTGCTTTTATAAGTAATAAATTACTCATAATATTAAAAATAGGAGAAAATATGATGAAAAAGAATTTTGGATTCACTTTGGCGGAAGTACTGATT
>ERZ842401.3965-NODE-3965-length-17756-cov-5.766510_pt1 | contig 17756 bp, 16 predicted proteins | sample MGYA00521270_ERZ842401 | MGnify/ENA primary metagenome ERZ842401 (study PRJEB31892, sample SAMEA3878208) | bioreactor metagenome | biome: Moose rumen | place: Sweden | collected 2011-10 | study: EMG produced TPA metagenomics assembly of the PRJEB12797 data set...
GGCTTGTTCGCTCGTAACTTCGTTAGTCTCCTTGCCGCTCCTCCAGGCACGGGCAAAACTATCTTCATGCAGAAATTCGTGTCAGATTTATCCATTGGCGGAACTGTCTTTGACGGCTTCACTGACGATGAGCCACAGCGTAAATGTCTCATCTTCGCGGGTGAGGCGGGATATGATTCGCTCATTCGTAGGGCCGCTTCTCTCAAATGGGCCGTCAATCCTCAGAATGTCCCGGTCGTTGACCAATACACTTTCGAGAGCAGGGATATTCCTATCATGCTTGACGATCCGGAAGGATGGCTTAACGTCAAACGTCTGGCTGATATGTACAAACCTGATGTCATTTTCTGGGATACTTTCTCGTCCTTCCATGAAAGAGACGAAAACAAGGCTTCGGAGATGAAACCCATCATTAAGAATTTGGCAGAGCTGGCACGCGATTTTAATACTGCTGTCGTTCTCGTTCACCATTCAAGGAAAAGGGCTGCTAAAGAACGGTCTTTGTCCCTCAATCAGGATGACGTTATCGGCTCTAGTATCCTTAACAGGCTTGTTTCTCTCATTATAGGGATTGAGCCAATGAAAGAAGATGATAAAACCCTCTTAGTCAGACCGTTAAAGACTTGGTTTTCGGCCTTCATGCCCTTCACTTATAGGCTCACTGAGGACTTCTACGGACACACCGTCATGCAGACCGATTTAGCTCCCGCTTCTGTCAATAACTCTCGCATTGCTGTGTGGAACTATCTGCACGACAACTTCACGCCTGATGAATGGTTCTCTGTCGGCGATATTCTGATTGAAGAAATCGCTACTGACATTACGCAACGGCAGCTTAGACGCATTCTTACAGAATTTGTTAATAGCGGAAAGCTCCAAAAGAAAGGATCAACTAAAAATGCTGAATACTCTTTAGGAAAAAACGAGGTGTCAGATGACGAATAAATAAGCGGTCAAATAATTTTGCTCACAAGGGGATAGGTGGTCAAATCCCAAACAAACATTGATGAACACTAGAAATGATTTGACCACCTAGCGGTCAAATAAGCGGTCAAATCATTGTGATTTTCATTGATTATTTAGTCGCTATCAGTGTTTTACTTACCGGTCAAATCCTCTTATCCAATAGTTAATATTAGTTAGATTTATTTGACCGGATATTTGACCACCCACTGGTCAAATTAATATATAGATATTATCTATATTTATATATGATTTGACCGGTAATCCCCTATTAAAGCGAATTAGAAGCGGTCAAATCAGGCTAAGTAAAAACACTTAGTTTTTCCCTTTGGAGAAATAAAAGGAGGTTTGTAGTATGAGTAAGGAGCTACTAACAATAGAGTTAGAGGGATTACCGCCAACAGTCAATCACCTATACCGGAGCACATCAACCGGCAGGCGATACAAAACGAATGCGGGCGTTGAGTACCAACAATTAACTGCTAATGCTATTATAGAGGCATGGGGCGATAATCCCCCCTATACTGGCAATATAGAACTGCGGTTGACGTTCCTGACCAGCAACCATAGACGCTGGGACATAGACAATAGGGTAAAGGCAATACAGGATTGCTTGAGCATGGCAGGAGTGATCCTTGACGATAGACAGGTGATTACACTGCACGTAGAAAGACACTACGGAACAGCCACAAAGACAATACTAACAGTAATGGAGGCACGCAAGAATGAGGAAGTATAGATACGCTGAAAAATGCCTGTACAGCTACAAGGAGAATGAACAGGAATTAGCACACCTAAACGACCAGTTACAGGAATTGCGGCATTATGGGGACGTTCACGGCTATAGGTATGACGCTCAGGGAAGGGCAGGCGGGTATTCAGATCCCGTTTGCTCCTATGTGGCACAGATAGAAGCCATTGAACGCAGGCTGATACGGGCACGCCGTAGAGTTTACCCCGTGAGGCTGTTGCGTGAGGATGTCAAGGGAGAAGGCAGAACGAACGAACATCACCGCCTAATACTTGAGGAGTTCTATATCGAACATATCCCAATGACAACACTGCTAGAAGCTACTCACTGGAGCCGTAGTGCCTTCTTTGCTCGTAGGTATGATCTAGTAGTCAGGGCGTTGAACTATCTGCTGGAATAGTCCCCCTACAGCCTTTCACGTATAAGTCTGTTGTGATAATCACTCACGATGATAGCGGCAAATTCCTCCTTTAGGTGGCTAGCCCAAACATTAATGTCAATGGTTCTGCATAACTCTAACAGCTTCTTTTTGGTGAATGCCTTGACTAGCAGTTTGATAGCCTCTTCTTCCGTTGGGATGTCCTTGAGTAAGACATTAAGCGTGCAGTCCAGCTCCTCCCTGCTAATGGTTTGCTCCAGCTTGAAGCTGTCTATAGCCTCGATTAGTTCAGCCTTCCTCATCCTGTAGTATTTCGGGATACCTAGATGTTTGGCACGCTCGCGAAGCTGTTTGACCGTAACCGTTGACCTATCTTTTACGGCTTTCGGCTTTGCGGGCTTTGGGGCTTTGGGCTGTGGCTGTGGCTTCGGTGCGGGAAGTGCCGGGGCTGATGCAGGGGCTTGCTGATTAGAGATTAGCCGGAGTAGTGCCTGCTTGTATTGGATGAACGCCTTCACGACTTGCGGAACTGTGGTCGCTATCTGTGGCTTCGGTGCAGGGAGTGTTGGGGCTGATGCAGGGGCTTCGGGTTCTGTCTTCTCCGTGTATTCCGCCTCAATGGTTACGGGTTCTTGCGGTTGCTGTGCGGCTTCTTTCTCCTCTATGTGCTTCTTGAATGCCGCTGTTAGGTTGCTGTCTAGCACTGATGGAAGCCCAGCGAGTGAAACTATAACAAAGCCGCGTTCTTTGACTTCGTTGTATCTGACTTCAAGGCGTTTAGCAAGCTCCTCAATAAACCTAGTTTTGCCTAACCTGTTATTAATCCTGATGCCTTCGTTGGCGGCCATATTCTTTAATTCTGACAGGTCGAAATGTATTAGTGCCTGCTTGAATTGCTCGTATGTCTCTGAGTTTTTGACCTGCTCCCATGCCGCGTCCTTCATGTCTGGAGGGAGAATTTCCGGCTCAACCTGTGCGGGCTGTGGGTGATTGTCTATGATTATTTTATCTCTAGTCATACGCCAAATGAGGGCTTCGATTAAACTTTGCTTGTTATGGCAACCGGCATCCAGTTCAAAATATGGACTGCGTCTTTTGGGGTCGTGCGGTCTGCAGTCTTTATACATCTTCCGCAGCACGTCGACTGTTAAAACTTGAAGAATAGAAGTAGCTTGCTCGATAGTGAGATTTTTATTTTGAAAACACGTTACATATGTGTATTCTTTTTTAATCTCGGCTATTTGTTTCTTTGAGAATTCCATTGCTTTTTACCTCCTGTTTGAATTTGTCTGTGATGTTCCCTTGACGATGTTAAATATATTACATTGTCAAGTCATATATTTAATCCGTAGAAATACGTAACTTTTAACAAGGTAAAAATATTATAATATTGTCAAGGGAGTGATGAATATGTTAATTGAAACTGATGATTATGTAGACGCTCCAACAGCAGCAAGGATTTTAGGTGTTACGCGAGCTAATATCAGTCTACTATGTAAAACTAATAGATTTATCGGGGCGGTTCGTGTTGGTCATTTCTGGCTAATTCCCCGTGATGCAGTGCTAAATCATGAGAGGCTAAAACCTGGACGCAAGAAGAAGGGAGGCGAGGAGGCATAAAGTCGGTCAACAGGGCAAATCGGCACTGCAGGGTAAGCAGTAGAAATATTCACGCAATTCTAAAAGCTGGACTAAAACCTTGACTTTTAGTATAATTCTGGCTTGGTAGGAAAGGTTACAGCACCTTGTAGAAAATACAGGGTGCTATTTTTATGCCCGTTTGGAGGTGTGGCAATGTGGAAGAACACAGGGACGTGAACGGACGGTTTTTGCCGGGCAATAAGTCAGGAGGTCGGCGACAGCTCCCGCGAGGATTGAAGGAAGATATACGGGCGGCTTGTCCTGATGCTGTGGCGGTGCTAATAGGATTACTACACAGCAAGAATGAAAAAGTGCGGCTTGACGCGTCGCGTGAACTGCTTGACAGAGGATACGGGAAGCCGGAGACAATGAGTAAAGTAGAGCTATCATCAGCAGAGGACACAAAGATAATATTTCACTGGATAAATGACGATGCCAACAATAACAATCCCATACAAACCGCGTGAAGTTCAGAAAGAAATACACAAACTAATAGAGGAGCATAGATTTAGTGTGATTGTGGCACATAGGCGACTAGGTAAAACAGTCTGTATGATAAATCAGCTGGTGAAGTCTGCTTTGTGTGATACCAGCGGGGCAGGTCGTTACGGCTATATAAGTCCCTACAGAACACAGACCAAAGACTTAGCATGGGACTACTTGAAGAAGTTCACATATCCAATACCAGGGCGCAAAGTCAATGAAAGCGAATTGAGCATAGATTTTCCGAATGGCTCAAGGATTAGGCTATACGGTGCAGACAATCCCGACACAATGCGGGGGCTGTACTTCAACGGGATAGTGCTAGATGAGGTTGCGGACATGAAGCCGGAAGTGTGGGGCGAAGTCTTACGGCCTGCACTGTCAGACCGGCACGGCTGGGCGTGTTTCATCGGAACGCCAAAGGGTATGGATATGTTTTACGAGCTGTATACCTACGGGCTAAAGGCTGATGATTGGTGCTCGCGAGTGTACCGAGCTGACGAGACAAACATAATCCCACAATCTGAATTAGACGATGCCGCCGCTGTCATGAGTGGTAATCAGTACAGGCAGGAATTTCTATGCGACTTCAGCGCGTCGGAAGATAACGTGCTAATCACTATTGACTTGGTCAGCAAAGCAGCAGCAAGAGGATTGACAGAAGCTGACATCATAGGTGCTCAAAGAGTAATGGGCGTTGATGTTGCACGGTTTGGCGATGATAGGTCGGTGATATGCAAACGTGAAGGGCTTTGGTGTCATGATTTGCGGGTTGTCGAACATTGCGACAATATGACTTTCGCGGGATATGTGGCACATGAAATTGACACGTTCAGGCCTGACGCTGTATTCATTGACGCTGGAAGAGGTGAAGGCGTGATAGACCGTTTAAGGCAGCTCGGATATAAGGTGATGGAAATCAACTTCGGAGGACAGGCGCAAGACTGCGGGCGTTACCGGAATAAACGGGCTGAAATGTGGGACAAGCTAAGACAATGGCTTGAAGCTGGAGGAGCATTGCCACAGGATACGGAGCTGAAAGGAGAACTAGCAGCACCGACATACTCATTTGACGCAACAGGAAGAATACAGCTTGAACCCAAAGAGAAGATGAAGGAACGCGGTTTACGGTCTCCCGATAAAGCTGATGCACTCGCGCTAACGTTCGCAATGAATGTCAGGAAGTCAGGCGGGCAGGCTATAAGACGCATAACAAGGAGTGATGATGATGTGTACTAGCACGCCAAAATATAACGTGGTGCAACCAGTAACGACACCAGAAACGCAGACTGTAACAATGGATGCAGCAGAAAGCACGATAGCCAGCAGGGACAGCGACAGGCAACGGAGACTTCGGGCACTGTCGAGGCTTCAGACCATGAACGGTGGAGCTATGCAGGGCACTGAGGCCGGAACAGGTAAGGTGAAACTAGGTGTCTGACGTGAAGGGACTGCGGCAGAATGCAGATATACGTTATCGGCAGATGATGTTAGACCGCAAAGACTATGAGGAATGGTGGCGGCGGCTGTCGATGATGTTCGCACCGAATAGAGGACGTTTCAGCGTGAATGAATTACCACGCAAGAACCGTATACGCTTCAACAGCAGAGCACGGCAGATACCCGATGACTTTGCGGCAGGCATGAAGAGCGGGCTAACTTCCTCGTCTAGGCCGTGGTTCACTTTGACACTGTATGATAATGGGCTTGCTGAACTGGAAGAAGTCAAGGCATGGTTGACAGAAGTACAGGACATAATGCAGGGCGTTATGTTGCGGAGTAATCTATATGACCAGCTTTACGACGTGTACAAGGAACAAGGCATTTTCGGTACTGGTGCACTGCTGATTGAAGAAGATGATGAAGAAGTAATACATGCTCAAAGCCTAACTATAGGAAGCTACGCAATAGGAGTAGACAAGAAAGGCAGAGTAAACCAGATATGCAGGCAGTTTCAACGGACATTAAGGCAGTTAGCTGATGAGTTCGGAGAAGAAACATTACCGCAGGAATTACGATACAGGCTCAAAGAGAAGCCCGACAATATGCGGTATGAGCTAAGAAGCCTGATAGCACCGAGTGAGGATTACAGGCAGAATGAAGGTGTAACAGGCAAATTCCGTTATGTCTCGTTATGGTGGCTTGCTGGATACAATGAGCCGGAGTTCATCAGGGTTGGAGGATATAACGAATTCCCCGCTATGGTGCCGCGTTGGAGGGTAATTAATGATGACCTTTACGGGCGCGAACAGCCGGGAGATACGGCATATGATGACGCTGTAACGCTCCAGCAACTAGAGGTTGACGAGAGAGAAGCCATAAAGAAGGGAGTTCAGCCGCCGTTAGTTGCACCTGAAAGCCTGACGCAGGGTAAAGTGAATGATTATCCCGGAGGTGTAACGGTCTATTACCCCACAGGAGACGGAAGCAGACCGGCATTAACGCCACTATATGAGGTGCAGTTTGACCATAAGAGCGTGGCAGAAAAACGGCTTGAACTGATACAGCACCTTGAAGAGACATTCTTCGTCAACATGTTCAAGATGTGGACAACAGACCCGCGCACACAGAGGACAGCTACAGAAATACAAGCACGTGAAGCCGAAAAGATGTTCATGTTGGGTTCACTGATAGAACGGCAGGTGTCGGAGATGTTAAGCCCGATGATAGATAGAATATTCGCAATCATGGATAGAAGGGGAATGTTCCCATTACCGCCTGAAGAATTAGCTGACCGTGAAATCAAAATCGAGTACATGAGCATTCTGGCAAATATCCAGAAGCAAGCGAGCTATTCCGGACTTCAGCAGTTGTTGACGACAGCGGGAATGATGGCACAGATGCAGGCCGGTGTAGGTGTAACGCCTGACGTTCTCGACAAGATAGATTGCGATGAAGTCATTGACCAGATTGCAGATATGTACGTTGTCCCGTCCGGTATAGTGCTCGGTGATGATAAGGTTGCTGAATTGAGGGCACAACGTCAGGAGGAACAGCAGGCAATGCAGGCACAGCAGCAGGGACTTGCAGCCCTTCAGGCCGGAGCACCAGCAGCACAGCAATTAGCCGGAGCAGCTAAGGACTTGAGCGAAACGCCAATGCCTGACGGTGGGACAGGATTAGAGGCACTTTCAGGTATGATGAATGGAGGCGCAATGATTTGAATGAGATTGCAGTAAAACAGATACACGAGGACTACAGCGAGATACTCTCGACAGATGCAGGCAAACGCATATTCGGGGGTATTTTTATTGCCGCCGGGTTGAATGGTACGCATGAACTTGACGGGTTCTATCAGGGACGCAGGAGTTTAGGACAAACGATAGCTAACACTATAAGGGAGATTGACCCGCGATTACTGGCAGAATGTGAGATTGCCTATAACGATTTCATGAGGAGGAATGATGATGCCGGAAGAGATGACGACGACGGAGACGACTACGACGACTGAAGCCCCGCCATCAGCACCAGAAACAACACAGCAAGAAGCCCCACAACAAGCAATAAAGCCCGCGCTATTCGATGAGCCGCCCGAACCATCACAGACAGAACCACCACAGACACCAGACACGACAGAACAACCCCAAACAGAAAAGACATCAGAACCCGAACAACTAACAGCAAAGGATATAACACTTCCTGAAGGAACGACCTACGATGAGGAATTGGGCAATAGCTTTCTCGGTATAGCTAATGAGTATCACATACCGAAAGAGGCAGTGCAGAAATTCGCAGATATGTATTACGCACAGCAGATAAAGATACTTGAAGGGCTGAAGGCTGCGGAGGCTGAACGAGTCAAGAAGTTTGAGGCAGATATGGCGGCAGAAAAGGCAGAATGGCTTAAACAGTGCATGGCTGATACAGAGTATGGCGGGCAGAAATGGGAGGCTTCGCAGGCTGTCATAGATAGAGGCTGTAAGGAGATTGCGACACCTGAAGCTGTCAACCTAATGCAACGCTATAACCTGAATACACATCCTGAGATTGTGCGGATGTTCTTCCGTGCCGGATTGATGGCAGGTGAGGATAGCTCAAGGATTGCAGGTACAGGAACAGGCAAACCGAGTAATCCAGCAATGGCAATATTCGGGGATAGCCTGAAAGATTATCACAAGAGAAGAGGAGATATTAACTAATGGATGACGGATTTTTAACGCTCGCTGACTTACGGGCTACGTTAATGCCCGATGGTTCGCCGGTTAGTTCGTATGCAGAACTATTGACGAAAGAGAATGACATACTTGATGACATTCCATGGACAGCAGGTAATCAGCTCACAGGAGATATACACTTCAAGAGGACTGCATTACCCAGCGCACAGATACGCAAAATCAATCAGGGCTTCGAGAGCAGCAAAGGAGCCAAAGAGGCCGTAACGGAAACTTGCGTGCAGATAGTGTCAAGAATGACTGTTGATATGGAGGAGCTGAATTTAGCCCCAAGTCCTGAAAACTATTTGCTGTCAGAGAGTAAAGGACACATTGAAGTCATGAATGATACGCTCGTAACTGACTTCTTTTACGGCACTAACCCAGAGGGAATAATGGGGATTGCGTCAAGGTTAGGGAAGCTGAATAACAAGCAGGTAGTTGACTTCGGAGGAACTGGGAACAATCTAGCGTCGGTGTATATAGTGAAGTGGGACACAGACGAGATAACAGGGATTTACCCCAAGAATACGAAGGCCGGACTAGACGTGTTCACGAAAGAGAATGAATACGTAGCAGACAAAGACGGCAAGATGTTCAGGGCACATATAACTGAATGGTCATGGTATGTCGGGCTGAAAGTTCGCGATGACAGGTATATATCGAGGCTGTGCAATATTGACCGTGACGCGCTGCTCGGTGAAGGTGATACGGCAAAGGAAGCACGGCAAAAGCTGTTCCGGAAGCTGATATTAGCTCAGGACAAGATATATCACCCTGAACAGGGCAGAGTAGTGATGTATGCAGACCCATCAATATTCAGCATATTGAAGATAGCCGCATTCGAGAAGTCTAATATGGCACTGGGTTATTCTGACGTTACAGGTGACAGGCGGGTATTGAGCTTCTCAGGTATACCCATAAAGAGAAATGAAGCCCAGAGTGTAGCAGAAAAGAAGGTGAGTTAGCATGATATTTGATTATCAGTTGATGTTCATAGATGATGAATGCTGTCAGGTAGAAAACAACGTAACTACTGGTGTACTTGGAGACGCGATTGACCTATCAGGAAGCGGACAGGGTAAAGGGTTTGAAGGGCTGATAGCTATAGCCTTCACGCAGGATACAACGGCAACTGCTGACCCTGAAATAACATTCTCACTTGAGACAAGCGCAGATGCAAACTTCCTAGAGAGCAAAGATATACCGTTGATGATACCTGCAATGAAGAAAGCAGACTTAGAGGCAGGTACGGTGTTGAGTTCACCATTACCGAAGATAGGGCTTGAACGTTATGTTAGGCTGAGGATAGCCACAGACAGCGCAATAAACTGCATAGGGATAAAAGCGGGTTTCGTGCTTGACGCGCCGCAGGTGTAGTTATGTCCGTGTTCACGCTGTGCGAGCAGGCAATAGGGCTTGTTCGAGGTAAGAGGCTCATACTATCCGACAGTGAAAAGGCATTGCTAGAAGCCCTGAACTATGAGGGACTGACGGCTGCACATGCACAAGATGAGGCTGTAGTGTGTGCGTTACACTTTGCGAGGGTTCGGGATAGGCTGCTAGAACTTCATGCGTGGAAGTTTGCGCGTAAAGTAACTGCGTTAGGGGCGGGGGCTGCTCTGCCGTCTGACTGCGTAACGGTGCTTTGCGTGTGCGTTGGAGGCAAACCGGTAGACTATGTCCAGACAGATAACACGTTGAACGTAGGGACTGTCTCGGAAGTCTACTACACAGCGAAAATCACAGACGTAACGAAATGGAGCGGGCTATTCAGTGATGTATTCTGCTACTCACTGGCTGAAGAGATCTGCGCCGCCGTAACAGGTGAAGCACAATACACGCAGATACTAGAAGCCAAGATACAGGAGCTATTACGCCGTGCATATCAGACCGGAGCAATACAGCCAGAGACTAGACTAACGGAAACGCAAGAACTATATCACCGTGCAATAGTGCTATCACGAGGAACACGGAGCATTTCAGGGAGCGGTAATACAGCCTCAGAACAGGGAGTTGACGTGCTGGGGTCGCTGAACTGGAGAACTCAGGCCGAAATGAATGCCTGTGAAGCTAGTGCACCTGTCGTAAGAGACAGATTACTTGAAGGGTATTCGTGGAGGTTTGCACGCAAGAACGCCGTGTTGTCGAGGATAGGAACTACTATTACAGGATGGAGCTACGGTTATTCACTGCCGTCGGACTGCGTGAAGGTCTTGTCTCTGTTTAGCGGGACTGATAGTGTCAACTTTGAGCAGGTAGGTGACAAGGTTTACACCAACGCAAGCACTGCATCAGCTAGGTACACAGCCAAGATAGAAGACGCTGCGTCATGGTCAGGAGCATTCAAGGATATATTCACGTATCAGCTCGCCGCAGACATAATCTACGCAACAACCGGCAATTCTGAAATCATCAAACTATTAGACAGCAAGATAGAACAGCTAATCAATGAGGCTGTATCAACCGGAGAAATTCAGGAAGATACCGAGCTTTCATTGAGTGATGACATGTACAGCAGATCCGTTATGCTGGCTCATGGCTCAAGCAACGATATAGACACAGAACAAAGAGCCAGAGAACTTGAAGTGTGCCGGAATAGTGCTGACTATATCCGCAATAGGCTGTTCGGTGAGTATCCGTGGAAGTTCGCAAGGAAGTATAAACAGGTAACGGGTACAGGTTCGGGACTAACTGACTGGGCGTATATGGCTGATGTCCCGTCGGATTGCGCAAAGGTGTTGACGGTGCTTGCAGGAAGTGAACCGATAGACTTCGAGGACAACGGCTCAAAGGTATACAGCAATTCAACGTCAATGACAGTGATATACACAGCCACAATAACAGACGCTACACAATGGCCTGGTATATTCGCTGATGTGTTCTGCTACGAGCTGGCACAAGAAATCATCATAGCAACTAACAACAGGTTCGACGCATTACAGGCATTGGCGGCTAAGAGTGCTGGCATAATCCGAGAGGCTGAAAGACAAGGTGCTATCCAGGCTGAAACGCATATCTCAATATCTCAGGAGCTATACCAGAGGGCTATAAACCTGCTGTACGGTCAAAGGATACTCAAAGGGACAAGTGAACGGGCATTATCCGAAGGGACTGATGACAGCGGCTACACTAATACTAGAGACACTGCGGCATTGAAGGCTTGCAGGCTTGCGGCTCCCAATGTACGGGACAGGCTATTACAGTTGTACCCGTGGGTATTCGCACGTAAGAGTGTAACGTTGACACAAGGGGCAAGTGTTCAGGGTTGGAGCTATGGTTATGTTATCCCTGCTGACTGCTTGAAGGTGCTAACGGTGCTGTCTGGCGGTGAGGCTGTAGACTGGGAGGAAGCTAACAGCTATATCTACACGAACGGTTCAGGGGCTGTTGTCCGGTATACAGTGAAAATAGAGGATATGCAGAAATGGCCCGGTGCTTTCCGTGACGCGTTCACGTATGAACTGGCCGTTGAAGTGGGTATGGCAACAAGCGGCGCAAGTGAGGCTATAGCACTGCTGGAACAAAAGCTAACTGCCATAATCCAAGACGCTTACAGGATGGGCGCAATCAAGACAGAAACACGAATACCGGTAAAACAGGAGCTATACAACAGGGCAATCGGGCTTGTCAAGGGCTTGAAGACTGGGAGCAAAACCGAGATAGATACCCGCTATGAAGATGAGATTTCAGCATGTAAAGCAAGTTTCATCACACTGCGGGATAAACTGTTACAGCTTCACGCCTGGGTGTTCGCTCGCAAGACTGATACGCCTGCACAACTAACCGAGAGTGTGCCGGGCTGGAAGTATACATACACGCTGCCGTCTGACTGCTTGAAGGTGGTTGCTGTCATAGCTAAAGATGACTGCTCATGTCTGGGAAATATTGAACTGCTAGACTATGAGGTTTCTGGTAGTGAGCTGTATACCAATAGTGACGTAGTTTATGTCCGATATACTGCAAAGTTAGAGGATACTACAAAGTGGGCTGCGGCCTTTACTGAGGTGTTAGTTGCAATGTTAGCGATAGAAGTAGCTTTGAATGTTATCGGTGATGCTGACATTGTGACTGTGCTTGAACGCCGCATAAAGAAGGTCATAGATGAGGCAAAGGCTAACGGGATAATCCGTGAAGAAAGCGGGTTGCCTGTGAAACGGGATAAGTACAGGCCAAAGATAAGGACTACTCCATATCTGGACTATTCCGGAATACCCACATTTGCACCTAGAGGAGGTTATTGCGAAGATGGCCGAACAGGTGAGCTTTGCCTCTGGTGAGTTAAACCCACTGCTTCATGCACGCGTTGACTTGGCACGGTATGCTACAGGACTTGCGGAATTGAAGAATATGATTGTACTGCCTCATGGCGGCGTTACTAGACGGGGCGGCTTCCAGAGTATGGGGGCGGCTTTGAGTCATTCAGGAGTGTTGATACCGTTCGTGTTCAATTCAACTGATAGTGCACTGCTTGAGTTCGGGAATAAGACTGCGCGGGTATGGTCAGGTGAGACGCTAAAGGCAACATTCACAACACCTTATGCCCTTGCTGACGTGAAGGACTTGCGATATGTACAGAGCGGTAATGTGATGTTCTTCGCACATAGAAGCTACAAACCCCAAATGCTGACGCGTAATAGTATGACATCATGGACAATGTCAGAGTTGAACTATTCCGGCGGGCCGTGGATAGATGGTGCAGAATGGAATAGTGCTGCTAGGTTGTATCTATATGGGTCAGGAACTACACGGACAATCAAGAGTTTAGGGGCAGGGATATTCAGTTCAGGGCTTATAGGTACACTGCTGAAGATTGAATATGCCGTAGAAGCTAATACACAGACAATCTATACTGAAGCAATGCCGGCATCAGGGAGAAGTAGTTCATTCGAGATGAAAGGGACGCTGAATGTTCAGACAAGCGGTGAATGGAACGGGAAAATAACAATCCAAAGGAGCACTGACGGCGGCTCATCATGGGTAACAATCCGGCAGTATATCAGGTCAGACTATGAGACCCAAGGACAATGGGACTTCACACTATCCGAAGCAGAAGAAAATGTGCTTTATGTAGTTGAGGCACAACATGTCCCGACCACGTCAGAAAGTCAAACAGGTAATTATCCTATATGGGCAGCGTCAAATACAGGTGGATTAAAGAACTCGAAAGAACGCGGAACAGTAACAATCTCAGCGTCAGGGTTCTTGAAGTCCGAAGTCTACAAGATAACAGCCATATCAGACAGCACAACAGCTACAGCAGTAAAGCAGGGTAATACAATCGGGACTGACAGCACAGGCAGTATTAGGCTATGGTCAATGGGTGCATGGGGTGAAATTCAAGGATACCCCGGAGCAGTGGCAATGTATCAGGATAGATTAGTGTTCGCAGGAAGCACACTTCAGCCGCAAACGTTATGGATGAGCAGAACGGGAGATTACGCAGACTTTTCGGTCAGTGAGCCGCTAAGTGATGATGACGCTGTGAATATCACACTTGCAGGGACTAAGGCAGATAGAATACACAGCCTTGTTGCAGGTGTAGATTTGCTCGCGTTCACAACTGGGGGGGAATGGAGGATTAAAGGCTATGGTGACAGCGGGGCTATAACTCCGACGGGGATTGTGGCACATGAGCAAACGAATATCGGCTCAAAGGAAATACAACCATTGCAGATAAACGGGCGGATAATCCTAGTTCAGGCACAAGGGCAGAAGGTCTACGCGCTGGGGTATGACCTGAATACTGACGGCTACTCAGGAAGCGAAATATCCATACTAAGCAGCCACATATTTGACAACAAAGAGATAAACAGTATGGCATATCAGGCAACACCAAACAGCATTTTATGGTTCGGTCTGACTGATAGAACGCTGGCGGCTTGCACGTATAACCCTGAACATGAAGTAATAGGCTGGTCAAGACATACCGTGTTGAAGGGCGTTAGGACACTCGGTGCCGTCAATGATGGGATATATGCCATAGTGTATCCATCAGACACGTCAGATAAATACTACCTGATGAAGCAGAGCACGACACAGTTCGGAGATTATGACGCGTACAACATGAGCCAGAGTAAATACGAAAGCAGGTTACGCACATTAAGGCTGAATACTGATAGTGACGGTATGAGCCTCTATACCAGAAAGAAGCTGATAGCCCGCGTAATAGTGTCGGCCTATAACAGCCATGAAGCATGGGCAGCTCCCGGAGATTATGACGATGAATATCACAACTGGGACAGACGGCGCAAGTTAGGGTTTGACGCAACAGGATACGTTGAAGATGTCAATATCCAGATGGATAACGGGTTCAGCGAATATGCAAGCGTTCAGATAAGAAGCACTGATTACGGAAGGTTGACAGTGGCAGCAATAACGCCGGTGTTCACGGGAGGAGGTTAGCACATGTACACAGGCAACGGAGCAGCAAAGAAATTCCTGATACCTTCAGGATACAACGGTGAAACTGTATATCTCGTTATAGGAAGTCAATACGTCAAGATGACAGCAGGAGAGAACTACGAGATTTCAGGGGATTACGTGGTGTTCAGTCAGGTCGTGCCTTCAGGTGTGATGATTTGCTTTGAGCTTCCTTCCGGGGCTGAAGCAACCAAGATGAAGGCTACAAGCTACATAGTCATTTACGGAGACGGGACAATCAGGCAGGTAGACGAAGACCCCGCGATAATGCTTGAGGAAGCACGGAATACCCTAGAGAAGGCAGAAAGTTATCTTGACGAAGTAAGAGACTTTGCGGCGGCTACATTGCAGGAGATAAAAGCAACTGGTGATGTAGTAACAGCAGAGTTTGAAGGGCGATTACTGGGTTATACGGCACGGGCTGAAGACGCAATAGATGAGGCGGCGGCATGTGTCAAGACTGACCTAAAGGAAGAGTTCACGGCAGCACTGGAGGAAGTAAGAACAGCAACACAGGAAGTCCAGGCAGTGCAGGCAACACGGAGTATCGCAACATTAAAGGCAGCAGCTCAGGAGGACAACGAAGTATCCAATGCAGCAGAACAGGCAGCAGAACAGGCAGCAGAAGAGATCGCAGAGAAATGCAGTGAAGCAATTGAGGCATATAGCAAAATGGCAGAACTCAAAGACGAAATGCAGGAATTATACGACTCGGCAAAGTATGCGGCTGAAACTGTAGGACGTGAGATACAAACAGCTTTTACACGAAAGGTGAATGAAGAGATTGAAATACTGAAGAGCTTGCGGCTGAGAATGGAAACAGACTATGACACAATCAAAACAAAAATAGATACCAGACTAGATTTACTGAAGGGAGGAAGGAGGAAATGCAGTGCTGTGAACAAGTCAAATACGGAAAAGTCTTGAACCTATTACCCGATAACGCAGGTAACATGTTCTTTCGCGGGGAATGGAACTACAACCCCGAATACAATACCGGTGATGTCGTGATATGCAGGGGTAAATTGTACCTGGCACGTAAACATCATGCCGGTAAAGACCCGTCAACTAACCCCAAATGCTGGAAACGTATAGGCGTTGATATGCCGGAGAAACACCCACAGCCTGACAGAATTGCTCTTTATGGCGGTGCTGCCTCGCTGCGTGAGACGGTAAACAGCTACGAAATACAGTTGAGGATAGACAGCGCGATAAACTGGGAAGCGTCTAATCCCCTGCTAGGTCTCGGTGAAGCTGGTGTAGACATCACTAACATGAAATTCAAAGTAGGGAACGGTATAGATAGATGGAATACTTTACCCTACATGCACGATGACCTATATATGCTGATTGAGGGAGAAAGGCAGGAAAGAACAGTTCAGGCGACGGACTTACAACATCAACTTGAAGATGATGAATTGTACGTCACGCAGGAAATAAACGACCTCCAACAGCTAAACCGCGTGCTGTGTTCAAGTATGAATGACCTCGAATACAAGAGGCGACTATATGAACACAAGATAACTCAACAGCTCAAGACTGAAAGGACATCCATAACAGAAGAAATAACTCAACTGCTGGGGCTTAGGGATGAACTGAACGCAAGACTTGACGCAATAATCGGTGACCTGACAACAGACAGTGAAATCATAGACGCTAGGTTTGACGCTGTAGGTGAGGAATACCAGACTGCTGGGGCGAATATCAGGAAGACACAATCACGATTGAAGGCACTGCATGACCATACCGGAGAACTTCAGGAGCAGATTGACGAAGTATCTGAGGCAACTTTGAGGCTGATAGAAATCTTGTGGAAGGCTGACGGAATCACACAGGAAGGTGAAGAGGTTGACCCAACACAGAGCCTTGCGGGGCTGTACAGCTATATTCAGGAAAGAGAAGCTGAATGGTCACAGGAAAGAGAACAGCTACAGCAGCAGATACAGACACTATCAGAGAAGGTTGACACGCTACAGTCTGGTGATACAGGCAATGACACAGAACCAAACCCAGAGCAGGGACAAGGACAAGGCAACAACGATAATGAGGATACCGGCAATATCGGGGATGAGGATACAGACCAAGAAACCGACATTGTGCAGGAATTATCCGAATTACTTCAACATAGATACGCACCACCACCGCCGCCATCAGGACACTTACGACACCACAGCAATAAAGTAACGTATCAGGAGTTGATATGGATACTGGGCTTCGTCGTGGATAAGCTGAAAGACAGTTCCGACAGCTCCAATACTAAGGCACTTGCGGCTATACAGGCTAGCATTCTGGGCTTGCAGTCTAGTGTTCAGGGTTCGCAATCAATCATTCAGGGATTGCAGACTAGCACGCAGGACTTACAGGAGAGCGTGAACAGCCATCAGAGCCATATAGACGATATAGAAATCAAGCTAAATGCAATTCTGGCTGCCATTGAAGACGGGGAAATCATGGTTGCTGACGCTGACGTGATAGCCATGATTGAGGCCGTGTTTGCTGGAGAACTTGACGGTTCTGACGTGCCTAATGACGGTGTAATAGAAATGCTCGATAACGTGTTCGCAGGGAATGAACAGCTAAATGACGGTGACTCTGACGATGACTTCAACGCAATGCTAGATGAGGTCTTCGGAGATAACTCATGATGTTAATACCTCTAACTACATGCTAGCTGTAGGGAACAGGTTTTGACATAGATAAATTGCAATACCAAAACATTATAGGAGGAAATATTCAATGCCAGACACAGTAACATATAACGTAAACAATCACGCAACTGTAGGTCAATTAAAGGCCCTCGCATTACGCGCTAAGGGAGCTGTAGACGCAGCTATCGCCGCATTACCCGTTGAGATGTATCTTGACGCGGTAAACACTAAGTTCGTAGAAAACTTCACTTGGAGCAATGAACTTTACCCCGGCTCAACCAATCCTAACGTAGCAGCTTCAGGGACAGAAGGTCAGC
>ERZ842401.3966-NODE-3966-length-17755-cov-50.549831_pt1 | contig 17755 bp, 16 predicted proteins | sample MGYA00521270_ERZ842401 | MGnify/ENA primary metagenome ERZ842401 (study PRJEB31892, sample SAMEA3878208) | bioreactor metagenome | biome: Moose rumen | place: Sweden | collected 2011-10 | study: EMG produced TPA metagenomics assembly of the PRJEB12797 data set...
ATCGGCCAGTGACGAGGGTAGGAAGGTACTACACCATCAAGAGAGAAAGACTATTGGAAGTATAACCCTCAGATTTTGATGAATTGATGAATGAGGATAGAAGATGCTGAAAACAAGGAATTTGCGCTTTCATCATTTCTTCATCTGATAGGCTTTGCCGATGAAAAAAGAGACAGGACAGAGGAAGATTTCTTCTTTTCTTGTTGGTGAGGCATTTGATGAACGACTGATGAAGAACTATCCAACTGACTTTCAGACGCTTACATACGCCTATCATCAAATCATCAGTTTATCATGCATCATCAGTCCCTACGGGAAGATGAGACAGACCAGGCAAGAGAAAAGAATGAGCAGACAAGGAAAGAAAAACCGACAACGGCAGAACCTTCCAATGGTACATGCCGACAGGAATGGAAACGCAGCAGGGCGTGTCATCCGCAAGGCGGAAGAGGCACACGGTACGGCAATGTACGACGGGCTTGATGCTGGCGCAGGCACGGGTATTTCCCACAAGCGGAAAATACCGTAGCCTATTAGGGGATTTTTCGAGCCGCATTGTTATCACAACGCTAAAAATCCCCAATAGGCCGAGGTGTTGCACCCCTCTGGACACCCTGCCAGAATCGTCGGCAAGAGCCGAACACAGAGAGGAACGAGAGACCAACAAAACAGAATGTCAAACGAATAAATCTTAACAAGCGAATGGGATACGCAGTATTACACTTAGAGAAAGCAAAGGGAGCGGACAGCGGCATGTCTGCCCACATCGAGAGAACCATACAACCGAAGAATGCCGACCCGACAAGGACGCACCTCAACCGAGAACTTATCCAGTTCCCCGATGGTGTCCGTAGCCGAACTACTGCCATACAGCACCGCCTCAATACGGCAGGGCTAAAGCGCAAGATAGGCAAGAACCAGGTGCAGGCCATCCGCATCGTACTCACTGGTACCCATGCCGATATGGAACAGATTGACCAGACAGGCAGGCTCGATGAATGGTGTCAGGACAACCTTGACTGGCTACGCAAGACCTACGGAACAGACAATGTCGTTTCGGCTGTGCTGCACATGGACGAAGAAACACCGCATATTCATGCCACCATCGTCCCCATCGTGCAGACAGAGCGTAAGAAGCAGAAGAAGGAGCAGACCGTCAAGAAGAAATACAGGACGAAAGCACCTGCAGCCCGTCTGTGTGCTGACGAGGTGATGAGCCGTGCCAATCTGATACGCTATCAAGACACTTACGCTGAACAGATGGCAGCATACGGACTACAGCGAGGTATCAAAGGCTCGGAGGCCCAGCATATATCCACGCATGAGTATTACCGCAGCCTCATAGCACAGGGCGAGGACTTGCAGGCGAACATTACCCAACTGCTGGCAAAGGAAGCGGAAGCAAGGGAGGTGATAGCCGAGGCAGAACAGGCTAGGAAAGAGCTTGCCCGCATCAAGGCAGAGGCAAAAACGGAGGAACTGAAGAACTCCGCCACAAAGACCGCCACCACCGCACTCAATGGGCTCAATTCTCTTCTTGGTGGTAACAAGGTGAACCGACTGGAGAAAGAGAACGCCCAACTACACAGGGAGGTAGATGAGTTAAACGAACAGATTGAGAGACTTCAAGCTGATATGCAGAAGTTGAAAGACAACCACGCAAGGGAACTCAACCGTCTCAATGAGCAACACCAGCAAGAGGTGAGCAACCTGAAGCGCATCTTAGACAAGGCTTATAGATGGTTCCCGAGTTTCAAGCGTTTCCTCAATATGGAGTGTGAATGTCTGCAATGTGGCTTCAACGAGGTACAGACCGACCAACTACTGCACGGGCAGTGCATCAATTATAGCGGGTGGCTTCACTCCAATGAGTACAGGCGCAATGCACTTGCCAATAATGTCACGGCACAAGTGATAAGGGACGAGAAGCGGAATTTGTTCCTGCATATCAATCAGATACCCATTGCCCAATGGTTCAAGGAGCAGTTTGGATTGGGGCAAGAACAGCGTAGAGTTAGACAAATATAACGTAAATGGCTTCAGAGGTTATTTAGACCTCTGAAGTCTAATTCAATTATCGCGCAGTATATCCACCATCAACGACGAGATTCTGCCCCGTCACCCAATGCGAAGCGTCGCTCAGCAGATACAAACAGGCATTGGCAATGTCAGATGTTTCGCCAAGCCCAAGCAAGTGCTTTGCTTCAAGGGCTGCACGCGCTTCGGGATTCTTCATGTGGGGCAAGTCCTGATTGATAGGCGTAAGTATAGCGCCTGGCGAAATCGCATTGAAGCGAATCCGCCGTCGGGCGTACTCACAGGCCAAGGAGCGAACGGCAGAAAGGAGCGCCCCCTTAGTCATAGAATAAAGAGATTTACCGTTGTCGCCCACCATTCCCATAATAGATGAGAGGAAGATGATGCTGGCTCCTTCTTTCCTGACATTTCCCATCTGGCAGAAATGCCGTGTCAGTTCGATGGCTGAAAACACATTGACGCGGAAGAACTCGTCCATCTTCTGTTCATCCATTAGCTTCAGTGGCAGGGTCGTGGAGATTCCCGCACAATTCACCAAGCCGTCAATAGGACCAACTTCGGAAACTATCTCTTTCACCTCGCCCTTTAGCCTGTCAAAGTCTGTTAGGTCGAAGGAAACATACCGATGTCCTTTGCCATCCATCTTCGAGAGCGTTTCTGCCAGCCGTTGCTCATTGCGGGCTATCAGCACGACCCTTGCCCCCATCTGGCTGCAAGTGATGGCGCATTGCTGGCCGATGCCAGACGATGCGCCAGTCACAACAATGGTCTTTCCATCAAGAGAGAATGGATTGCGGCTCATACCTCAACGACTTCGCTAATCTTACAATCGGCAAACAGGACAATACCTGTAGCCCAGCACATGCCTACACCAAATGCACTCAACAGCAGCGTCTTTTTGCCATTGAGTTTTTCCTTCAGTTCGCTCACAATGGTCAATGGAACCGATACCGACGACGTGTTGCCATACTTGGCTATGGTCGAAGGAATCTTCTCCACATCGAGTTTCATCTTCTTAGCAATATACGAGTTGATGAAGTTGTTGGCCTGATGGAATACGATATAGTCCATATCGTCCTTCGACATTCCAGCGTACTCCAGCGTCTTCTTGATGTCACGGGGAATCTCACGTATGACGAAATTGAACACATCGCCACCGCGCATATACCCCTGTTCATCGCTCCTGATATTGCCATACTCGTCAACAACCCGCTCCTTCAGCGTCTCAATGCTACTGGGATGACGATAACCACCGCCAGGAATCATGATTAAGTCACCACGAGAGCCGTCGCTGTTCAGCGAGAACCAGCTATGTCCAAACTTCGGGTCTCGCTCGATAAGTGCAGCCACACCTGCATCGCCAAAGATGAATGCACTCCTACGGTCTTTTGGCGAATAAACCTTTGAACGCGTTTCGCCGTCAAGCAACAAGGCTTTGCGGATGCCGCCACTCTGCATCATACCATAGACTACTGAAAGTCCGTAACAGAAAGCTGCACACCCAAGATTGATGTCGAATGCCACGCACGACTGAGGCAGACCAAGTCGGTGCTGCAACAAGATAGAAGTGGCGGGCATACGATAATCGGGGGTCTGAGAGATAAACACCAGCAGGTCTATCTCGCTTCGGTCAATGCCGTTGTCCGTCAGCAGTTTTTCAGCCGCAGCAAAACAAAGGTCGCTGGAGCATGTATCGGCATCGGCAAATCGACGTTCATAGATGCCAACCTTGTCCACGACTTCCTTCACCTGTTCTGCGGGGAAGTACTCCGTATACTCGTAGTTGTTGATAACGGTGCGAGGCACTGCGGCTGCCATTGCCGTAATGCCCACGCCATCGTACTGAAGCATTGCCATAGGTTCCTACTCCGTTGCCAGTTTGTGAAGGTCGCCGATGGTCACGCACTTCTTGATGTCAACGTCACCAATCTGCTTGTCAAATTCGTCATCATATAGGGCAATAAGCTCCATAACTGATAGCGAACTCCATCCTTCCAACTCCCGAAACTCAGTGTCACTATTCAATGCTTCTGCACTCTCAATCTCCAACTGCTCAACAATCTTGTCGATGAAATCTTTTAGTTCCATAATTTTGCTATAATTATTTGTTCAACATTTTATCCTTTTGGCAGGAATGCCTACAACGGTTGTTTCGTCTTTGACATTGGTCATTGCAACAGACCCCGCTCCAATCGTCGCCCCCTTGCCAAGTCTCTTATGGGGTATCAAAGTTCCTCTTGTGTGTATCACTGCCATATCCTCCATAGTACTGTAGCCGCCCATAAATGCATAGGTATTTAGATGACAGTAATTGCCAGTCACAGCATCATGCCCAATAACAGCAAAAGGCTGAATATAGGTAAAGTCACCAATGGTTACATCGCATGAAATCATAGCATAGTCACGCACGATGCACCCCTTGCCTATCTTCGCATTTCTACCTATTCTTGCCGTTTTGTCTACTAACGTTATAAAATCACCGCCTTTCTCCAGAATAATGTTGGCATAATACTTACGCCATTTAGGGTCACCTAATGCACAGACGAACACATCGTCGGGGGCCAGTTCATAATCTTCGACTCCTGACAAAATAGGCGGATACCCATTTAACCCTTCAAGGGCATCAGCTTTTCCATCAAGAAACCCCTTAACATCAAAGTCGTATCCATAACCAAATGACTTTGTTGCCGTGAGAAATGTCTCGCGTCCCGCACCTCGAGCTCCAATAATAATAAGATGCTTCATTCTTCTTTCTGTGTCGCTGTCCGCCGAACGCCCCAACCTCGGACATATTATTCTTCAAGTTTTCGACCACACAAAAAGAAAGCGGGGCATCTTGCCTCTGCTCGTTCGTACTATTAGGTTGTAGGATACCTCACAAAAAACAAACAGACTCTGACACCCGCGCCGTTGGTATATATGCTACGCCCCTAAAGCGTGCTTGAGGCTGCACGAGCCTCCGCACGCTGACGGGACGGTGTATCATATACCTACCCGCAGTATCTACCTCTGCAATGTCCTTGTTCTGGGTTATTGAGTTTCCTACATTCAATAGTACCAAAAACGTTGCTTTAGCAAACACTTCTCAATATGTAGTTGCTCCCTCCTGCTGCCACTCCGCCCCTTCTATAAGGAATCGGCTTGGCGCGAGTTCGCGAGTGCAAAGGTACTGAAAAAATGGCAAATCCATTTCATCTTGGCGCAATTTCTTCACTTTTGATGCAAAATTTCCTCTTGAAAGGTCGAAATGTTGATTTTTTCTTTGAATATTCGTATAAAATTCTTAATTTTGCAAAGGCAAAGAAAGAAATGATGGCTGCAACACTCGATAATGTTAGTCCTGCCATTCTGAGATGGGCAATCCAGAGAGCGGGATATAATGAGGAGAAAGCTGTAGAGGTTTTCCCCAAGTTGGGTGAATGGCTGTCTGGGGAGAAACAGCCTACGATTAGCCAATTGCAAAGGTTCGCTTCCAAGTTCTTTGTTCCCTTTGGATATTTGTTCTTACAACAACCTCCAACGGAGGTTATTCCTTTTCCCATGTTTAGGGGGGAGGCTGGGCAGAACAGTCATTTTGACTTGAATGTCTATGATACGGTAATGAATGTACAAAGCCGTCAGGATTGGCTTGAAGATTACTTGAGTGAAAACGAGATAGGCGTATGCGAGATAGTTGACTCCATCAAACTGAACACGCCTATTAGCAAGGCTGTGTCTTTGTTGCGTGAAACCCTACGGCTGGAGCCTTGTTGGGCTTTTGGGTATCAGAAAATTGAAGAAGCATTAAATGCTCTAACTCAGGAATTAGAGGATGCCGGTATTTTTTTGGCCTTTAACGGCGTGGTTGGTAATAACACGCACCGAGCCTTGAAAGTCAGTGAATGTCGCGGTTTTGCCCTTGTAAACCAAACAGCACCTTATATATTCGTAAACAGTGCAGACAGCAAGTCTGCCCAAATGTTCACCATTATACATGAAACCGCCCATATTATGCTGGGCATCAGCGCAGGGCATGCTGGCGAGGAACTGTTTAGTCACGATACAGTAGAATCCTATTGTGATAAGGTTGCAGCTGAGTTTTTAGTCCCGGCTGATGTGCTCCAAGATGTTTGGACAGGAGATATCAAGAGGGCATCCCGTAAATTCAAGGTAAGCGAAATAGTTGTTGCGCGTCGTGCGCATGACTTGAGACTGATGAGTGATACAGAATATAGGGCGTTTTGGTTGGAGTACAGCAAGAGACCGATTAGCAAGAAAAAAGACGGTGGTGGCGGCAGCTTCTACCTGACCAGTGTGAAACGGGTGGGGAAACTCTTTGCTATCCATGTCCGTAATGCGGTCAATAATCGGCAGTTGAGTTATACAGATGCTTATCGCCTAACAGGTCTGTATGGGAATACTTATCAGCATTTCATGAACAATAACGTTTAAGCAGACTATGGCATATATCTTTGACACCAATATATTTATTCGCTCCAAGAATGAGATGCCAATGGACATTTGGCCTACGTTTTGGGAGAGATTCAGAGAAATGGTGAACTCTGGAGATATATTTACAAGCGTTACCGTAAAAGATGAAATAGATAAGGGCAAAGACGAATTAATAGAATGGTTAAAGGCCAATGCTCCAAAGTCTTTTTATTTATCATTGGATGCTGATGTAATGATTCAATATGCAAATGTTCAGAACTGGGCAAAGTCTAATCCTGTATATAGCCCACAAGCATTGAATACATTTGCGAATGTTGCGGATGCCTATCTCGTTGCAACTGCCTCTGCCAAACATATGACACTTGTAACCTATGAAGGTTCCAGTCCAAATAGTAAAAAGCGGGTAATGATTCCAGATGCCTGTAATGCCATGGGAGTTCGCTACTGCGACTTGAACACTGTACTAAGAGAGTTGGGAATAACTATATAATCTCTTTATACGGTTACTTCTTTGTTGGCTCTATATGCCATTTGTCTGCATAATTTTTGTTTTCCCCTTGGTTAATTGAATAATTCTTTGTACCTTTGCCCCGACAATGAGCCATTGAAACAGGCTGGTGGTTCTGCGTCGGGAGTTCTTTGATAAGCAAATCATGGCAGAATGAGGAAATGAGTAATCGGCTTGCTGCTTGCTACTGAAAGGACGCAAGAACCGTTGCCAGTTCGTAACCCAGTTTTTGCTCAATCCTCCGAACTCCCTTTATTTACAAAAGGTTTGCGATTTTATCCAAAATTACGAAATAATTCCTAATTAGGCGCTTAAAACTCTAATTTTTATCAAAAAACCTTTGAATTTCGAGGGAAAATGAGTAATTTTGCACGCCAAAATAAGAAAAGAGATGAAAAGGAATTGTATTTTGTCGCTGTCGCTCTGTCTGGTCATCCTGCTCACGGGATGCGCCTCGGAGTTTAACAACGTCTACAAGGCAGCTGACAATAGTTACAAATATGAGCAAGCTAAGCAGTGTTTTGCGATGGGAAAGTTTGACCAGGCTGCTACATTGCTTTCAGAATTGGTGACAGTCCTGAAAGGAAAGACGACAGCTCAGGAAAGTCTGTATATGCTGGGGATGGCTCAGTATTGCAATCGCGATTATGAGTCTGCCAGTGCTACCTTTCGCAAATTCTACCAGAGCTATCCAAAGGGTGATTATGCCGAACAGGCATCATTCTACATAGGACAATCTCTTTTTGAAAGCATGCCGGACCCGCGTCTGGACCAGTCGTCAACAATCGGTGCCATCAATGCATATCAGAATTTCATGGACATCTACCCTGACTCGCCCTTACGTGAACAGGCTCAGAAACGGCTGTTTATCCTACAGGACAACCTCATCATGAAAGAATATCTTTCTGCCGAGCTCTATTATAATCTGGGAGGTTACTTTGGCAATATCAACGCCAACACGGAATCCAACTATGAGTCGTGTATCATCACAGCTCAGAATGCCCTGAAGACGTACCCTTTCACCAGTATGCGAGAAAAGTTTTCTGTTCTGATTATGAAGAGCAAATATGAACTTGCGCAGAACTCATCAGAGGAGAAACGCATAGAGCGTTACCGTGAAGCTGAAGACGAATGCTATGGATTCCTGAATGAATTCCCGGAGTCGGAGGAATGTAAAACGGCCCAGAGGTACATAGAACGTTGCAGGAAAATCACTGGGGACTGAAAAGTTTCTTAGTGCCTGTCAAATAAGAAATCGTATAATAATCACAATATTTTATCATATCAAAATGGATTACAAGAAGTCAAAAGCACCGGTGAATACTGTCACCCGTAACATCATGGACCTTGCTGACGAAACGGGCAACATCTATGAGAGTGTCGCTATTATTTCCAAGCGTGCAAACCAGATTAGCGTACAAATAAAGGAGGACCTCAGCAAGAAGTTGGCTGAGTTTGCTTCGTATAACGATTCGTTGGAGGAAGTCTTTGAGAATCGTGAGCAGATTGAGATTTCCCGCTACTATGAAAAGCTCCCCAAGCCTTCTTTGCTGGCTACTCAGGAGTTCATTGAAGACAAGATTTACTGGCGTGACCCTGCTCGTGAGGCTCAGCAACAAACTGCTAACATAGCAGGGGAAGATAGCGAGCGGATATGATTCAACGGAAACAAACCCTCTTTTTGCTTGTTGCTACGGTACTGGGCCTGATACATTGTATGGCCTGGCCCCTGTTCGTCATACAGATATTGGTATCGGCACTATGCTTATATACCATTTTCCTGTACAAGCGCCGTTCCTTGCAGGCTAAGCTCTGCCTTTGCAGCGTGTTCATCAATATGCTGTGGTATGTCGTCCTGGCTGTGCTGATACATTCGGGCAAAGTATCGGAAAATTTACCCTATACGGTATGTCTGCCCATCATTGCAGCCATCCTGTGTTTTCTGGCTTACCGCGGTGTCATTGCCGATGAACGCTTAGTTCGTGCTGCAGACAGAATACGCTAAGATACCATATTTTAGTCGTACACTTTTGCCTCTCGCCGTCCCTGAAGGACGGCGAGTGCGTTTAATGCCAGTGCCTTCATCTCGTCTTCGCCGGGGAAAGTATAGACGGGAGCCAGGAATTCAATGCGGCGGCGCAATTCGTTCACGATGTAGTCGCTGTGCGCCATTCCTCCCGTCAAGAGGATGGCATCCACTTTTCCGCAGAGCACAGCAGCCTCGGCAGCAATGTTCTTGGCTACATGATATATCATGGCATCGACAATAAGATGGGCATGCTCGTCTCCATGTTGGATGCGATCAATGATTTCCCGCATATTGTTGGTGCCTAAATGGGCATTGAGGCCAGCCTTTCCTGCTATGCGCTTCAAGAGTTGCTTCTCGTTGTATTTCCCGCTGAAACAGAGTCGGATTAAGTCGGCAGCAGGCAATGAACCTGCCCGTTCAGGCGAGAACGGACCTTCACCGTCCAAGGCATTATTGGCATCTACGGCTTTTCCTTTCTCGTGGGCTGCAACGGAGATGCCACCGCCCAAATGACAAATGATGAGATTCAGGTCCTCATACTCCTTGCCGATGCCGCTGGCATAGCGACGTGCGATGGCACGCTGGTTCAAAGCGTGCCAGATGCAGATGCGAGGCATCAGGGGACTACCGCTGATGCGGGCCAACGGCGACAATTCGTCGACGACGCCCGGATCGGCAATAAAGGCCCTGCAGCCTGGTATGGTCTGGGCTATCTCATGCGCTATCAGACACCCTAAATTGCAGGCATGATTGTGCATGACGCAACCATGCAGCGTATCGTTGAGCATCTGCTCGTTAATCTCATAGACACCGCCGCTGATGGGTTTCACCAGTCCTCCACGTCCTATGACGGCGTCAAACTCTATGGGAATGCCGGCTGCTTGCAGTTCATCCAATACCAGCTGTCGTCGCAGGTCTTGTTGTTCGGTGATAGCATCGAAGGGAGCCAGCTCCTCCGGTGTATGGGTGATATTGCGCAAGAGGATGGGATTCTCGTCCTCATAGACGGCTATCTTGGTAGATGTACTTCCTGGGTTGATAACTAATATTTTCATACGCAAGCAAGGGCAAAGAGAATACTGTTGAATTTGGCTTCAGGAGAGTCGCCACGTGAGGGCACGACAACGGGACACTGCGTGCCACAGAGAATACCTGCCGTCCGGCTGGGGGTGAATAGCGTCATCGACTTGTAGAAAACGTTCCCGGCTTCGATGTCGGGCATAATAAGCACGTCGCTGTCTCCTTCCAAGGGCGAAACAAGCCCTTTCGCTTCCAGTGCTTCCCGTGAGCAGGCCGTCTTCAAGTCCAGCGGACCGTCAACGATACAACGTCCGAATTCACCTTGTATGGAAAGCTGTTTGATTTCCTCGTAACCATCGACAAAGGGAAACTGCTTGCCTCCGTGTTCTGCACAATGGAGCAAGGCCACCTTCGGCTCAAAGATGCCTAATTTGTGGCAGATGTCGACAGCATATCGGATCTGCTCCGTGCGTTGTTTCTGAGTGGGGTAGGGAATGACTGCCACATCGGTACAATACAGCATTTTATGATAGGTGGCTATCTCTAAGGCAGACAAGTGGGTCAGGACGTTGCCTTCGGGCAGCAGTCCTGATACCTTATTTAATATAGCACGCAGAAGAATGTCTGTCCCAATAAGACCTTTCATCAGCACATTGGCATCGCCCCGGCGGATGAGTGCGACAGCTTTCTCGGCAGCTCGTTCGGGCAATGGGTCCTCTATGCGGATGACCTCTGCCAGTCGGCAGTCCTCTATCTGGCGGAGTGCCGCTGAGGAAGCTTCGTCAGAAGGGTTGACGGCAACAATACAGGGATGCCGTTTGGCATCAGCCACCAGCTGGCGTATCTCCTGGAAAGTCTTGATGGTTTTCATAGTTATTGATATAAGGTGGTATGATTACTGAACCAGGCTGTCCTGGTACCATTCAAACAATTTGCGGACGCCGTCTTCGATTTCCACCTTGTGGGTCCAGCCCAGTGAGTGCAGCTTCGAGACGTCTATCAGCTTGCGCATGGTCCCGTCGGGCTTGGTGGCATCGAAAATGACGGTGCCTTGGAAGCCTACGGTCTTGACCACCAGTTCGGAGAGTTCGCGGATGGTCAGTTCCTTTCCTGTGCCGACATTGATGTGGCAGTTGCGTATTTCGCCCAACGCAGGTATAGCCCCACCGCGCCCGGCAGAATGGTTGCGGTCAACGGCGCCGTCTGTAGCGGCCCCGAAGTGAACGCTGGAGTATTTCTCGATGCCGATAATGTCGGAGAAGTTGACGTTCAGTAGGATGTGGACGGATGCGTCAGCCATATCCTCCGACCACAGAAACTCGCGCAGCGGACTGCCCGTACCCCATAGCGTCACCTGGTTGTCCGATATGCCGTAGTGCTGCAATACGGACAATATCTCGTCTTGCGAAGCGGAGCCGTTGACACCTTCTACAGGACGCTGGTCCAGGTCGCGCCGTACCGCCTGCCAGTCGCCGTCGTGAATGAGCTTAGCCAGATACACCTTGCGTATCATTGCCGGCATCACGTGCGAGTTCTCCAAGTGGAAGTTGTCGTTAGGGCCATAGAGGTTGGTAGGCATCACGGCAATATAGTTGGTGCCATACTGCAGGTTGTAGCTCTCGCACATCTTCAGTCCGGCAATCTTGGCGATGGCATATTCCTCGTTGGTGTACTCCAAGGGCGACGTGAGCAGACAATCCTCCTTCATGGGCTGAGGCGCATTTTTCGGATAGATACAGGTACTGCCTAAGAACAGCAGTTTCTTCACACCGTGGGCGTATGACTCCGAGATGACATTACACTGTATCTTCATGTTCATCATGATGAAGTCGGCCCGGTAGAGGCTGTTAGCCATAATGCCGCCGACGAAAGCCGCTGCCAGCACCACCGCATCGGGACGCTCCTCATCAAAGAAGCGCTTGACGGCCACCTGGTCCGTCAAGTCAAGCTCCTGATGGCTCCGGCCTATCAGGTTCTGGTAGCCACGGCTCTTCAGGTTGTTCCAGATGGCGGAACCGACGAGACCGCGATGACCGGCCACGTAAATCTTGCTATCCTTACTGAGCATCGTCCATCTGTGCTTTAAGAAACAACTTCTTCACGAACTTCATGTCGTGCTGCACCATGATTTTCACCAGTTCGGGGAACGAGGTCTTCTGCGGGTTCCAGCCCAGCTTGGCCTTGGCTTTGGCGGGATTGCCCAGCAACTGGTCCACCTCGGCAGGACGGAAATACTTGGGATCCACTTCGACCAAAGAGCGTCCGGTAGCTTTGTCATATCCCTTCTCATCGACACCATGACCACGCCATTCCAGTTCGATGCCAGCTTCGCGGAATGCCAGCGTAGCAAATTCGCGGACGGTGTGGTACTCGCCGGTGGCAATAACAAAGTCGTCGGGCTCGGGCTGTTGCAGAATGAGCCACATGCACTCGATGTAGTCTTTGGCATAGCCCCAGTCGCGCAGGGAGTTGAGGTTGCCCAGATACAGCTTGTCCTGATAGCCCTGGGCGATGCGTGCTGCCGCCAGCGTAATCTTTCGGGTGACGAATGTCTCACCTCGACGCTCTGACTCGTGGTTGAACAGGATGCCGTTGCAGCAGAACATGTTGTACGACTCGCGGTAGTTCTTCATAATCCAGAAGCCATAGAGTTTGGCAACGGCGTACGGCGAACGGGGATAGAAGGGAGTGGTCTCCGACTGGGGCACCTCCTGTACCTTGCCATACAGCTCTGATGTAGAGGCCTGATAGATGCGGCAGGTGTCGGCAAGTCCGGCAATGCGGACGGCTTCCAGCAGGCGCAGCACACCATTGGCATCGGTGTCGGCGGTATATTCAGGCACGTCGAAGCTGACCTTCACATGACTCTGGGCGGCGAGGTTGTAAATCTCGGTGGGACGTATCTTGGAGATGACACGGATGAGCGACGAAGAGTCTGTCATATCTGCCCAATGGAGATTGACCAGACGGGATTTTTTCATGTCGCGCACCCACTCGTCAAGATAGAGGTGCTCGATGCGCCCGGTGTTGAATGAGGAAGAGCGGCGCATAAGACCGTGCACCTCGTAACCTTTTTCAATGAGAAATTCGGCCAGATACGAACCGTCCTGACCGGTAATGCCAGTGATTAGAGCAACTTTTTTCATGTGTGATGTTTAGTTTTGCCCGGAGAACTGCTTGATGCGCTGTTCTTCGGAAAGTTTACAAATGAGTAATGTGTCATTATTTTCTGCTACGATGTAGCCGTCAAGTCCCTGGATGACTACTTTCTTTTCTTGGGTTGTATGAATCATGCAGTTGTGACTCTCGAACAAGGTGATGTCCGGACCGATGCAAGCGTTGCCATAGAGATCTTTCTTGGTCTGTTGCTGCAAGGAGCCCCATGTGCCAAGGTCGCTCCAACCGAAATTGGCAGGACAGACGAAAATCTCTTCTGCCTTCTCCATGATGGCATAGTCTACCGAAATGTTTTCACATTCCGGGAAGAGCCTGTTGATTTCCTCTTGTTCGCGCTCTGTGTTATAAATAGGAAGCAAAGACTCGAAGATCTTGGCCAGCTGAGGCTGGTAGATGCGGAAAGCGTTGACTATCGTCGATACATTCCAGATGAATATGCCCGCATTCCAATAGTAGTTTTTCTCCTGAATATACTGTTTGGCTGTCTGCAGGTCAGGCTTCTCACGGAAGGAGTCCACGCGGAAAATCTCCTTGTTACGTAGCGACTTGCTGCTCAGGTCGGCCTGGATATACCCATAGCCCGTCTCGGGATGGGTGGGTTTCATACCCAGCGTAACGATAGCATCGCTGTCTGCCGTGAAAGCCAGGCATTCGCTGATGACCCTGCGAAACTCAGGGACGTCTAATACGATATGGTCGCTGGGGGACACGACAATATTAGATTTGGGATTCTTGGACTTGATACGCCACGATACGTAAGCGATGCATGGTGCTGTGTTGCGTCGGCACGGTTCACACAAAATGTGGTCACGCGGCATATCTGGTAACTGCTGGCTCACAGTGTCTGCGTATTTCTGATTGGTAACCACCCAGACATTATCAGCATCCACAATACCCTTGAAACGTTCTACCGTAAGTTGCAAGAGCGACTTACCCACACCCAGCACATCGATGAACTGCTTAGGTCGTTCGGTAGTGCTCATGGGCCAGAATCGGCTTCCTACACCACCAGCCATAATTACGAGATGGTTTTGAATCTTTGCCATACTAAATGCGTTTTTGTTCTAATGAAATTGCAAAAGTAAGCAATATTTCTGAAAGTGACGAATAATGTCGAAAGAAAATGCTTTTTTCTTGCGATACAATAATGATTATTTGGCTATTTTGTAGAAAACTTGTACCTTTGCAGTGATGAATAATGCTTTTTTTCTAAACGAATTGAATGATAGTCAGAAAGCTGCTGTGGAGTATCTACAGGGGCCTCAACTGGTTATAGCGGGTGCCGGATCAGGCAAGACGCGTGTGCTGACCTACAAGATAGCCTACCTGCTGGAACAGGGTATGGCTCCCTGGAATATCCTCGCCCTGACCTTCACCAACAAGGCGGCACGTGAGATGAAAGAACGTATAGGCCGCCTGATAGGACAGGAACATGCAGTACATCTCCGGATGGGAACCTTTCATTCTGTTTTTTCGCGTATTCTTCGCAACGAGGCGGCAGCCATAGGTTTTGACAGTAACTTCACAATCTATGACCAAGCCGACTCCCGTTCGCTGGTGAAGAGCATCATCAAGGAGATGGGCCTTGACGACAAGACCTACAAACCTGCTTCCGTGGCTGACCGCATCTCTATGGCGAAGAACCACTTGCTGCTCCCCCAGCAGTATGCCGTCAGTTCGTGGGCTGCCGACGATGCCCAGTACAAGCGTCCTATGGTGTCACAATTATATAATAGGTATATGGAACGCTGCCGGCAGGCTAACGCAATGGACTTTGACGACTTGTTGGTTCATACCTATATGCTATTCAAACATCATGAGGACATCCGCCAGAAGTATGTCCAGCGTTTCCAGTATGTGCTGGTGGACGAGTACCAGGATACCAACTACGCCCAGCAGGAGATTGTGTTGCAACTGACGCGGGAGCATGGCCATGTCTGTGTGGTGGGCGACGATGCACAGAGCATATATAGTTTCCGTGGTGCCAATATTGATAACATTTTGGAGTTCCAGAAAAAATATCCCCAAGGTGCACAGCTCTTCAAGCTGGAGCAGAACTATCGTTCCACCCAGTTGATCGTACAGGCTGCCAATAGTCTGATTCATAAGAACCAACGCCAGATTCACAAGGATGTATTCAGCGAGAACGAACCCGGGGAGCGCGTCGTCCTGAAGCCTGCTTACAGTGACAAGGAAGAGGCGATGATAGTCTGCAACGACATCAAGCGCATCCGCCGGCAAGAGAAGCTGGACTATGCCGACTTTGCCATCCTGTATCGCACGAATGCCCAGAGCCGCTCCTTCGAGGAGCAGATGCGCAAGGATGGCATACCTTATCGTATCTACGGAGGGCTGAGCTTCTACCAGCGCAAGGAAATCAAGGATGTGATAGCCTATTTCCGGGTGGTGGCCAATCCCAATGACGAAGAGGCATTGCGCCGCATTATCAACTACCCGACCAGAGGTATAGGAGATACCACGGTCGGTAAAATCGTGGAGATGGCCAATCTGCATCATGTCAGCCTGTGGCAGATTATCCAGCAGCCGGTTGTGTTTGACTTGAAGCTGACCAAAGGAACGCTCACCAAGTTGGAGGCTTTCCGTCAGTTGGTGGAAGGGTGGGCATCACGCTTGAAGAAGGAGGATGCCTACGTCCTGGGGCATAGCATCATCATGGAGAGTGGTATAAGCCGCGAGATCTACAGCTCCAAGAACCCTGAGGACCTGTCACGTCAGGAAAACCTGGAAGAATTCCTCAGCGGTATGCAGGACTTTGTGGAAAGCCGGAAGGAAGAGGGTATGGAAGAAGAAATCTACTTGTCTGACTTCCTGCAGGAAGTGGCACTGCTGACCGACCTCGACAGCGAGGGCTATGAAGAACAGTCGAAGGTGACGCTCATGACTATCCATGCCGCCAAGGGATTGGAGTTTCCGACGGTATTCGTGGTTGGTCTGGAAGAAAACATCTTCCCGTCGCCGATGTGCATCAATTCGATGCGCGAACTGGAAGAGGAACGCCGACTGCTCTATGTCGCCATCACCCGGGCAGAGCGACATTGCATACTGACCTGTGCCCAGAACCGTTTCCGTTATGGCAAGATGGAGTTCGACACCCCGTCGCGCTTCATCAAGGATATTGATCCCAAGCTGTTGAAAGTGGAAGGCGGCAGTGCTGGATTTTCTGGTGAATCCAGATTTTCAAATGGTTCTATGTTTTCTGGTAACGCTAAGAATTCTGTTTTTCCCAGGACGTCTTCACAAAATCCGCGACCGGTTGCTACGCAGTTTGTGGCAGACCCGAAACCTCGCCTGATGCCTGTCCGTCATGAGACACCACGTCCCCAGTCGGCCATTGGAAATATCGGTTTGAAAGAAGGTAACATCATCGAACACCAACGCTTTGGTATAGGCACTGTCCTCAAGGTAGAAGGAACGGGCGAAAACACCAAGGCTACCGTCGAGTTCCAGAATGCCGGTGTCAAACAACTGTTGTTGAAGTTTGCCAAATATACCATAATAGGATAGCTTGTGTCACGGGAAACGATGAAATATCTACTGACCATTATCATACTGCTTTTGGCACTGACCTGCTGCACCACCGGGGCTGACCGCAACCGCATGCGGGCCGGCCTCGACAGCATCAATGAGCGTAATCGTAACGACCAGCCCTTTACCGTCAGTGACGTACGGCCCTACGTCCAGTTCTTCGACGACCACGGCACTCCCAACGACCGCCTGCTGACCTACTACCTGCTGGGCCGTGCCTACCACGAACACGGCGAAGCCCCCATGGCCCTTGAGTGTTATCAGCGTGCCGCCGAAAGTGCCGACACCCTCAGCGCAGACTGCGACTATTCCCAACTTTCCAGAGTCTATGGACAAATGGCACAAATCTTCTACGAGCAGGGACTTTATAGAGAGCAACTGGTTGCAGAGCAACAGTCTGTTAACCAAGCCTGGAAAGGTAAAGATACGCTTGCGGCACTGATGAGTTATGAACAGGAAAATGAGGCCTATCGCAACTTGAATATGCCCGACTCCTTATTATATATATGTGAACATGTTTCACAACTCTATCGCAAATACGGTATCCCCCACTATGCAGCAAGAGCATTAGGCTATACTTTAAGGGCCCTTGTACATCGCAAGGAATTTGACAAGGCAAAAAGATACATGAAGATTTATGAGTCAGAATCCGGATACTTTGATTCTCTTGGGAATATCCAGAAAGGGCGCGAGGTTTATTATCGAATAAAAGGGCTGTATTTCCTGCATACAAATGTTTTGGATTCTGCTGAATACTATTTCTGCAAGGAGTTGAGTAATGGCAAAGACTTTGGTAACCAACATTCAGGTGCTTTAGGATTGTCAGAACTCTATCAAATCCGACATCAAACAGACTCAGTTGCAAAATATTACAAGTATGCCTATGCTATGAGCGACTCTTTGTATGCTCAAAAGACAACAAAGGATGTCGAACGTGTTAAGGCCATGTATGACTATACCCGCCATCAGGAAATAGCACATCAAGAATCACAAAATGCGACGCGAGC
>ERZ842401.3968-NODE-3968-length-17740-cov-11.753633_pt1 | contig 17740 bp, 16 predicted proteins | sample MGYA00521270_ERZ842401 | MGnify/ENA primary metagenome ERZ842401 (study PRJEB31892, sample SAMEA3878208) | bioreactor metagenome | biome: Moose rumen | place: Sweden | collected 2011-10 | study: EMG produced TPA metagenomics assembly of the PRJEB12797 data set...
AGCGGCATCCGTTCGGGCAGGAGTTGTAATCACCCAGTCCACGGCTCTCCATGCACAGGCAGCCCGCCCGGTTCCCCTTGTGCTGCGTTTTCTTGAAGTCCAGGCCGAGGGCTTTGCTGAAGATTTCGGTAGTCATGCAGCCGCTGGTGTGGATGCCGAACTGCTCGTAGTTCTCCTTGGTGGCGCAGGTCTGGAGCCAGAGGCCGTTTTCCCTGGCAATTCTGCCAAGGCCCTCGGCAAGCGTGAGTTTATCCTCTTCCGATACCGGCTTGAGTTCAGGCATATTCACTTCCAGCTTCTTATACATCTCCACGAAGGAGAATATGCAGCGGTCGATGTATGGCGTCAGCTCCCCTGCCATCCGGCCGAAAGTGTCCAGGTGCCGTCCTATGGTGTATTTGTCGGTCAGGAGCACGGGGTCGTATCGCCAGGCTATTTTCTCAGGACCCACCTGGGCGGAGAGGCGCTTGAGCGTTTCGATGCTCTTTTCGACGGAAGGGACACTCGGCTCGATGTCCTCTCCATAGGCGGTGATGGTGTAATGATAATAGCAGTTGAAGCGGTCGGAAATCTCGTGCAGGCGCCCCAGGATGGGGCTGTAGTCCTTGGAACAGAAGACCACCACGTCAATGGTCTGAGGATTCAGTTCAATCCGGTTTACAATGTCCGGGAAAAGCGGATTCCGGGAAAGGACATAGCCCTCCCGGAAGCGGTTCAAAAGCCACTCACTATAGTATTGGACGGTATCCGTCCGTCCGCCGGTGTTCAAGATCATCTCTTCCGCTTCCCTATTCTTTAAGCAGATAATCGGACAGATAAGGTACTGCAAATACCAGTTCTCCACGACGGGGGGATTCAATTACGCCGCTTTCTATAAGCCGTTTACGATATGTTTGAATGGCCGGGCCTTTCCGCCCCAGGGCGGAAAGAAGCTTTGATGTCGCAACGGGCTCACCAACACGCGCCATCGCACGCAGGAAAAATCTGTCGTTGTCTGACAAAGGATTCAGAATGGGCTTGAAAACGTTTTCATCCATATCTCCCAAGGCTGCCTTTTCGGCCTTTTCCAAAATTTTGTCGGTGATGGACTCCCCTTCCCGGGTGTACTGAATCAAATAATAACCAATCAGCTGCATCAGATACGGGAATCCACGGGTGGCCAAAGCTGCCCGCTCCAGCACTTCTTCAGGAGCCTCTATGCCTGCAATCTTGAACGCCCGATCATAGTAAGCGTGAATCAAGTTGGTAGAAATCAGGCCCAGTTCAACCCGTGGCGCACGGTTCAAAAAGGTGAGGACGTCATCGTTCAATACAGATGAAACGGCGTGTGGCAATCCCGCCGTCACGGCCGATATACTTCTCCGGGCGGTTGCCGAAGGTGGGCTGAAACAGGTATCGGGCACTTTCTTGATTCATCTTTATTATTCTTTATTCTTTTTTATTTTTCTTTATTTTATTCTTTTCGCTATGCAAAGCTAATAAAAAAATTCTGATAAATTGCCAGAAATGGTGCGCCTGCTAGGGCTATAGGTGCGCCCAACGTCCCAAAGAATGGGACATTAGGCTTAGAGAATATCCCCATCCCCAACTTGGAAGAGCAAAGAGCCTTCCGATTTACTTCCGGCCGATAATGGAGTAGATCTTTTCTTCGAATTTGGGCAGCCACCAGAGCTCGTAGCCGGCACGGGTAGGATGTAAGTCATCCCACATGTAGAGCGGCAGGTTTTCACGGCCTTTGGCATTGAACTCATCGTCGCCGTTGAGGTCCAGCAGCTCTATATTCCACTTTTTGGCAATCACCTTGGAAGCCTCTACGAGTTCCAGGTAATTGGGCGTTTCCAACAGGGGAGATGTGTACAGGAGGACAGGACAGCCCCATGTGTCGTGGACATACGCCAGTATATACTCAATGGCACCGGCAGTGGAACTGATATCGAAGCCGGCCATATCAAAGCTGTCCGTAACAGTGCCTATGCGATAGTCCGGCAGATTTGAATCATTGGTGGACATCTGAAGCACAAAGAGATCCGGGCTTTTCTTAGGGAGATAAGCGACGCGGGTCACATACGAAATGTCCTCCACGGAAGGGTCCAGCCCCAGGTTGTCCTTGATATAATCGATGATGAACTGGGAAGGAATCTGCTTGGCAAGCGAAGTGCCGGAAGTAGCCTCCTTTACGCTGGTGCAGCCGTTGTGCTTGGCCACGAAGTCGGCCGTTGACTCACTGCGGGCACAGAGCCCGTAGGTAATGGAAGAGCCCAGCCAATAGATGGTTTTTCCCTTGATGGGGCTGTCCTTAAGCGTAGGACAGTTGGCGATGGAAAAGACATCGGCATTGCCGGGATGTTCCCCTTCAGCGTAGTGGTTCAGGGCCGTGATGCGGGTTTCCACCACTTTGTAGGAAGTGCCGCATGAAGAAACTGCAATGGCTGCCAGAAGCAGCACGGGGATAAAAGCCTTTGTTCTCATTCGTATAAATAGTTTATTTTAGCCATATAATCGTCGGGAGAGCAGTCCTAGGCAGCCAAATAAATGGAGCCATATTTCCCAAAACGCGTCCAAATAAATTTAAATGTAGGCATTAAGAGAAAATTGGACAATATCTTTCCGGAGAAAGATACTTTTAGAATACAAATTTGGCCAATTGGACCATTGATTAAGGACCACTGCCGGCAATAAATCAGGTGCTTGGCAGGAATCTTCAACTGGTCATTACAGCTGACCGGTCTGCTCGTATGCACTACTCATGGCAGATTGTTTCCATTGATGTGTATTGCGGCACCATCCCCAAAGCCTCGTAGAAGGCCTTCGCCCCGGGATTGCACTCCCAGACGTGCAGGGTGATGTTGTAGAAACCGCCTTCTGCTGCGTAGGTTTTGACATGCTCGAACAAAGCTTTGCCGATATGTCTTCCCCGGGCGCTTTCGTCCACACAAATGTCATCCACGTAAAGCGTCCGGACCGGGTTCAGGCTGTGGCCGAGCGGAGATTCGGCGACGCAGAAGGCGTAGCCCAGAACCTTGCCGCCGTCTTCGTAAACGAATACCGGCGTATCGGGATTGGCGAAGATGGCAAGGAGTTCTTCGTCGGTGTATTTCTTGCCCTCCGCCTTGAAAAGGTCCGGGCGGCCTTCATGGTGGACGGCCAGCACCTGCCCCAGCAGTTTGTTCACTGCGGCCAGGTCCCCTGGTTCTGCTTTTCGGATGATGTAGTTCATTTCTGTTACTCTAAATATCTGATTTCCTTGCAGTTCTTCTTGGCGTATCCGATTTCCGGGCGGGTACTTTCGCCGATGTAGCCGCCGAGGGTTATGACGGGGTATTTGTCGGACTTGGGTAAGAGCTCTTCGCAGTCCCTGCAAATTTACAAATTCTTCTGTCTTGTTCAAAATGACACGGGATAGCATTTCTAAAATTAAATCTTGTGCTAATCCCTTGACTTTCAACAACGGTTACTTGCGGGTAACGTTGTTTCGCGAAAGTGCCTTCTTGTTTGATAATCAAAAAGTTTGCATCTTTGTAGTAACAAATAGTAACCAAGTCTAAAAACTTCACTCGTTATGGACAGAAAAGAAATCAGGGATGCCCTGTTCCCGGATTGTCCCATCCGCAACGTCCTCTCGCGGATGATGGACAAATGGACGCTTCTTGTGCTCTATACCCTTGAGCATAAAGAGACGCTCCGCTTCAATGACATCAGGCGGGCCATTCCGGACATTTCCCAGAAAAGCCTTACGGTAACGCTCAGGAGCATGGAGGCCGACGGACTGGTCACCCGCAAGGTAACGCCTGCCGTTCCTGTCAAGGTGGAGTATTCGCTTACAGGGCGGGCGCAGTCTCTAATGCCCATTTTGGATGAGCTCCTCTCCTGGTCCTTGGAGAATTTCTCCGGCATTATTGCAGACCGGGAAAAGCACTCGCAAGAATAATCGTGTCATTCGATATACTACTCCCAATTCATTAACATTTAACACTCCTGAACATGAAAAGAGCAAACATCGGAGGATTCGTGATGAGCTTTGCACAGGAAGCTCCGTCCGCCTGTGGCAGCGCTTGCGGTGCCGCCAAACCCGAAGAGAAGCCCAGTGCCTGCGGAAGTGCCTGCGGCGCGGCAGAGCCCAAGCCGGAGCAGAAGCCCGCAGCCTGCGGAAGCGCCTGCGGCGCCAAGTAATGCTGCAGTACTTCGCCTTCCAGTGGCACATCACTGATTATTGTGATCAGCGGTGCAAACACTGTTACATTTTCGCCGAGGGGCATCCCAGGCTGATTAGCGTCAGCCTCCCGGATGCCCGTCGGGTTATCGACAATTGCGTGGACATGTGCTCCCGGATGGAGGAGCGCGTGCCCTATTTCTATATTACGGGCGGAGACCCGCTTCTGCATCCGCAGATTTGGGAAATCCTGGGAATGCTCAAGGAGCGCAGCATCCCCTTCACCATCCTGGGCAACCCTTTTCACCTGACCGACGAGGTCTGCGCCCGTCTCAAGTCCTACGGCTGCGAGAAGTATCAGCTTTCCATCGACGGCAACCGGGAAACGCACGACTGGATGCGCAAACCGGGATCCTACGACTGTACGCTGGAGAAAATCGCCGTGCTGAAAAAAGCCGGTATCAGGGTGGCCGTCATGACGACGGTATCGGCCGTGAATGCCGGAGAGATGGAGGAAATCATCGACACCGTTGTGGCCCACAAGGCCGATGTCTTTGCCTTCGGCCGATATTGCCCTACGTCCACGGAGAAATCGGCCCACCTTACGCCGCAGCAGTACCGCGACGTACTGGACCGCTGCTGGAAAAAGTTCGGGCAGTACAAGGACTCCGGCACTTATTTTAACCTGAAGGACCATCTGTGGACGCTGTATCTGTACGAGAACGGACTGTTCAAGATTCCGGAAGGGCTTGATGAGAACCTGATCTACGACGGCTGCAACTGCGGGAACTGCCATTTTACCATCTGCCCGAACGGCGATGTGATGGCCTGCCGACGCTTCGACAGCATCGTGGGCAATGTCCGGAAAACGCCCCTCTACGACCTCTGGACGGGCCCGGAGATGGAGAAGTACCGCCAATATGAGAAATTTGAGAAGTGCCGCCGCTGCGAACTGCTTCGCTTCTGCCGCGGCTGTCCGGCCGTCACCTACGGCTACACCCATAACTTTTACGCCCCCGACCCCCAGTGTTGGAAGGAAATATGAAAGCCATAGTACTTACAGGCCCCTGCGAGGCCACTGAAATGAAAGTGAGCGAGATTCCCGTTCCGAAGGTGCAACCCGGCTGGATTCTCGTCAAGATACACGCCGCCGGACTCAACCACTCCGAGGCCCTGCTGCGCCTGTTTGAAATCGGGAACGACTATATCAAAAAGCCCATCGTTCCCGGCATCGAGTGCGTGGGCGAAGTGGAAGACCCTTCCGACAGCGGCCTTGCCAAAGGAGACAAGGTGGTGGCCCTGATGGGCGGAATGGGACGCAGTTTCAACGGCAGCTATGCCGAATACGCGCTGCTCCCCTCCTCCAATGTGTTCAAGGTAAATACCGACCTCTCCTGGATAGAGCTGGCTGCCGTTCCGGAGACCTATTTCACGGCTTACGGTTCCTTGACGGAGTGCCTGCTGCTCCAGAAAGGTGACGTTCTGCTGGTTCGCGGGGCCACTTCCACGGTGGGCCTTGCCGCCATCCAGATAGCCAAGGCCATGGGAGCTACCGTCATCGCTTCCTCGCGCAGGGACTCCTCCTTTGCGAAGTTAAAAGCCATAGGCGCCGATTACTGTGTGGTTGATGATGGCAATATCGCCGCTCAGATGACTGCGGAGTTTCGCCCGAACAAGGTGCTGGAACTCATCGGCCCGGCCACCCTGCAGGACTCCTTGCGCCTCGTGAGCCATCCCGGCTATGTCTGCAACACGGGCATCCTGGGGAACAAGTTCACCGTCCCGAACTTCGACCCCATCAAGTACATCCCCAATGGCGTGTTCCTCACGGGATTTTTCAGCAATTTCCCTACCCAGGAGGCCATCGACGGCATGCTGCGCCTGCTGGAGACCTCCGGCCAGAAGCCCCTGTACAGCAAGGTGTTCAAGCTGGAAGATATCTCAGAGGCCCACACCCTTCTGGAGAAGGGCGGCGCCGGCGGAAAGATTATCCTGGACATTCGGTAAGTAAACCTACTCGTGGTCGGCGAGGACCGATTCCAGGTAGAAGGCCTTGGCGGTGACGACGCTCTTCCCCCGGGCCGAAGGGTCCAGGAAGGAGATGCCCGTGTAACCCAGCTGCTGGGAAAGCGGCACCACTTCCACCTTCCGGAACCGGCCCTCCCCTTCCTGCACGAAGACATATGAGCGGCCCGCCTTCATTACCAGGGCTTCGTCCGGAACAGCGTCGCAGAGCCGCTCCCCGCACTGGATGGCAGCCGATACAAACATGTTCGGAAGCAGCGTGGCTCCACTGGGAACGCCCCGAAGATCCACATGCACCGTGGCCGATTTGGACTGGGGATCCAACGCGGCGGTGATGAAAGACACCTCCCCTTCCAACGAAGTCCTTCCGCTGTCGGAAAGCCTGAGGGACACCTTCTGCCCCGGTGCGATACGGGCGATGTCCCCCTCAAAGACATTGAGGTCGGCGTGCAGGGCCTTGTTGTCGTAGAGGTTCATAAGGACGGTGCCTTCCCCCAGATAGCTGCCCATGCTGATGAACACCTCGCCCACAACCCCGCTGATGGGCGCTTTCACAGGCACCGTGAGGGAAAAGTCGCCCCGGGCGGCATCTTCCGGAGACAGCCCCAGCTGGAGGAGTTGCTGGCGGAGCCCCTGCGCGGTGGATTCGTCCATGCGGAAGCGGGCCTCGGCCTCGGAGAGGTCTTTTTCCACGCCGGCCCCTTTTTCCCGGAGCAAGCGTTCCCGCTGCAGCGCGGCGGCCGAAAGTTCGGCCTGCCGGACGGAGAGCAGGTAATCCTTCTGCAGGGAGACCATCTCCGTATTCTCCACAAGGGAGAGCGTCTGGCCCGCCTTCACCGTCTGGCCTTCCTTCACGAGGATTTTTTTCGCGGAACCACACACCAGGGAGGTCACTTCGGCCCTTGCCTGCGGGGACAGCCTGAGGGCCCCCGAAGTCAGGATGGCTTCTCCCATGGAACGCTCCTGAACAGGGCCCGCCGTAATGCCCACCATGGCGATTTGTTCGCTTGTAAGCATAACCACGTCGCCTTCGGCCCCGGAAATGTCTTCCACGGGCGAATCATTCCCTCCTCTCTTGCAGGAAAGCGGCAGGAGCAAAAGGAGCACGCTTAACAGGATACTTGTCTTTTTCATTTTAGTTCCCTTTTATAAAATTCATTTCGATAATGGCCTGATTCAGCGCATCGGCGGCCTGGGCGCCGTCCAGTTCGGTCTGAAGGGCCGTGGAGAGGTTTTGCATATATTCCATATAACTGATATGTCCACCGGCGTATTCCGCTCCGGAAAGCGAGCGGAGTTCCCGGGCCTGCGGCAGGGCTTCTGAGGTGTAATAAGCGTATGTCTCCCGTGCAGCGGACAGTTTTCCGGCGGCTCTTGAGAGGGCGGCATCGGCCTCGCGCCGCCTCTCCTCCAACTGTACCGACGCCATCTGGACATCCAGCCGGGCCGCCGCCACTTTCCTTCTCTGCGCCCCGAAGAAAATGGGGACGGACACGCCGGCTTCAAACCCCATCCAGTTCCCTCCCTCGAAGCGGGAACGGTCTATGCCATAAGGGTTGATTCCGCCGATGACCAGCTGATGCCTCACTCCCAGGCTGAAGCTGGGCAGAAAGCCCTCTTGAGCGGCCAGCGAGAGCTTGCGCCGGCTCAGTTCCAGCTCGCTGTTTGAGAGAAGTCCCCCGGGGGTATCGCTGAAGCAGAACGCCTGAAGGCTTTCCGATATGGGGGTGTCGCCGTCGGTGGGGACAATATCCTTCTCCGCACCGAGGAGCAGCTTCAGGGCAAGGCCCGCTTCCCGCTGCTCGTTCTCGGCTTCGCGGAGGCGGATTTCGTTTTCGGCCTTCACCTGCGCGGCGCTGAGCACTTCTGTCCTGCGGCAAGCACCCGCAGAAAAACGCGCCTCGGCAATGCGGAGGAATTCTTCGGCGTCGGCGGCATTCTTTCTTAGCAGTTCACAGATGTTCCGCTTCAGCACGAGGGTGCAATAGGCCGAAGACACATCCCGCCGAAGTTCGCTCCCGGTCAGGGCCAGCTCCCTTTCCTCCACCTCGGCAGCGGTTTTCATAAGCTTTCGCCGCCCCGCATATACCGTGGGGAAATCGAATTCCTGGCTCAGCGTGAGCGCATTGTCCGGGCTCCCGCCCGAGGTGGGATCCTGCGAGAGGGAAAGCTCGGTCCGGTTCATCTCATAGGCCGTTTTTTCCAGTGTCCGCGCTTTTTCTGCAGCGAGTTCCGCCTGGCGAAGGCGCAGGCTGTGCTCCTCGGCATACCGCAGGCACTCGTCCAGGGACTGTGCCAGGGACAAGGCCGGGAAAGACAGCAAAAGTATCGGAAGTATCGCTTTAATTCTCATGGTTTTTTTTTGCTGAACAAGTTGTAAATAGCTGGAATCACAAATAAGGTGAGGATGGTGGCGGTGACAAGGCCGCCGATGACCACCGTGGCCAAGGGGCGCTGCACTTCGGCCCCATCGCCCCTGGAAAGGGCCATAGGCAGGAAGCCCAGCGACGCCACCAGCGCCGTCATCACCACGGGCCGCAGCCGGTGGGCGCATCCTTCCAGAATACGCTGCCTGCGGTCGGCCACTCCGCTCCTTTCCAGGCGGTTGAATTCTCCCACCAGCACGATACCGTTAAGGACGGCGACACCCGACAGGGCGATGAAGCCGATGGCGGCCGATATGCTCAGCGGCATCCCCCTTATCCAGAGGGCCAGAATACCTCCGATGGCCGACAGCGGAATGGCCGTTGCCACAAACAGGGTTTCCCTGAGGTTCCCGAGCGTGGCGAACAGCAGCATCAGGATCAGGAGCAGCGCCGCCGGAATGGCCAGTGCGAGCCGCCGGGCCGCTCCCTGCATGTTCTCGAACTCGCCGCCGTAAGTGTAGTGGTAGCCGGAGGGCAGGCGCAGGTCTTTGTCCAGGACTGCGCGGATGTCCTTCACGGTGGAACCCACGTCACGGCCCTTGACGTTGAACCCCACGTAGATGCTGCGTTCGCCGTCCTCGTGGGAGATCTGTGCGGGAGCCTCCTGGTAAGAGATGGCGGCCAGCTGCCGGAGCGGGACCACCGTGCCGGATGGCGCCGGGATGAAGATGCTCTCCAGGGTGGAAAGCTCGTTGCGCACCTCGTTGTCTATCCTTAGCACAATATCATAGCTGCGGCTTCCCTCATAGACTTTCCCTGCCACCTTGCCGGCGAAAGCCGTCTGCAGGACGTCGTTGATTTCCCGGACCGATATTCCATATTCGGTGAGGCGCTCCCGGTCGTAGCGGATTTGCAGCTGGGGAAGGCCGGTGACTTTTTCCACGTACGGCTCCCCCACCCCTTCCACCGGGCGGATGAGCCGGGCCACCTCGGCAGCCAGCTGGGACAGAACCTCGGTATCTTCTCCGTATATCTTCACGGCCACGTCCTGCCGGATGCCGGTAATGAGCTCATTGTTGCGCATCTGGATGGGCTGGGAGAGTTCCACCTCCAGGCCCGGAATGGCTTCCAGGGCCTTTTCCATCTTTTCCTGCAGCGCATCCTTGGTCCTGGCCGAAGTCCATTCCTTCTTCGGCCGCAGCGCCACCAGCATGTCGGCCCGCTCCACCGGCATGGGATCCGTGGGAATTTCGGCCGAGCCGATGCGCGTGACCACCTGCCTCACCTCCGGGAACTGGGCGCGGAGAATCTGCTCGGCCTGGGTGCAGGTGGAAACCATCTGTCCCAGTGAGGTGCCCTGGGCCATGCTGGCCTCGATGGCGAAGTCGCCCTCTTCCAGCGAAGGGATGAACTCGGTGCCGAAGGTGGTCATCAGGCCCACCGAAAGGGCCAGGAGGAGCACCATCCCCGCAATGAGGGCTTTCCCGTGGGAGAGACTCTTTTCCAGCAGTGGCATGTACAGCGAGGCAAGCCCTTTGGAAAGGCGTTCGCTCAGGGGAATCCGGCGCTGCCTCCCGCGGCCGAGCACCAGCGCACTCATCATGGGCACATAGGTGAGCGAGAGGATGAAGGCGCCCAGGATGGCGAAGAAAATGGTCATGGCCATGGGCCGGAACATCTTTCCTTCGATGCCCTGAAGCGTCATGATGGGAAGATACACCGTCATGATGATAATCTCGCCGAAGGCCGCGCTCTGGCGGATTTGCCCGGACGATTCGGCCACCATGTCATCGAACGGCTTTCCCCTGGGCAGGCTTCCGGGAGGGTACTGGGCCATGCGGCTCACCACAGCTTCCACAAGAATGACCGCGCCGTCCACGATGAGGCCGAAGTCGATGGCGCCGAGGCTCATCAGGTTGCCGCTGAGGCCGGTGAGCCGCATCATCCCGAAGGCAAAGAGCATGGACAGGGGAATGACCGACGCAACGATAAGTCCTGCCCGGAGGTCTCCAAGGAACAGGATGAGGATCAGAATCACGATGAGGCCGCCTTCGATGAGATTCTTCGCGATGGTCCCCGTCACGCGGTCCACCAGCTGCGTACGGTCGATGTACGGCTCGATGACCACCCCTTCCGGGAGGCTTTTTCCTATCTCGGCGATGCGCGCCTTGACATTTTTGATCACTTCCTGGAAATTCTCGCCCTTGAGCATGAGGGTGATGCCGGCCACCACTTCTCCTTCACCGTCCCGGCACACGGCTCCGTAGCGGGTTGCGTGGCCGTAGTGCACGTGGGCGATGTCCCGCACCAGCACGGGGACGCCGGAGCGGGTCTTGATGACAATCCGCCCGATGTCTTCCAGCGAACTTACTAGACCCAGTCCCCGGATATAGTACTGGGACGAGTTGCGCTCGATGTATCCGCCGCCCATGTTCTCGTTGTTCTGATTAAGGGCTGTGTACAGCTCCCCGATGGTAACCCCCATGGCGTTGAGCCGGTCCAGGTCGATATCCACCTCGTACTGCTTGACAAAGCCGCCCCAGCCGCTCACTTCCGCCACGCCGGGCGTTCCGGAAAGCTGCTTGCGCACAATCCAGTCCTGGATGGAACGGAGTTCCGTGAGGGAATAGCGGTCCTCGTATCCTTCTTGGGTGTGGATGGTGTACTGGTAGATTTCGCCCAGACCGGTGGAGATGGGCGCCAGTTCTATATCCACGTCACTTGTTATCAGCTCCCGCGCCGCCGAAAGCTGCTGGCTCACCAGCTCCCGGGCCCAGTAGTTGTCGGCCCGGTCGTCAAAGACCAGGGTGATGACCGCCATGCCGCTGCGGCTGATGCTTCTGCGCTCGGTGACCCTGGGAATGTTCGCAAGCGCCATTTCAATGGGGGTGGTCACATTCTGCTCCATTTCCTCGGCCCCGAGGGAGGGTGAGGTGACGATGATCTGCACCTGGTTGTTGGTGATGTCGGGGGTGGCGTCGAAGGGCAGCTTCACGAGCGACCAGATCCCCCAAATTGTCCAAATGAGCGTCAGGGCCCCGATGAGCAGCTTGTTGTCGATGGACAGGCGTATAATCTTTTGAAACATGGCGTATTGTCTTTGCGGAATACAAATTTAGCCTTCCTTTCCTGCAACCGGGTTGCAATAATTGGGCGACTTGTTGCAATTGAGCATTATTATGCATAAATTCGTGTTCGAAAAGTATGTTTGTATCCCGATAATGCTGCTCACATGAAAAAACACAGTTTTAAAGAATGGCTCGGGGCAACCCGCTTCTGGTCTTTCCCTGTCTCTACTATGCCGGTGCTGGCCACGGCCGCTTTTCTCTTCCAGTCCGGAGCCCTCACAGGGCTGTGGAGAAACCTATTGTTGCTGGTGCTTACCTTGTTGGGGGCTGTAGTCCTGCATTCGGCCGGGAACGCGCTCAGCGACTGGTTCGACTACCGCAAGGGGGTGGACAGTGAGAAGGCCTACGCCGTAGACAGCCTTGTAAAGAAGCGTTTCCAGCCCGAAGAATTCATGCGTTTCAGCATCCTGCTTTTCGTCTGCGGCTGTGCCATCGGCGTTGCCCTCGTGCTGCTTTGCGGGCTGCCTGTATTGTGGATTGGACTTGCTGGCGCAGCGCTCACGGCACTTTATTCCTTCCTTAAGTACCATGCCCTCGGAGACCTTGACATCTTCCTGATTTTCGGCATTCTCATCGTTGCAGGAACCTCTGCGGTCTTCTGCGGAAACGTGGTATGGGAAGCTGTGCTGGTCCTGTCCATCCCCATCGGCATCATAACGGTTTCCGTGTTGCATGCCAACAACACCATCGATATCGAGACCGACCGCGAGGCCGGCATCAAGACGCTTGCCATGCTGCTGGGCCCCAAGACGTCCGTGACGCTGTATCAGGCCTATATGGTAATTCCCTTCCTGTATGTTGTTGCAGCCGTTATCCTGGGCGCCATCCATCCCCTCTCGCTCCTGTGCCTGCTGGCCATTGTGCCCGCAGTGGGCAATATCCGCCATGCCAGGAAGTTCTACGAGGGAGGCCTGGTGGCCCTGCAGAGCCTGGACCAGGAAACAGCCAAGCTGCAGCTGATGTTCTCGGGGCTGCTGTCCCTCGGCCTTTTCATAGGGGGCCTTCTGTGATGAATGCCGAACTCCGCCGCCTGATTCCCGCTATAGGGGCGGCCGCCGTCCTCTGGTTCCTGATGTTCAGCCCCTGGACGGGCGGAATGGCGAATTTCTGGCTGATGATGTCGGGATCGGCCCTCATCCTTGCCGGCATGGCCTTTGCCCTGACGCCAGACCGGAAGGAACTCCTTAAGGTGGAACGTCCCCTGCTGCAGCTTCTCTGCGGCATTGCACTGGCCTTTCTGCTATGGGGGCTTTTCTGGATAGGAGACCGCCTTTCTTCCCTGATGTTCACCTTCGCCAGAGGGCAGGTGGATGCCGTATACGGAATGAAGACCGGGCTGCCTGCATGGGTAATCGCCCTGCTGCTGCTCCTTGTAATAGGCCCGGCGGAAGAGCTGTTCTGGCGGGGCTATGTCCAGCGCAGCTTCGCGAAGATATTCAAAAGCAAGGATACCGCCCTCGTGGTCACTACGCTCATCTATGCGCTGGTGCACATCTGGTCCTTCAATTTCATGCTGGTCATGGCCGCCCTGGTAGCGGGCGCTTTCTGGGGACTTATTTACAGGTTCCGTCCCCAGGCTCTGCCCGCCCTCGTGGTGAGCCATGCCGTGTGGGACGCGCTTGTTTTCGTGATTCTGCCGATTTAAGCTTTCCGGAATCCTATAACGCACAACTTGCCGAAATACGTCACAAAAAACTGGTTTTTCGTCAGGAGCAATGGGATGTTATCAATAAAAGTTGTATCTTAGGGGAAAGTTCATGATGCGTATTTACCATGAAGAAAACCACTGATATGAAAAAAGCCATTTTTGTTTTCTGGGCCCTGCTCAGCCTCCCCGCCGCATCGGCCCTTGCCCAGTTCCACCCGTCTCCCACCGCCGTAAAGGCCCTGCAGGAAGACCGCACCAGGGCTGGCAACAACACCAATTCCTACGAATTTTTCCCTATTACGGACACCAAGGCGCCCAAGGGGTACAAACCCTTCTATGTAAGCCATTACGGAAGGCACGGTTCCCGCTCCAACTGGGGCGGAACCTCCTATGAGAACGTCATTTCCGCGATGGAACAGGGCAAGGCCAGGGGCATCCTCACCCCGGACGGCGAGATGCTGCTGGAAGGGGCCCGGAAGGTGCTCGCCGGATGGGACGGGATGGACGGACGCCTTTCCCAGCGCGGCGTACGGGAACATGCCGCCATTGCCGAGCGCCTGTACAAGCGCTATCCCCAGGTGTTCAAGGGCAAAAAGAACGTCCGCGCCGTAGCCAGCACCGTGCAGCGCTGCATCATCTCCATGAATTCCTTCACCAATTCGCTCATGCGGCAGAATCCGGAGCTGGAAATCCGGCTGGATACCGGCGAGAAGTTCATGGAATACATCAGCTACGACAAAGACTGGAAGAAGATTACAGAAGAAGCCATGCGCAAGGGCTTCGAGTACCTGAAAGACGTGCCGGACGACACCCTGGGCATCCTTTCCCGCGTGTTCACGGACCCTGTGGCCGCCCGGGAGATAGTCCCCAGCCCCCGCCGCTTCACCGAAGACGTGTTCAATACGGCTGTCATAGCGGAAGATTTTGATGTTCAGGAAGATATCTACAGCCTGCTCCCCTTCGACGCCGTTTACCGCCGTTGGGCCCAGAGCAATATCTACCTGTATACTGGGCATTGCAATTCGGCCGATGCCGGTGCGGATCGCGTAGTCCTGGCCAAATCCTGCGTGGAAGACATCGTAGCCAAGGCGGACGAAGCCATCGCAGGCGGGAAATATGCGGCCGACCTCCGCTTCGGCCACGACTATCCGCTGATGGGCCTCGTAAGCTATCTGGGAATTGAAGGCGTGGGCGACCGCCTGGAGGCCGACGAAATCTGCGACAAGTGGATGGGCTTCTGGAACATCCCCATGGCCAGCAACTTGCAGCTGATTTTCTACAAGAACAAAGCCGGCGACGTCCTGGTCAAATTCCTCTATCAGGAACAGGAGCGCAAGCTGCGGGGGCTGGAACCCTTCCAGGGGCCCTACTACAAATGGGAGACGGTCAAGGCGAATCTGGAAGGATACAAACGCTGAATAACGCCCTCCGAGGTTAATTTTTTACGATTTGCCGGGAAAAGCAATTGCTTTTTTCCGGCAAATGTCTTAATTTTGTAACCCGTATTCAAAACATCATTCTTTATGAAATACGGGTTCGACAACGAAAAGTACGTGAAGATCCAGTCGGATCGGATTAAACAGCGCATCGCCAAATTCGGGAACAAGCTCTACATGGAGTTCGGAGGGAAACTGTTTGACGACTACCATGCCTCCCGCGTATTGCCGGGTTTTGAGCCGGACAGCAAGTTCAAGATGCTCAACCAGATGAAGGACGATCTGGAAATTATCATTGTCATCAGCGCCGTAGACATAGAAAAGAACAAGATAAGAAGCGACCTGGGCATCACTTACGATGTGGATGTGCTCCGCCTCAGGGATGAGTTCATGGCCCGGGATTTCAGCGTAAACAGCGTAGTGATTACCCACTATAACGGACAGGCCAGTGCCGACGCCTACCGGAAACGCCTGGAAAACATGGGAATCCGGGTCTATTATCACAATACCATCGAAGGCTATCCCAACAATGTGGCCCTGATAGATTCGGAAGAGGGCTTCGGCAAGAACGATTTCGTGGAAACCACCCGGCCGCTGATCGTGGTCACGGCCCCCGGCCCCGGCAGCGGCAAGATGGCCGTGTGCCTGAGCCAGCTCTATCAGGAAAACAAACGGGGCGTAAAGGCCGGCTATGCCAAGTTCGAGACCTTTCCGGTTTGGAGTCTGCCGCTGAATCACCCTGTAAACATCGCCTACGAGGCCGCTACGGCCGATTTGGACGACGTGAACATGATAGACCCCTTCCACCTGGACGCCTATGGCCAGACGGCCGTGAATTACAACCGCGACGTAGAGATTTTCCCGGTGATGAACGCCCTCTTCGACGACATCTACGGAGACACTCCCTACAAGTCCCCCACTGACATGGGCGTGAACATGATCGGCTATTGCATCAGCGACGACGAGGTGTGCAGCGAAGCTTCCAAGCAGGAAATCATCCGGCGCTACTATACGGCCCTCTGCGGCCTGGCGGAAGGAAAAGCCACCGAGCAGGAAGTGAACAAGATCGCCCTGCTCATGAAGCGGGCCAAGATTACAACGGCCGACCGGAAAACCACGGTTGCCGCCAAAGAGCGCCTGGAACAGTGCGAAGTGGCCACGGCGGCCATCGAGCTGGAAGACGGAACCATCCTCACGGCCGGCACCAGCTCCCTGCTGGGTCCCAGCGCAGCACTGCTCCTGAATGCCCTCAAACATTTGGCCGGTATAGCCCACAACGTGAAACTGATTCCCCAGCAGATGATTGCCCCCATCCAGAAAACCAAGGTAAACTATCTGCACGGCCACAATCCCCGCCTGCATACGGACGAAGTGCTGGTGGCCATTTCCATGATGAGCCTTATAGACGAAAACTGCAAACTGGCCCTGGAACAGCTTCCCAACCTGCGGGGAGCACAAGTCCACTCCACTGTAATGCTCAGTGAAGTGGACCGCAAAACTTTCAACAAGCTGGGCATCGGCCTTACTTGCGACCCGGTGCGGAAAATCAAGATCCAGCCCCGGATAGAGGAAGAGCTCTAACGGAACCGTGCCTATTTGTACATATCCGCTTAGGGTTTGATTTGAGATTCCAGCTGGTAACAACAGTCCCTTAAATACTTGGCCAACTCTTTGTCGGAGTATCCGGCGAGCTGGGCAGCGGGGATGGGCTTGCCGATCTGCACCTCGATGTGGCTTCCTTTCTTGTTCAGCATCTCGTGCGGAAGGCGAACGGTCCGAAGCCTGCGGTGAATCTTTCCCAAAATGTGGAAAGACTTGGAATTGCCCCCCTGGAAGTAGATGGGGACAACCGGGAAACCGGAGCGCCGGATGAGCTTCATCATGTTCTCGGCCCAGGGCTTGTCCTCCACAACGGCCTTGCCTTCCGGATTCCGCCGGTTCTCTTTCTTCTGGTAAGTGGAGACTTCCCCGGCCGGGAAAAGGCCCAGCGGATGCCCCTCGGCAATATGGGAAAGGGCGGCGCGGATGCCGGAAACGGTCCTCGTATCACCGGTGGAAAGATTGTTCACCGGAATGAAAGAAGAACGGAGGCTGGGAATGAGCGCCAGCAGGAAGGTGGTGAGGATCTTGTAGTCCGGTCTTTTCCGGGCAACGATATCCACCAGGATCATGCCGTCGATGCTGCCGATAGGATGGTTGGAGACGGTGATGAAGCCCCCTTCCTCCGGGATGTTGGCCAGCTGATCTGCCGGATAATTGTAAGAAGCCCCCACTCCTTTGATTACGGCGGCGGCGAAATCCGGTCCCTTAAGGTCGTAGTACAGAGCGTTCATCTCGTTGACTTCCTGCAATTCCAACACCTTGTACAACAGGCCGGAAACCCATCTTCCAAATGTACCCTTCAGTCTGAGTTGCTGCTGCAGCCCTTCACGGTCTACGATATACCTTTCATTCATAGTCTGGTTGAGGTTATAAACTTTATTTGGAGCGGAGCGACAGCGCAAATCCGCCTGAACGGGCCATACGGACTGTAAGGATGTCGCCGGAACCCACTTCCTCCCGGCTGATAGTATAGGCCTGGGGGTTGGTCTCGAAATCCGCATCAGGAGCATCGGCATAGAGAATGGCCTCATAACGGACACCGGGCTGCAGGAAGTCCAGTTTTACCGTTACTTCGCGGGCGTTCTCGTCGGTGATGCCGCCCACATACCAGACATCATGCGGGGTGGCTTTGGGCAGATCCTTTGCAGTGGCTTTTTCCGGCAGGGCATACACAAACCTGGCGGCATTGGTAACGGCATCCTTTTTCCCGTCGGGCAGGGTGGCCGTACTTTCGGCCGCGGCATTGAGGCTGGAAAGTTTGGGATGGCGGGCGGTGACGATATAAGCACCCGGCTCGGCCTCCAGATAAAGACTCTTGTCCCAATCCACGGCCACGTCCTTGATGAACTGGAAGGCGTCCATGAAGCGGGCGTAGTTCTCCGGCA